>VTLG01006579.1_pt1 | contig 12780 bp, 19 predicted proteins | sample 4694571 | NCBI WGS metagenome assembly VTLG01 (sample SAMN12604809, study PRJNA352737) | marine metagenome | biome: ENVO:00000447; feature: ENVO:00000209|ENVO:00000569|ENVO:01000036; material: ENVO:00002151; isolation source: viral sequences binned using virsorter ... | reverse complement strand
TGAGGGAGTGCCAAGTTATACACCTTTTGGTATAGATAGTTTAATGCAACCAAAAGAGAACGAAACTTTTACAATGCCAGATAGAATTCCGTTTATGGATTATGGCACTATGCCAAGGGTAACATCGGCTCCATTAGGCACTTCATCTACACCAATAGGTGAGTTTAAAGACATGTTTGGTAATCCTGTTGTGTCTAATGTTAATACTTTTGACCCTTCAGTAGATGTTATGAGTCTTGGCACAGCTGACCCTAATGCAGTTTTTTCAGGACAAGGACAATTTGGATTTGACAGTGCAGGTCCAATGAACATGCTAGGGGTTAATTTACAAAATATACAGAATCAATAATTAAATTAAGTGAAAAAAGACGCTAAAATCAGCAAGGTAATGCGTGAATATAAATCAGGTAAACTTAAATCTGGTAAATCAAACAAAAAAGTGGTAAACAAGAAACAAGCTATTGCTATCGCGCTTAGCGAAGCAGGCGTAAAAAAGAAAAAGAGGAGACGTAAATGATCCAATCAACAAAAGAATGGTTAATGGAAAAGTGGGACAACACATCCATGAAAACCAAAATTATCGGTGCAGTAGTCATCGTAATTATCATCATCGGAATAAGCACATAATCAAATGATACTTGACATTGTCAAACTAGCAGTCGGCGCTGGCACACACATAATGAGTAACAGACAGAAGCGCAAAATGCTCGAGTCAGATGCTGCAATGTTGCATGCACAAAAAATGGCAAACGGCGAAGTCGAGTATCAACAGCAAGTAAGGGTGTCAAACGACAAAGGATGGAAAGACGAGTTCGTTTTGATCCTCGTAAGTGCCCCAGTGATTTTATTGATATGGAGTGTGTTTAGTGATGATCCAGACATACAAAAAAAATTGCACATGTTCTTTGAGCAGTTTAATAATCTCCCTTTCTGGTACCAGACGCTGTTTGTCGGCGTGGTCGCATCAATATACGGCCTAAAGGGCGCAGATATTTTCAAAAAAAAGTAGATTGACTTAATTTTACATTAGGGGGAAAAATGGGGGAAGATAAGCCCAAGAATCCGCTTGACGAGTTCTGGGAACAAATAGGAGACAAGGAGAAAAAAAATGTCAGAAGCTACAGACCCAGTACACGTAGTGTACAAACTAAAGAAGACAATGCAAAACATACTAGACGGCCTCGTGCAAACCCTCGCAAACGGAGGGATTGACAACATGACCGAATACAAATATATCTTAGGTAAGATCCATGCGATCGACTTAATAAATCAGGAACTCTCTAACCTGCTTGAACCAAAGGAGCCAAATAACGATGATGACAACGTCACACGCATTAGAAGATAAATACGACGCTGAAGATGATGCTAAAAAAATAACAGCACACGCAAGAAAAAAAGCGAAAAAAGAAACTCAAGAAACAAGTTTAGAAAAGTTACCGAACCCTACTGGGTGGCGTATACTTGTTATGCCATTTAAGGTTAAAGAAAAAACCGAAGGCGGAATTATTATAGCACAAGAAACATTAGACCGAGCACGTGTTGCAACACAAGTTGGATACGTATTGAAGATGGGTGATCTTTGTTACAAAGATGATGATAAATACCCAACAGGTCCGTGGTGCAAAGAAAAAGATTGGGTGATATTTGCAAGGTATGCAGGATCACGCATGGAGATTGACGGTGGTGAGATACGAATGTTAAACGATGACGAGATACTAGGGACAATAGATAATCCCGAAGATATCTTGCACGCAATGTAATCCATAGGAGGAATTAACTATGCAAGACGAAGAAAAAACAATAGACGTTGGCGAAGCTGACGAACAGGCCCAAGAGATAGACCTTGATGCAATAGCACCAGAACAATCTCTAGAAGAGGAGACAATAAATGTTGAAAGAACTACTCAGGACGACAATCAGTCCGTTGACACATCTGCGCAATCTAATGAGCAGACTAATGTTCAAGAAGGCGAACAGAAAAAAGAGCTCGATGAATACAGTGAAGGAGTTAATAAAAGAATTGCGAAATTAACTCGTAGAATGCGCGAAGCTGAAAGGCAAAAAGAAGAAGCTATTCAGTATGCACAAAGTGTTAATCAACAAGCTCAACAACAAAAAGCACAATTCGATCAACTAGGCGCTGGTTATACAAACGAACTAGAACAAAAAGTAGTTGCTGGTATGGCTGCTGCTAAAAGTAAATTAAAACAAGCGATAGCTGATGGTGATCCTGATGGTCAAGTTGATGCTCAAAGAGTTATTTCTCAAATGTCTATGGAAGAAGCTAGACTTAAACAGCTTAAACAACAACAAGAAATACAAGCTCAAAGAATGCAAAGAGCACCACAACAACCACAAGAAAATTATGCTCAGATGGCTCAAGGTATGCCTACACAACAAGATATATACCAAGCCGCACAGCAGATTGACCCTAAAGCAGAAGAGTGGTCAACAAAAAACACTTGGTTTGGTACGGATAATGCTATGACTTACACAGCGTTTGATATACACAGGCAACTTGTAGAGGATGAAGGTTTTGATCCACAAACAAACGATTATTACTCTGAGGTTGATAAACGAATTAGACTTGCATTCCCACACAAATTTGATAAAGTAGGGACAACTACATCTGAACAACCTGTTCAGAATGTTGCAAGTGCTAAACGTCCGGCAGCAAAAGGACGCAGAAAAACCGTGAAACTCACACCTTCACAGGTAGCAATTTCTAAAAGATTAGGTGTGCCACTCGAAGAGTATGCGAAACAATTAGCCGCGAAGGAGGTATAAGCATATGAATAAAAAAAATACAGAAACTAAAACTGTTAAAACTTCCCGCGTGAGTCAAACTAGGGTCAAACAAGAAAAACCTAAAGTTTGGGCTCCTCCATCTTCTCTAGATGCACCCCCTGCGCCCGATGGATACAGGCACAGATGGATAAGAGCTGAAAGCATGGGCCAAGATGATACTAGGAACATGTCAGGCAAAATCAGATCCGGTTGGGACCTCGTAAGAGGCGACGAATATCCGGACTACGATTATCCTACTGTGAATGACGGAAAATACGCAGGAGTGATTGGGGTTGGTGGCCTTGTGCTGGCAAGGATACCTGAAGAACTCGCAAAGCAACGTGAAGCATATTACGCACAAATGAATGCTGATCGTAATGAAGCTTTAGAAAACGATCTTATGAAGGAACAGCACCCAAGTATGCCGATCAATCAAGAACGGCAAACTCGTGTAACTTTTGGTGGCTCGAAAAAAGACTAATCTTTTCTCAACCATCGATATAAACAACTAACCCTTTAAGGAGGAAACAAATATGGCAAATACAGATGCCCCTTTTGGTTTTAGACCTAGTGGGAAAGTCGGTGGAAACCCAGACAATGGCGCACTATCAGAATATGCAATTAAATCTGATTATGCAGTAGCCATGTTCCAAGGTGACCTAGTAAAATTCAGCGCAGGACATATTCAAATTTCTGCAGCTGGTGATGCAGGTCTCATGGTATTTAATGGTCTGAAGTACGACGACTCTTCTACTAACAAACCAACTTTCAAGAATTTCTTTGACGGCACCGCTCTTGGTGTTCAAGGAGAAGTTTTTGTATACGACGATCCGTACCAAGTGTACGAAGCACAGTCCGATTCAGCAGAAGCATCAACACAAGCTCATGTTGGAACTTTCGCAGATCACATTAAAACTCACAGTGGAGATACTACAACAGGTATTTCTGGTGATGAAATTGATCTACCAAGTTCAGCATCAGCAACTTTAACTGGTGTGAAAGTTTTAGGACATGCTCAAACCCCGGACAATGCGATTGGCACAAATGCAGTACTAAGATGCTTCATTGCTGACGCGGTTCACATAAATTAATAGCAGGAGGACATAAAAAATGGCTATATCAAGACAACAACTAGCAAAAGAGCTAGAGCCAGGTCTAAATGCATTATTTGGACTTGAGTACAAAAACTACGAAAACCAACATGCAGAAATTTTTGATTCAGAAAACTCAGACAGAGCTTTTGAAGAAGAAGTAATGCTAGGTGGTTTTGCACAAGCAGCGGTTAAACCAGAAGGTTCTGGTGTATCGTATGACCAAGCGAATGAGAGCTTCACAGCTCGTTACTCTCATGAGACTATCGCTCTCGCTTTCTCTATCACTGAGGAAGCTGTAGAAGATAATCTTTATGACAGCATCGCTAAGCGTTATACTAAAGCACTAGCAAGATCTATGGCTAACACAAAACAAATCAAAGCAGCAAACGTTCTTAACAACGGTTTTGACACTGCAAATGGTGGAGATGGTAAAGCTCTTATGGCTGATGATCACCCTACTATTTCTGGTGCTAATCAAAAAAACGAGTTATCAACATCTGCAGACTTAAGTGAAACTTCACTTGAGCAAGCTATGATTGACATCGCAGGCTTTAAAGATGAAAGAGGTTTAAAAATTGCAGCTAGAGGTTTAAAAATGATTATACCTTCAGCTCTACAGTTTACAGCTGAGAGAATCTTAAAGTCTAACCAACGTGTTGGAACTGCTGATAACGATATCAATGCACTATCTTCAAAAGGAATGTTGCCACAAGGATACGTGGTAAACAACTTCCTAACTGATGATGACGCATTCTTTATCAAAACGGATGTTCCTAATGGACTAAAACACTTTACTAGAGCGGCAATTAAAACTGCTATGGAAGGTGATTTTGACACTGGTAATATGAGATACAAAGCTAGGGAAAGATACAGCTTCGGCTTCTCTGACTGGCGTGGTATTTTTGGTTCACCAGGTGCTTAATTCTTAAGCAAAAGAACTTAATTTAAAGGGGCCTTCGGGCCCCTTTTTATTTGCACATTTATATTTAAAAGCGTATACTCGACGCACTGCACAATCTTTATAAATAGTCAACATGGACTCGTGCAGTAGACTGAGTCTCGGACTGTGTTGGCGGAACGGAGACAAATATGGGAAATACAACTTTTAACGGTCCTTTAAGATCTGAGGGCGGTGTACAACTTGTTAGTAAAGAAACAACAGGTAAAGTACACAACAGAACTTTAGGTACAACAGCTAAAGATGCTAGAAGAGTTTATTTAGACGAGTGGTTTTTACAAAGACCTGGTTTAAATGCAAACATCGACCAAGTATCAACGGTTGAAGTTCAAAGAGCACTAAACAGAAACTGGGAAGCGCTTGGAACTAACATGACTACTGCACTATGTACTTTTGCTGGAACTTCAGGTGGAGTTAAAGCAACAACCGCTGGCGCAGATGAAGACCAAGCAATACTTACACCTCATTTAGATACTGCTGCAACAGCGTGGGCAGGATGTCTATGGGGAACAGAAAATGAAACACATTGGGAAACGTCTATTCAGTTACCAGCTATTGATAACCAAAAAGTTTGGGCAGGTTTAAAACTAACTAATGACCAACTTGTAGCAACTGATGATGACCAAGCGTATTTTAAATTTCAAACTGATGCTACTAACTCAGAAGCATTTACTGATTTTACTAAACTACACTTTGTTCACTCAATTGGTGGAACAGACCACATTGCTCAATTACCAATTACTGTAGCAGCAGACACTGTATATCATTTAAAAATTGAAATAGATTCTGCTAGAAAAGCAACTATTTTTGTAAATGGTATTCAGTATAACGTTGCAAACGTAGCAGGTTCAACTGGTGGCACAGCGGTTACAGAAGTACAACCAAGTGCACTTCCTGTTAAAACTGCAGCACTAACAAATGATGTTGACTTTATTCCTTACAATGGAATTGAGGCAGGAGCTGGCGCTGCGGAAGCACTGATCAGTCATTACATTTGTATGAGCAGAAACGTTTTTGAATAAAAATAAACAAACTTTATGTGGAGCGGAGGCTTCGGCCTCCTCTCTCTAACGGAGGAAAAATAAAATGGCAGACGCAGTAACAAGTCAAACTTTAGTAGATGGTGGTAAAACCGCTATTATAAAACTTACAAATATATCTGATGGCACAGGTGAATCAGCTGTTAAAAAAGTGGATGTATCAGCTTTGAGTGCAAACAATAACGGTGATGCTTGCACAAGAGTTTCTATAACTCAAGTGTGGTATGATGTTGGTGGTTTGAGGGTTGCATTAGAATTTGATGCTTCTTCTAACGTAGTTGGATTAGTATTAGGTGGAAGTGCAGCAGCAGGAACTACCATGGGATACATGGATTTTAGATCTTTTGGTGGTATTACAAATAATGCTGGTTCAGGTATTACAGGCGACATTGATTTAACAACTCATGGTCACACAGCTCATGATCATTACACAATAGTATTAGAGTTAAGTAAAAGTTTTTAATAAGGAGTAGCATATGCCTAACACTACTTCAGGAACAGCAACGTTCGATAAAACTTTTTATATTGATGAAATATTAGAAGAAGCATACGAACGTATTGGTGTTAAAGATCTTAATGGATACAGACTTAAGTCTGCACGTCGTTCTTTAAATATAATGTTTCAAGAATGGGGAAATAGAGGTTTGCATTATTGGGAACTAAAACAAACTAATATTGATCTAATAGAAAACCAAGTTGAGTATCATTTTTTTAGAAGTGCAGCAGACGATACTTCTGACAGTAACAGGGCACAAGCAACAACCAATCAAGTAGCATCAACTATTTTTGGAATGGATGATATTCTTGAAGCAACTTACAGAACCAACAGAACACAAAGCACGCAACAAGACACGGCCATGACTAAGATTGATCGTTCAACTTATTCTGCTTTAGCAAACAAACTAACTACAGGACAACCAACACAATATTATGTTCAACGTTTCATTGATCGTGTTACTGTTAGTGTTTATCCAGTTCCTGACTCAACAGCTGCTTCTGCAGATATGCATATTTATTATGTTAAAAGAATAGATGATGTTGGAGATTTTACAAATGTAGGTGATGTTCCTTATCGTTTTGTTCCTTGCATGGTTTCAGGTCTAGCTTATTATCTAGCACAAAAAGAAAAACCAGAATTTGTTCAACAATTAAAATTATTGTATGAAGATGAATTAAATCGTGCGTTGGTTGAAGATGGTTCTTCTACTAGCACACATATAACACCGAAAGCATATTACCCAAATGTCTAACTTTGCATCAGGAAAAAAAGCAAAAGCAATATCAGATCGTAGTGGTTTGGCTTTTCCATATACTGAAATGTTAAAAGAATGGAATGGATCTTTTGTTCATCAATCTGAATTTGAATCAAAACACCCACAAATAGAACCAACAGCACACAAAGCAGATGCTCAAGCTTTACAAAACGCAAGAACAGATAGAGAAGAAACTGCTGTTCCAAATTTATTAAAAACAAATTCTTTTAAAACAGGTTCTGCTAGTTCTTCTACAATTACAGTTACAGAAGCTAGTCATGGTAGATCTAGTAGTGATACAGTTAGGTTCAGAGGTGCTGTTAGCTTTGACGGAATTACAGCAGATAAAATTAATTTAGCTGCTGGTTATACAATAACTGTGGTAGACACAGACACATACACTTTCTCAGTATCGACAGATACTGCAACAACTGGTAGTATTAATGGAGGAGGGTTTAGGGCTTACGCTGGTCCGGTAACATTAGTAGCATGACAACATACGCAGAATTAACACAACAGATATTAGATTATACGGAAACAGACACCAATGTTTTAACATCAACTATTACCAATGATTTTATAGAACATGCTGAAATGCGGTTATATAGAGAATTAGATATTGATCCTTTTAGAAAAAATGCGACAGCAGTAGTAACTGCAAGCACACCTTTTGTAACACTACCAGGATCAATTCCAGCTGATTTTAGCACCATACGTTATATAACTATGTATAGTTCTAGTGGTTCACTTGGTGGATTAACAGATAATGAAAGAGTTGTTTTACAGAAAAAAGACGCTTCTTTTTTATCAGAATATTGGCCAAATAGAACCTCTACAGGAGTGCCAAAATATTATGCAAACTATGATGAAGACTCAATACTTCTTGCACCAACACCAAATGCGGCTTATACTATAGACCTAGAGTATAATGCTCAACCAACAGGATTAAGTTCAAGTACTACGACTACTTGGCTTAGTAACAATGCACCAACCGCTTTGTTATATGCCTGCCTAGTGGAAGCTTTTAAATTTTTAAAAGGCCCAGATAATATGTTAGTAATGTATGAACAAGCATATAAAAATGCGATAGGTACATTAGCAACAGAACAAATGGGTCAAAAACGAAGAGAAGAATATAGGGATGGAGTTGTTAGATTAGCTATTCCATCAACTAACCCATAAGGAGATAATATGGCAAACGTAATATGTAATGTTTTTAAAGAGCACCTTCTAAAAGGCAATCACAATTTTAGTTCGTCTAGTGGCGATACTTACAAACTAGCTCTTTATACTTCATCAAAAACAGTTTCTGCATCAGCGGTAACTGGTTACAATACAACTAATGAAGCAGCAAATGCATCAGGTTCTGGTTATACTGCAGCAGGAAACACATTAACAAATAATGGAGTTACAGGGAGTTCTTCTACAGCAATTTGTTTTGCAGATTTTGCTGACACTTCTTTTACATCAATTTCAACAACTGCTAGATACGCGCTTATCTATCAATCATCTGGTGGTGCAGCAACAGCAGGACTTGCTACAGATTCAGCTGTATGTGTTTTAGATTTTGGTGGTGATTTTACAACTACAGCAGGAACATTAACAATACAATTCCCAGCCGCAGATACGAGTAATGCAGTTATAAGAATATCAGGGTAGGGTTTTATGGCATTAGTCCTTAACGATAGAGTTAAAGAAACATCAACCACAACAGGTCAAGGCACACTTTCTTTAGGTGGGGCAGCAACAGGTTTTGAAACATTTGTAACTGGTATTGGTGATACAAACACAACTTATTATATTATTGTACACGAAACAGACGGCACGTGGGAAATAGGTATTGGAACTGTAGGTGACGCGTCTCCCGACACTCTTGCACGAAATACAGTTATTGATACTTCTGCAGGTAACACAACTAAAATAGATTTTGCATCAGGCAACAAAACAGTGTTTTGTACACTACCTTCTAGCAAAGCTGTGTTTGAAGATGCAAGCGGTCATGTATCACTACCTGCTAATTTATCAGTTGCTGGTGACTTAGATGTTACAGGAACTTTTGATTTAAGTGATTCTAATTTTACTAACGCTGGTAATATACAACTAGACTCTATTAGTGGTGATGCAGACACTAACACTAGTATCACTTTTTCAGGATCCGATGTCATTACTATGGCAACAGGAGGCACCGCAGCATTAACAATTGACGCCAGTCAAAATGTTACAGTTGCAGGCGACTTAACTGTATCTGGTGATGATATTACAATGGGCACAAATACTGCTGGTAATTTACTTATTGCAGACGGCACAAATTTTAATTCAATCGCTGTAAGTGGTTTATCAGAAATTTCTTCTGTGGCTAGTGGCGATACATTTGTAGCAGTGGACGCATCTGGTGGCGGTCTTAAAAAAATTACAAGAAGTGCGATTGTTGCAGGACTTGCTACATCAAGTGCTATATCAAATGTATCAGAAGATTCTACTCCACAACTTGGTGGTGATTTAGATTTAAATGGTAGTGATATTGTTACTACATCAAACGCAGATTTAGAACTAGCACCTAATGGTACAGGGCACGTAACCGTTAAAGGTAATACAAATTCAGGTGCCATACAATTTAACTGTGAACAAAATAGTCATGGCCAAATAGTAATAGGAGCAGCACATTCAGCAGGTGCAAATAACACTTTAACGTTACCAAGCACAGGCGGTAATGCTGATTTAGTTTCAACAGCCTCAACTGCTACACTAACAAACAAAACACTAACTTCACCAAAAATAAACGAAGACGTAGCGGTAACTTCTACAGCAACAGAATTAAATTTATTAGATGGTATTACAGCAGGAACTGTTTCAGCTTCTTTAGCTGTAATTGCAGATTCAAACAAAGACATATCAGGTTTTAGAAATGTAACTTTAACAGGTGAGTTAGATGCAGCAACACTAGACATATCGGGTAACGCTGATATAGACGGCACAACAAACTTAGACGCAGTCGACATTGATGGTGCTGTGCAAATTGATGCAGCCGTAACTGTTGGTGTTGATGATACTGGTTATGATTTTAAATTGTTTGGTGCTACTTCGGGTAGTTTTTTATTGTGGGACGAATCAGACGATGCACTAGAACTAACAGATTCATCACCAATTAAAATTGGTGATGGTGGTGACATGACTATCTATCACGATGGTTCTCATTCTTATGTTACAAATGCAACAGGCACTTTAAAACTTGCAACCGAAACATCTGGTATTGCTGTTACAATAGGTCATACAACTTCAGAAGTTACAGTTGGTGACAATTTAACAGTAACCGGAGATCTAACAGTTAGTGGAACTACAACAACTGTAAACTCAACAACTGTTAATTTAAACGATCACAACATTGTATTAGACACAGGAAACAGTACATCTGCTGTAGTTAATGGAGCTGGTATAACTATTGAAGGTGGTTCTGGTAGTGATGCTACATTTACATACAGCACAACAGGTCCTAAGTTTGAATTAAAACTTGGTTCTGACTATGAAGATTTACAAGTTGATCAACTTATCGCTGCATCTCTTGATATATCAGGTAATGTAGACGTTGATGGTACACTAGAGGCAGATGCAATTACTGTAAACGGAACAGCTTTAAATACTGTTATTGCAGGAGTTACTGTTACAAATGCAACTACAGCAGCAGTAGCAACAACAGTAACTATTAGTGATAACGAAAGTACAAACGAAGATAATGCTATTATCTTTACAGCGGGTGGTGATGTAGATGGTGGTAATATAGGATTAGAATCAGATGGTGATTTAACATACAACCCAAGCACAGGTAGACTGACAGCGACACAACTTGCAGGTACATTACAAACTGCAGCGCAAGCAAATATTACATCTTTAGGTACATTAACTACGTTGACAGTGGACAATGTTATTATAAACGGATCAACCATAGGACACACAGGAGACACCGATTTAATGACAGTTGCAAGTGGTGTATTGACTGTGGCTGGTGAGGTTGACGCCACTTCTCTTGATATTTCTGGAAATGCTGATATAGATGGTACATTAGAAGCTGATGCAATAACCATTGACGGAACTGCTATTGGATCATTGTTCGCAACTCAAGGAGATGCCACGGCTTTGGCAATAGCTTTAGGATAAGGAGAAAATAAAATGGCAAACACATTTAAAGTAATATCATTTGCGGCAGAACCAGCTTCTGCAGGCACAGCATACACTGCGTATACTGTTGCTGGTAGCACAACAACAATTTTACTTGGTTTACGTTTAGCTAACTTAAGTGGTTCAACAGTAACCGCAGAAGTAGAAATAGTTAGTGACACAGGAAGTAGAGGAGGTGCAAACAACGTTACAAACACCACTTCTTTTTTAGTCAAAGACGCACCAATACCTGCAGGCGGAGCACTAGACGTTTTAGGTACAAGTAAAGTTGTTTTAGAAACCACAGATGCTATAAAAATAGATTGTTCGGTAGCTGATCAATTATCAGGTACTATATCCATTATGGAGATCACGTAAGATGGCAGGCACTATACCATTTAACGGTCTGACTGATTTTAAAACATTAGCAGCAGACACTTTTAGATTAACCAGTGATCTAACCACTACGGACTCAGATATTACAGCTAATTTAGAACGAGCTGATGATACTCTTGCTGGACACGTTGGAACAGCTATGTCTCAAAGTTCAGGTATATTTACATTTCCAGCTACTGGTATGTATTATATTACATTTACTGCTGCTTGTAATAGAACTGGAGCTGCTAGATATATTGGTGCACACATTTATGGCACGGCTAACGATTTTACAGCTCAAGATGATTTAGCTTATGGCTATGGCAGTATAGACAACCAATCAGCTGAGGTTTGGAGTTCTCATACGATATCTTGTCTTTTTGATTGTGTTGATACTTCAACTCACAAAGTAAAATTTTATGTTGGTGGTGCGGCTAACGTTGCGTTTAAAGGTGACAGTAATAGAAACTTGACTTACATGCAATTTATAAGATTAGGAAATACATAAAATGGATATAACTACAGGTAGACCAAATCACATAGAAGATTACTTAGCGCAGTTGCATACACAACAATGGTTTGGCTGGTCAGATAGTAAAAATAAAATTTATGCAAATTTAATTTTGCATCCAAAAATTTATGACGCAAGTTCTAAAGGACTTGTCAATAACCCACACTCAAAGCCATCAGAGTCAGACTGCACTGCAGGATTAAAGGCACTACAAGATGCATGGGATTTGGAGAATGATTCTTATAAATCTAAACGTAGAACAGAATATAAAACTATAGCGGACCAATTAGATCAACTGTATCACGACATGACAGCAGGTAAACTAGATGCTACAGGAGAGTGGCATAAAGCTATTAAAGCAGTAAAGGATAAATATACAAAATGAGCTACATCGGACAAAATTTACCATCGAATAGTTTTGAAGGCTATACCACAGACACCTTTGCCGGTGACGGTAGTGCTACGACCTTTACAATGAGTAAAGCTCCTTTTAACGAATCAGCAGTTATAGTTGTGATTAACAACGTTATACAAAAACCCACAACAAATTTTACTGTATCAGGCACTACACTAACGATCGTTGGTACAGCTGTAGCATCAGGCGATGTTA
>VTLG01004864.1_pt1 | contig 12781 bp, 9 predicted proteins | sample 4694571 | NCBI WGS metagenome assembly VTLG01 (sample SAMN12604809, study PRJNA352737) | marine metagenome | biome: ENVO:00000447; feature: ENVO:00000209|ENVO:00000569|ENVO:01000036; material: ENVO:00002151; isolation source: viral sequences binned using virsorter ... | reverse complement strand
ATACTTCACTTGTACATCCATTCGTCGATTACACACCTTCGATTGGTATTGGTGTTGCAGTCCTTTACCAGACATCTGGAACAGCTCTCGAATCCTTCGGAAAAGGCAACTACACAACTCAAGGATTATTTAAAGGACTCGCTGGATCTAAAGAATCTCTCACTCGTGCAACTTACGTTGGTATTGGTCAGGTTAATACCTTTGGAACTGCTCAAACAGAGTACCTCGTCTTCGAGCAAGGTAGAACCTACGTTGTTATTATTTAATTCCTATAAATAAATGGAGAAGCATAACTATTTGACATAGATTTATGACAAAGCAGGTTCAATTTAGAAAAGGAACGACAGCTGAACACTTTAACTTTACTGGAGCTCTAGCAGAGATAACGGTAGATACTGACAAGAATACGGCGGTTGTTCACGACGGATCAACTCCTGGCGGATTTGAACTTGCGAGAGCAAGATGGACGTTTGTGTCAGGAACTTATACCTTGGCGACAAACCAAAAGTACACTGTAGATTCACAGAACAGTCCTTCTGGATTCGATCTTATCATGCCAACTCCTCGTGCGGTTGGTGACTGGGTATGGATCGAAGACTTTGCAAATTTCTTTAGTATTCATCCTGTGAACGTGACATCCACATACAGTTTTGAGAATGGACATTTAGTTAGAGAATCTTCACCTTTTATCATGGACGTTTCGGGTGCGTCAGTGACCTTTATTTGGAATGGAACTCTTTGGAAAGTATTCAACAATAGGGCAAGTTAACTATGGCACTTACGCTAAGTAACTCAATTTCTGGACAGTTTGACCCCTCTGAATCGTCGGGTTTTTTCGTGTATGCACTCAGAAGAGATGCGGACGACATGCTACTGTTTTCAAAAGTTAGTGCTGCTTCAACAGAATTAGGAGAATTCTATCGTAACGATGGAACTGCTATACCAGAATTCGGTGATGGTTTAGATTATGGTTGTTATGATGTTGGTGTTGGTAAAACATCTATTATCCGTAATGATATCGCAACTGAGAAAAAACTTGTAGATGATCCGAATGATAAATACCAACAGATTCGCTTTGACCGCAGAAACTTATACTATTACATAGATGATGATGGCTTTTTCGTTATAAGGTTCAATGGGCCTGACTACGCATATAACACTATTGGGCCAAAGTAAAAAAATCCCCCCTCAGATAATTACACGGAGAAAAAATGGCTGAGTTTAGACTTGGAAGAGTAAAATTCAACTGGACAGGTGATTGGGCAGTTAACAAAAGCTACCTAATTGACGACATCGTAAAGTTTGGTGGAAACACCTATGTGGCAATCACAAACCACACGTCAACCGCCAATATCAGTGACTTTTATTCCAACGACCTTTCAAACTGGAACGTTCATATTGAAGGTTTAGAACAGAAAGGTGAATGGAGTGCTGGAGTTTACTACCGCATCAACGACCTAGTTACTTTTGGTAACGTTGTTTATAGAGTTGTAACTGCTCACACATCAGAAGGAACCTTCATTGACGAAACGAAGGTTGTCGAATATGTAAAAGGATTTAAGAGCGAAGGCGACTGGGATCAGAACAGTGAATACCAATCAGGTGACGTTGTAAACTACAACGGTTCATCTTACGTTGCGTTATCTACTTCTCTTGCTGGTTTCCAACCTCCAGCGTATTTGGGAATTGCTACAGACCCTAACGCTAAATGGACAATATTATCTGACGGTCTTGCTGGTGCCGCATCAACATACATTGAAGGTTCATTCTACAGAGGCGACCTTACACAGTATGGTGGTAACATCTACAGACATAAGATTGGTGTCACAACTAACGTATCTCCACTACAGGTCGGCGTAGGATCTGAAGGCGACAGTGCTTACAATGGTGATGCTGTATGGGATCTATTGGTTAAAGGATTTAATTTTGTAGGTAACTTCTCCACTACCTTCAACTACCATCCTGGCCATATTGCAAGATACGGTTCAGACTCTTTCATCTCAATCGGTAACTCACATACCAACGTAATTCCTACAGCTGGTATTGGAACCTTCTGGGAAGTACTTGCATCTGGTGATTCATCTGCTGCTCTTAATACTAAGGGTGACTTACTTACTTACAACGGTGGTAACACAAGAATCGGTATCGGTTCTACTGGTTATGCTCTTGCAGTTCAGTCAAATGGACTACCTGGCTACGAGATTGTAGGTAATCAGACAAGAATTTACTACGTTGACTCCGAAGACGGAATCGACACAAACAATGGTCTTGCACCTAACTTGGCGTTTAAGACTATTAAACAGGCTTGCGTTGCTGCTCGTCCTAAAACAAACATCACCAATATGGTGTACACCGCTTCCACTGGTGTGGCAACAGTCACAGCTCCTGGCCACGGTCTACTAAACACTGGTACGTTCGTTCAGTTACAAGATATTCAGTTTGAGTGTCTATCTGGAGGTAACGTATTCAACGTATTGGGTATGGTATTCAACGGTTCAGTTGGTATTGCAACAATCACTGCTATCGGTCTTGGTGCTGCTCCAGAAATAGGAATCGGTGCAACTGTAAGACTTAGAAACTTAAGTGTTCAGTATACAGGTACTGCAAGATTCCAACACCAATTCAAGAGTGCATTAACAAACGCTATCCAATCTGGTGGTAATTACGCTCACACATTTAACAGTTGTGCAACAAACGGTGTTCAAATTGTTGGTGGTGGTTCTATCACTCCAACAGCTGCAACATACGACGCAACAAGTGGTAACTTTGTAATGACCCTAGCTGGTCACAGTTTATCAACTTCTGATAAAGTTACAATTTCTGATAACGCATTTACGTTCACATGTACAATGAACAACAATGCTACTCAGAAGACATATCCTAGACCTGGCAAAGACCCTGCACGAGGACAACAGTTAAACATTACAGGTACAACAACTGATACATTCACTGTAAACGTTGGTACATCTCCAATCGTTGACCATCAACCAACAGCTGTTTCTTACAACCAAGACACTGGAGACATGGTTTGCACAATCGGTGCTCACTCATTAACAGTTGGTACATCTGTAAGATTAGAAACAGAAGGTATGACATTCCGTTGTTCAATGGACGGTTATACAACTGATCACCCATATCCTAGACAGGTTGCTGGAGACGGATCACCTGACCCTGCATACAACACAGCTCTAAACATTACTGCTGTTACAACTAACACTATTACAATTAACGTTGGTACTGGTGCAGAAAGTCAGTCAATCATTGGTAAGTTCCCTGCTGTACATACTCAAGGTACTTACGAGTTCAATGTTACTGCTGTTCCAGACGCTAACTCTATTGCACTTAACGTTGGTGTTTCAACAATTGCATATGCTTATCAATCTGGTGGTACTGCGTTCGTTGGTCTAACAACAACCAAGTATCCTGATAAGGTATCCAAGTCTTACTACGAAGTTCTAGAAGTTCCTGATAACGACAACTTCAAGACTAACGTTGGTATTTCATCTATCAACCACACATATGTTGAAGGTGGACAAGTAACAGACCTAACCCCTGCGATTCTTAAGTTATCTGCTTCACAATTCTATGAGCAGTTACCAATCACAGTTCCTCCATTCACATCAATTATTGGTAACGCATTGAGAGCTTCTCAAGTTCTACCAAAAGATGCAACATCTGATGATTCTGTAACTCCAAACCGCAGATCACACATGTTCAAGATGTCTGATGCAACAACTATTCAGGCGATCTCCATGAAAGGAATGGAAGGATTCCATTATGATCCTAATGCTCCTCTTGTTCTTGACAACGCTAACCTAAGAACTGGTGTTGGAACAACTGCATGTGGTGTATTCATCTCCTTGAACCCAGACTCACCAATTAACAACAAGTCACCTTATGTTAAGGACTGTACTGCGTTCTCCGACCCTGCAACTGAGAGTGGTAGATTCGGTGGTGGTGCTGTTGGTGTATTCATCGATGGTGGTGTACACGACGTTGGTGCGAAATCAATGGTGTTTGACGCCTTCACACACGTTTGTTCTGACGGTGCTGGATTCATTCTTGATAAGGGTGCAATCTCTGAAATCGTTTCCTGTTTCACATACTACGCTAAGTGGGGTTACTACTCAGGTGGTGGATCAAGAATCAGGGGTGTTGGTGGTAACAACTCTTATGGAGACTATGGTGTTATCTCATCTGGTTTCTCAACTGATGAAGTTCCAAGAACTGCAACAGTCTTCGGTGACATGGCTTCAGTCCAAGGTGTAAGTAAGGCTGGAACATTAGCAATCGGTGCTACAATGTTCGGTCAGACATCTAAGGCGACTGCATGGTTCTTAAATGACCAAATCACTGCTGATAAGATTTACTTCAAGTATCAGCCTGGATATGGTAACGCTGGAATCGGTACTACTGGATTCGTAGATGGAGAAATCATCTGGTTCGGTGCTGGTGCTGAGGCAAGTTCTGGTGTTGGTTCAATTACGGTTGGAGCAGCAGCAAGTTCAGTCACAGGACAGAAAGGAACTATCATGGAAGTAGACAATATTTCATCAAGTCTACTGGTCGGTGACGCTATTGGATTCACAACCACACTCTATGGTGCAACTGATAGATTCTTCATTATTAACACTATAACGAACGTCGCAGCTGCTCAAACTTACATAGCTTGGCGAGCTGGATCGCAATCAGGTCTCTCAACGGTATACTATAACCGTGCTACATTGTCCGTCTCACCTGAGAAGGCAACTGGTACATGGGATACTAGAAACTTAGGATCTGGTAACGGTTCTACAATCGAAGTTAGAACTCTGTTCTCACAGGCAAGACTAACAGGACATGACTTCCTCGCAGTTGGTACTGGTAATAAGACAGAAACTGGATATCCAAACGTCAACTTGGCGAACGTTATCCAAGGTAATGAGACTAACGTATTCGGGCCTGGTAAGGTGTTCTTCGTATCAACCGACCAAGGTGGTAACTTCAGAGTTGGAGACTTCTTCTCCGTTGACCAGTTGACTGGTCGTGCAACATTGGATGCTTCAGCGTTCAACTTATCTGGTTTGACAGAATTGAGACTTGGTTCTCTTGGAGGTCAGGTCGGTGAGGCGATATCTGAATTCTCCTCTGACCCTGCAATGTCAGGTAACTCAAACAGTGCATGTCCTACAGAATTTGCTGTTAAGGGATTCATCACTCGTGGTTCAATGGGTACTAAGGCAATGACACCTCCTGTAGGTACAACTGCTCAAAGACCTGGCGGTATCGACGATGAGTTTAACACAGGTTGTTTGAGATTCAACACTACATTAGGTGCTCTTGAGTACTATAACGGTACAACATGGATTCAGCCAGGTGTTGAGGCATACAGTACAGTTAACTCTAGTTTCTCAGCTGCAGTTGGACAAAACTACTTTGTTAACACAAATGGTGGTGGTGTTACTGCAACACTCCCTGCATCTCCTGACTTAGGTGCGAAAATTACATTCTATGATGTTGCTAAGACATTTGATAGTAATGCGTTAACCGTTTCTCGTAATGGAAAACCAATACAGGGCGATAGCGCTAACCTAACTGTTAACACAGAGGGTGCTGCATTTAGTCTAGTATTCTCAGGTGACACATACGGTTGGAGAATCTTCTCCATCTAATTTGAGATCCTTTATATTATGTTTTTTCTCGTACAAATTTTCTGGATCGTAAATGGCCAACTATAGATCATATAGACAAGTAAGAGCAGATCAGATTAGTAACAACTCTATTGCTGTTGCCAAACTTGAAAGTGGGGTGGCACCAAGATATTGTGTAAAACATATTTTTGGTCATCCCTGTTACTGCACACCTGGCTGCTGTTGCAACTGGCAAGTTCCTACTGGGGTTGAAAAGGTAACTTTTGAACTCTGGGGTGCTGGTGGAAACGGAAGTGGTGCATGTTCATGTAACAGATGTCAACACTTCCAAGGTGCTTCTGGTGGTGCATATAATACTAAAACTATCTCCACAACTGGAGGTTGTTCTTATACTGTATGTGCTGGTGGCGTCTACAGATGTTGTTCTAGAGAATGTAATGGATGTAACGGATGTTCTTCATACGTTACTGGTTATAACTTAAGTAACTTCTGTGCTCACGGTGGTGCAAGAGGTTGTGCAAACGGTGACTGGTCTATTGCATGTACATCAAGAAACTGGTGTTGTGTATCGCCTGGAACTTGGGGAGGAGACTTCGCAATGGTGGGACACCAAGACGGTTTCTCAGGTCACTGGAACTGTCACTGTACTGGTGACGTTAATAACCACTGTAGTACTGGTGCTCCATTCTTAGTATCAAGTACAGAATCACAGTTAGACCAGTGTTGGATACGTTGCGGTTGTTGGACTGCTCCATATGCAGCTGGTGGTCAAAGTGCGATGACTACATACTGTGGTCGTTGTTGTGGACAGGGCGGTCAAGGCGGCTCTGGAATGGTAAGAATCACTTACGTTTAAAAGGATAGGTAATGGCAAGTTATTCATCATACAAAAAAGTTCATGGAGATCAATTAATTGGGAATGCTCTAGACGCATCTCATTTTAGTGGATCACCAAACGAATCCTACGGTGTGAAGTGGTTTTATGGAACCATGTGTAGGTGTTCACCAGGCTGTTGTTGCAACTGGACTGTTCCAACTGGTGTACAAAACATGTGGATTCAGGCTTGGGGTGCTGGAGGAAATGGTACTGGTGCATGTTCATGCAACAGATGTCATCACTACGAAGCTGCTCAGGGTGGATACTATAACACTAAAATGATTGCAACTAATGCTGGTTGTTCATATAGTGTCTGTGCTGCTGCTGTTTATCCATGTCTCTCTAGAGAGTGTTATGGATGTAATGGTTGTTCTTCCTATGTAAACGGATACAACTTATCAAACTTCTGTGCTATTGGTGGACAAAGAGGAAACGCAAACCCAAGTTGGACTGAGGCTTGTACTTCTGACAACGCATGTTGTAGAGCGCCTGGAAACAATGGAGGAGACTGGGGCTTAGGAAACCATACTTCTGCATGGTCAAACTCTAGACATGATACCTACAGAGGTTGGTGTCACTGTTATCATTATGGACAATCTCCAACATCTGCACCTCTAATCGGTACAACTGCGTATCAGTCTATTAGAGAATGTTGGATTCGTTGCGGTTGCTGGATAGTTCCTTATGGTCACGGCGGAATGAACGCTATGACTACATATTGTGGAAGATGTTGCGGTCAGGGTGGAACTGGCGGTGGCGGTCTAGTCAAAATTACATACTTCTAAGAAAAAGAAATGGCAAATTATTCGTCCTATAAAAACGTTTCCAACGACAGAATACTAGATGGATCGATTCCGTCAAGTGCGGTTCAGTCTGGATCTTTTTCTAACTGGTGTGTCAAATGGATTTACGGATCTCCAGGCTGGGGATCACAAGGTTGTTGTTGCAACTGGTCTGTTCCAACGAATGTAACTAGAATTACATTTGAAGCTTGGGGTGCTGGTGGTAACGGACACGGAGAATGTAACTGTAATAGATGCGGAAACTGGTTTGGTGCTGGTGGAGGTTTCTACAATACAAAAACTATTAGTACGAACGGTGGATGTTCATATACAGTTTGCGCTGGCGGTGTTTATAGATGTTGTTCAAGAGAATGTACAGGATGTAATGGATGTTCTTCCTATGTGAATGGATATAACCTTTCTAACTTCTGTGCTTTAGGTGGATCTAGAGGTTGTTACACTAACTCTTGGCCATCAAACTGTTATACTCAGTTTGAAAGATGTTGTTTCCAGCCTGGTGCAATGGGTGGAGACTTTGGAATGGGCAACCACGCTGGTACATCATACAGACCTGGCGGTTTCAACTGTCACTGCTTCTTCAACAATGACGCTATCCCAACTGGTGCTCCATTTATCGGAACTCTAGGTGTTTCTTATGGTGTAAGACAGTGCTGGATTCGTTGCGGTTGCTGGACTGTACCATACGGACATGGTGGACAGGGAGGTATCACTTCATACTGTGGATCAGGTGCCTGTGGACAGGGTGGAGTTGGCGGAGGCGGACTCGTTAAGATCACTTATGTCTAAGATTCTTTGCAGACATTGTAAGAGAACTGCTACAAATAAAATACGTTGTTTAGGGATGTGCGTTGCAGATTCCGATTACTAGAGGGTCATAGACCCTCTTTTTTTATAAATAGTGCCGAAGGAGTAAACCCGAATAAATCCAAATGGCAACAAAAATTATTTCACAAGGATGGCAACTAGCATTGCCGAACAGCTTTCTGGTAGACCATTCATTCAGTGATGGTAAGCAGAGAGATCAGACATACGATGGCCCTGACAAGATCTATTTACAGATCGGTGCAGATGGTAAAGAAAAGTATGGCCCACTCACCGAAGACGACATTGCAGATGGTCGTCCAAAACCAGCTGACGTAGTTCAGTGGTATGAAGTAGACTGTGCTAGATCAAATCTACACTCACTTATCTGTCAACTCAGAGGCCCAGTCATTGACGAGAAAGAAGAAAGTCGTGACTTGTCTGTTGATGTTGCACACCCAGGCTCACCAGATATGAGTGCTGATGGATACCAACAGTTCTACTATGGTTCTGTTTTATATCCAGATGACATTTACGACTTTGAAAGTATCACAGTTGCAAATCCAGGCTCTGCTGGCCCAGACGATATCTCAATCTCAGCATTTACAGCTAAACAGAAGTTAAATGGTGCTGACCAAGATAAAACATGGGATCATGTCAGAGAACATAGAAACAGAGAACTAGAATCTTCTGACTCTATGATCGCAGAAGATATGCCTGATGATATGAAAACTAAGTTAAAAACATATCGTCAACAGTTAAGAGATCTCCCTGCTAAGATGCAAGCTGCTGGTGTTGAACCAAACATTGCAGATATGATGTTCCCAGCGAATCCATTACATGTAGATCCTCCAAAAGATCCTGATGATAATGCTTCAGAAGCTGAATCATGGAAACCACCTGGCTCATAATATAAATTTTATATATAAGTTAATTAAAGATCCTCTAGGGGATCTTTTTTATTATCTAATATTATGTTTGAAGTAAATCCTGTAAGAATTTCACACATACAAAGATGTTACGATCATTGGAAATTCAATGATTATGGTTATATTTACAGAAAAGTTTTTGTAGTAGAGGATTTCTATAAAAATCCAGACGAGATAAGAGACTATGCTTTATCTTGTAAATTAAAGAGCGAGAAAAAATATTGTGGAGGATTAGTAGGAAAAAGAGTTGTTGAAGATAGACCAGATATGATTGAAAATCTTGAACCAGTATTCAGTGAATTATGTCAGCATAAAGAGTGGTATAACTTAGAGTATGATGATGCTGAGTTTAAACAGAAATGGTCTGAGATGAAATTTATGGTCAATCATACGACACATGAAGATATCATGGAAAGATTTACTGATACTGTTTATTGTTATACACATCATAAAGATAATATTGGATCTAAGTGGGCAGCATTAGTATATTTGAACAAGGAAGATGAATGTGATGGTGGAACTAATTTTTTCAAATGGCAAGAAGATAATCCATATGGTCACAATTACGACATACAAAAGGATATAATGTTTACAAGTGAGATGAAATATAATACAATGGTGTTATACGAAGCCAGACATACTCATGGTGCTGTACTCAACCGTACAATGTTTACCGAACATCCTCGTCTGGCACAGGTATTTTTTATGTGACTATATAGTACAGGAATTATGAAAACTATGAGATCGAAAGCGTTTTTTGTTAATGGTGGGGCTGGTAGAGTAATAAGTTCAATCCCTGCATTTGAGAAATATGCAGAGAACCATGAAGACTTTATTATCGTATGTGAGGGTGGCACAGACTTTTTCAAAGGACACCCAACATTGGATCATAAGGTATATGATCACTGGCACAAAAATCTTTTCCAAGAACATATAAAACAAAGAGACTGCGAGAGTCCAGAACCATACAGAGTATGGCATTACTATAATCAAAAGTGTAATCTATCACAAGCATACGATATTGCAATCAATGGTCTAGATGAACCAAGAGAATTGCCTGCACCTACAATAAATCTCAATAAAATGGAGGTTATTGCTGGATATAATATTGTCGAAGAAGTAAAATCAGTAACTAAGAAAGATAAAGTTGTAGTAATCCAACCATTTGGTAGATCAATAGAACAGGTTGGTGAATTTATGGCAGACGCATCTTCAAGAAGTATGTCTCTTGTAGGTGCTTGTGAAATTATAAATCAACTCAAAAAAGATTATGCAGTAATCATAATGAGTGAATATCAATTTCCAGTAGAAGAAAAAGAAGAAACTTCTAAAAATCCAGTAGCTAGACCACAGATACAAGATATGAGAGTATGGTCTGCTGTAATAGATGTCGCAGATCATTTCATAGGATGTGATAGTATGGGACAACATATTGCAAGAGCTCTTGGTAAAACTGCTACCGTGGTTGTTGGTTCCACATATCCAGAAAATATTAGTTATCCTGGCCACAAAGATTTTGACATTATTGATGTAGGAGATGGTCGTAGAGAATATGCACCGATTAGAATTACTCAAGATGAAACTGTTGATAGATTCAATGATGAAGCAATGGAATTGAGTAAAAATCAAATAAAAGAAATTATTGATTCTTGTAAGAAGAGATTAGGTAAACCAAAAGCATATACTGGAACTTTCGTTCCTCCACAGGAAAAACAGTCATGTGAAACACCAATGTCTCAACCACCTAAACAAGATGCTTTCCAACTTTCTGGTGGTAGTCAAATGTCTCCATCAACAATGTCTGTGCCTGCTATGACAGGTGCTCCAAAACCTAGTTTTACATTGAACAAACCAAAACCAAAATCTAATAAAGGTTTCAAACAAGAAATTAAAAATCTTTTAAAATCCGATGGACAAGGTATAAAAATAGAACAAAAATAATGACACAATGGATTGCTGCAATCGCTAGAGGTCATAACTCTGGAGTTTGTTTACTTAAAGATGGTGAACTTGTTCTTTCTATAGAAGAAGAAAGACTATCAAGAAAAAAATATGACGGAGGCCCACTAGCTTCTATGGTCAAGATATTGGATTATACCGATACCTTAGACTACCTTGTGATTGCTCATACACAACCATTAGAACAAGCTGGTAGTATAGATTTTACTGGTGAAAATATGTACACAGGTCTAGCAAGAAAGTTAGGTTTGATTGATAGGAAGAAAGATATTTACAATCATCCTCAAGTGATTGATATGAGTCATATGCATCATAAACTTCACTCTTCGTGTGCCTTCTTTAGATCAGGATTTAAGAGTGCAGTTTCTGTAATTGTAGATGGTGCTGGAACATTTATACCAATGAATATTGAGGGAGAAGATGTTATAACATGGGAATTAGAAACTATAATTGATTGTGCTTACCCAGACAAATTTACTACCCTATACAAACACCAAGGGGGTAGAGGGCCATGGCCTTCCACTAGAATATCTAACTTTGATTCTAAATTTTATGAGGAAGATGGAACTCATGAATTAGTAATAGATGAGTCTGCTGGTATTGTAAAAGCATATGAGGCAGTCACACAATATTGTGGATGGGCTCCTATTGAGGCTGGTAAGACTATGGGACTTTTCCCATACGGTAGTCAAAATTTGAACATACCAGACATCTATACAAATTACGATGGTATGAGTGATTGGTCTACCACTAATAGAGATTTGATTGTACCAACATATCCTAATGGTGCTGTTGTAAATAAAGATAGATTTACAGAACTTCGAGATCCTGTGGATTTGAAACCAAAGGATGATCTAACAAAATTACAAAGTCGTAGAGATTTGGCATATGCCATTCAAACTGAGTCTGAACAAATGGTTTTGGATTTGATTCGTAAGGCAGTTGATATGAGTGGTAATAAGAATGTTGTTCTATCTGGTGGATACGGATTGAACTGTGTTGCAAACTACTGGTATCTTGAACAGTTAAAAGATGAAGGTATCAATCTGTTTGTAGAACCAGTAAGTAATGATGCTGGGACAGCTATCGGTGCAGCGTACCTACAATATCAAAGAGTCAGTAAAAATACAAAGATACATCCACAGATTAAGGATCTATATTACGGGCCTAAGTATGAATATGATAGAGAATATATTACAGATCTTGCTAATTATTATAAAGCAACTAGAATTTTTGAAGCTACAGATGAAGATGCAGTAAATCTTATTACAAGTAAAAATATTGTTGCATTATTCCAAGGACAATCAGAAGCAGGGCCTCGTGCCTTGGGTAACAGATCTATCATGTATGATCCTAGAGATCCAAAAGGAAAAGATCATGTCAATACTATCAAACGTCGTGAGTATTTCAGACCTTTTGCTGGATCAATATTGAAAGAACATGTACATGAATGGTTTGATCTTCGTGGTATGGATGACACACCATTTATGATGTATGCTGTTAGATGTCAAGAAGGAATTGAGGAAAAGATTCCAGCAATCATTCATGTTGATGATACATGTAGAATCCAAACAGTTACAGAAGAAGTTAACCCTAATTACTATAATATAATTAAAACTTTCTACGATAAGACAGGATGCCCTATTATCTTTAATACATCCTTTAATCTAGGTGGAGAACCTCTTGTAGAGACCCTAGACGACGCTCTAAGGACTCTTGCAAATAGTTTGATAGAATACCTCTATTTGCCTGAGTATGGTCTTATGATCGAAATAAAGAACT
>VTLG01001385.1_pt1 | contig 12781 bp, 19 predicted proteins | sample 4694571 | NCBI WGS metagenome assembly VTLG01 (sample SAMN12604809, study PRJNA352737) | marine metagenome | biome: ENVO:00000447; feature: ENVO:00000209|ENVO:00000569|ENVO:01000036; material: ENVO:00002151; isolation source: viral sequences binned using virsorter ... | reverse complement strand
GGTAGTTATACCCCACTTTTTTTATAATATAAGTCTAATCAGTTACAAGAATTGAAATGTTGCAGCTGGTAGCAGCCCAAAGGGGTATGACATAGGAATGTCCTAGTCAGGTAGTATTCCTCATAAAATATCAAAAATAAGTTTCAAAAACTGCCATTTCTAAAAAAGTTTGAAAATAAGTTTTAAATTCTTAAATTAAAATATGAATAATACGCTTGAAATAAGGGACAATCCTGCAAAGATGTTAGCAGTTGAGTTAATTGCTTTAAATCCTAGTATTTCAGTTAAAGAACTATCATCTGAGTTAAAGGTATCAGAGACTACTGTAAGGGTTTGGAGAAAGGATAATGATTTTATAGAAGAAACCTATAAGAGATTTATAACTGAGATAGAAGCTAAGTCAATACCCTTAATAGTAAAGTCTATGGCTAGAGAAGCTATAGAAGGTAATGTTCAAGCTGCTAGATTTATATTTGAAGCATTAAATAAACTAGGAAAGAACCATGTACATATACATGTAAGTCCTTGGGAACAATTTATACAAAAAGAAGACCTAAAGAATGGTGTTATAGTACCTAGTGATATTATAGATGTACAGACGGAGCCGCTTGATGAGGAATTACCACCCAGGAATAAAGAAAACCAAGTAGTTAGGGTTAAAAAAGAGAATGTTAAGAATAGAATGGCTATTAAAGAGGATAAAAAGAAGGCTATTCGTAATGAGAAGCAAAAAGAGTGGTATAAGTGGAGGAAAAGAGCTAAAGAATCAGGAGTAGAACCATTAAAGAGTAAAAGACCGACACCTGCACAAAGAAAATCTTGGGAGGCAGCAATTATAAAGGCAGAAGAAGTTTTAGGGGCTACCTAATCTCAATTCTTGCGTCTATGTCTATATTATCAGGCATAAGTTGGCAATAACAGAATTCTCTACATAAACTCCACCCTGTAGCAGGCAATCCTAACGAAATCCATTCTTCATAAGTCCTTATTTCACCAACCCTTGCTTCACAGTCACTACATATCCTAGGAGTACCAACAGAAATCCATTGCATTAACTGATTCCCATAAACTCTATCTTGTCCGAGCCTAGAGCCTTGCATAATTCCCGATACAATTCCTCGTCTAATGGAATGGCTAAATTCTCCAAATATTCTTCCGTTGGTTTGAAGGTCTCCTGAGAGGGAGGCAATGATTCCTGTATCTGACATACCCGATTGTCTAAAGACATTAATTTGTTGTTCAATCCTCGAAACAAAGACATCAATCGCAAATCCGACTCCGAGGGTCGCCCATAATAAAGTGTTCTCATCTTCTTCTTCAAGATTATTTTGATTTTCTTCAATAATTTCATCTATAGTCTCCTCTGCCATTATATTTTAACTCCCATTGTTTTTATAAGTCTCATAGGGGTTCTTAAATTTTTGACTATTACATTAAATAGATTATCTATAGCCCTAGCCCTTGGCTCATAGACAATAAATTTTCTTGATGGAACTTTTTTATCGCTTTTAAAATGATACATCTGTTTTACTTTAGCCCTTTTATTAGGGACAGCAAAACTATGACCTGCTTTTATTGTAAATCCTTCATCTTGCAAGACACCATATCCCTTCATAGATATACCTGTCTTTGTTTTTTTGATAGATTTCATAAGATTGCCTGTATCTACTAAAGATTTCTGTCCTGTTCTCTTTCTTTCAAGCCTTATTCTTCTTGTACTATCTTTAATATAATTATTTTTATTATGTCTGCCTGTCTTTAGGTTGTCTCTTACCTGTTCAACAACATCATCTAAGTTCTTTTCTCTGAATTTCTTTAAAGATTGCCTATAATTCTTTTTAACATTTGAAAAATCAAAATTTAGAGAAGTTTCAATCTTCATTAGAGAGCCCTTTCGCAAAAGTTTCACCTAAAACTTTAGCTTGTTTATACTTATCTAAATGTTTTACTATCTCTTTCTCAGCTACCTCTTGTGCCCAGGCTTTAGGATTCAGTAGTATCTTCTCCACCGACTCCTTCTTGAATTCCACCTTGAAGTCCTGTAGCTTCTTGAGATTGCTGACGAACTCTATCAAAGATTGAGAGTTTTTCTGTTTGTTCTTTGTTTCTGCCAATTATATCCTCCGCTTCTTTCTTACTTAAGTCTTGATTGTATTCCATTAATAAATCTACCTCATCTATCATATGATGCATAAGCCTATGCTCATCTAATAATATTTGGTCTTGAACAGTTTTTGGGTATTCAGGCTCATTGAAATCTAATTTTAGCTTCTCAGGAAGGTTAATTTGATTATAAGCTGCGATTTCTCTCTCAATATGATATAATTCATGCTCATACATACGCCAAAGTTCTAAATCGTCTTGATAATCTTCAAATCTCTCTAAGTCTTTGATTTTCAAAGCGATACCACTTGGAGTTTCACCTCCATCTTGTGCAAATTGGACATATAAGTGATTATTTTGTGCTACAAGGTCTACTTGGAACTTAATATTCTCAATTACTGACTCAATATTGCCACTTGGGGACACAATATCAAAGACTGCACCCTCTGGAAGGTCAATTATTTGGTCAGAACCTGCTCTTTCTATCCTTTTATCGCTATCAACACCCGTCATATAAGGCTGTCCGAACATTTGGAATCTTAAACCAAGCTGCATCTCTGTCATTGCTATATTTACTTGCTCATTACAATCAACAATATCATTTGCTCCGTCGACAAAAAATTCATCTATTTGTTCTTCTCTATGAGTAAATAAAAATGGTAAAACCCCATATCCATGCTCATATTCATCTAAAATGTTACCATCTTCATCATAATGGACATAAATTGACTCATCCCAATAAGCCCATTGCAACTTTTCAGCATAAGATATGTCTTCAGGTTGCATTAACAAGGGATACATAATCGCATAAGGAGTAAATGGGTCTTTAAGATAAACATCAAAGTAATAAATAGGTCTATAATCAAAATATGGCGTCCCATTATCCTCTTTATATATAACTTGAGTAGCAACTGAACCCATAAGTCGTGTCATTCTCTCAACATGTTTCATCCTAGCATCTTTTTTTGTGGTCAAGAGATTATATTGCTTATTTACATTCCTATTTGCTCCAACTGTATAGATTCTGCTCATTTTATTAACAAATCTTCGTGTAAAATTTGCATTATAGCAAGGAATCTCCTGAAATGCAGAAGAATTAAAATAATTCTTTATATATTTATTCGTTCCGTTTCCTCCATAATAGTCAAGCATCTTTCTTACCCAATCTCTACGCCTTTTTTGGTTTAAAAGTTTAGATTCTTCTACCGATTTTTTGATTATTTCTTCTACTGTCATATTTATCATCTTGTCCTCACTTTAAATTCTCTGTTTTTAATTGGAAATTGATTAATAAAAAAATATCTAAGCATATCAGCTCCGTGGTCGTGATATCCATCTTTTAATGGGTCTGGTTTCAAATCGTGCCCCTCTTTTGCTTCAGGATAACGATAATTCTCTAAATCCTCCATTATTCCTGTGCATTTATTATGTATGTGTAAAAATCTTTGGTTTTCTGCGTTTTCTATGAATCCTCGTAGATGAGAAACTCCAGATGATATATTCCTTGATATCTTATCTCTCTTAGTGTGTATAACTATACCCTTTCTTCTGAAAATTTCTATATCTCCCATCCCTGACTGCCCTTGGGCTTGCTTTCCTGCAGGGTCACCATAATATTTATGGACATTATAAGGCTTTGACCTAATTTTTAAGGCTAACTCATCAGTCTTAATATTAGTTTTGTGTATTATTTCATCTATCATATTTATATGCCAAAACCCAGCGACTCTATAAATCTGAAACCAACCAACAGCAGGCATACGATACCCAAAATCTATAGAGCAAAAAGTAAGGTAATCAGCATTATAAGGAAAATGTCCTGCATCAAGTTCCCTATCAAAATCATATACACTCCCTGCAAAAGAAGTAAACTTAGCTCCGTATTCTTGTTCAAACACTTCCTTTGCCATATTCCTCTTTCTTTCGAGGATAAATTGGTCTTTTTTTCCGTCAGGGAAGGCAAAATGGTTGTCCCATGAAGGGGCTTGATGAGATTCCCATAGTTCATCTTCTTTGCCTAGGAGAAATAAATCATAAACATAGTTGAAACCCTCAGGTGTCGTAATGAAAATTGCCTTCCCCTTTCTATCGGAAAGTGTGGGAGATAAATACATATCCCATATACGCCTTTTTACTTTAGCTGCTTCATCTATAACAAGTAGGTCTAATCCTTCACCAACAAGTGAGTCTGGATTATCTGCAGATTTAGCCTCTACTGTAGTGCCCCATTTAAATTTTATAAATCTTTCTTTCTCAGAAGCTCTTTCTATATCATCAGGATGTCCAATAACCATAAGTTTCCATACTTCACGAAACATTAAATCTGCCTTATCATAGGATAAGCCTACCAACCAAATCTTTTTATCTGGTTGTGATGCGTAATATGTTGCCTCCATTGCTGAAGCTGTAGTCTTCCCAAATCTTCTTCCACACACCATAACAAAGAACCTTGCAGTACTTTTTGTTGGATAATGCAATTTAGCCTGCCCATAATGAGGCTTATACCCCATAAACTCAAACCATTTTTTTTTATAATCTAATTGTGAATTATTCAAAAATTTGCAAAATTTCCAAACTTAATTTAAGTTATCTATTAGTATTTTGCAAAAATATGTAAAATATGATTATTCTAATTATAAAAAGGAGGACAGTATGTCCGAAGATAAAACTCAAGCAATTACAGAAACAGTTAGTGAAAGTAATGCTACAGAAACTGCTCAAGATAGCTCTGGGGAGCAGTATATTGCCGAAAGCAAGAAGTATAGAAAAAGAGCACAGGATGCAGAAGCTCGTTTTGTTGCCTTAGAAAAAAAGTTTGCACAACAAGAAGAATCTAAACTTAAAGAAAAAGAAGATTTTAAAACCTTATATGAAAAGGCATCTTCAAGAATTGATAGTTTAACTTCTAATGCTGACAAGTGGAACAACTATGAAAAAGTGAGAAGAACTTCTTTATTAGACAATCATCCTGAAGAAGATAGGGATTCTTTATCTAAATTAGATATAGAAACTCTTGAATATGTTACAAATAAAATTAATAACACAAAGCCTAATGCTCCAGAGGTAATAGGAAGAAGTAAAAATCCTGTAGTAGATAAATCATGGCAAGACATGACAGATGCAGAAAGACGAGCTTTCTATACTTATAAGGCAAATAAAGGCAATGTGTAAGCTCTCAAAATGAAGGCTATTTATAGCAGTTGAAAGAGAGTAAAATTTAAGGAGCTTATAAAATGGCTTTAGCACCAACAAACGCAGTTGCATTAGCGGGTGGTTTAAAAGACACAGGCGTAGATGCAACGCTTCAATATTTCATACCTGAAATATGGGGAGCATCAATAATGGATTATATGGAAAAAAATCTCGTATTTGCTAAACTAGCAACTGACCAATCTGCTATGGTAGCAGCTGGTGGAGATAGAATCCATTTACCAAAGCATACAGAAGTAACAGCAAGTGACACCTATGGTGGAGCAACTGTTGCTGTAGAAACTTTAATTGACGCAAATTTAGCATGGGATGATTCAACCGCTGCTGAAGGCGAATATCAATTAGATATTAATCAAGGTATTCATAGTGCAATATCTATCACAGATGTTGCAAAAGTGCAATCAAGTTATGATGTTATGAATCTTTATACTCAAAAACTTGGTTATGCTTTAGCAAAAAAGATAGATGCTTATGTTGCTATAAAATTACTTGAACATGTTGGATATAATTATGCCAATGGTACAGATGATGGTAATGGAGCAGGAAATCTTATCCTATTAGCAAGTGGTTCTCATGATTCTTATGATATAACAACTACAGGTGTTGCTAGTATGATAGAAAAAATATATACCAATGATTCTAATATTGAAGATTGGACTATGGTATTAGTACCTAAATGTTATTCTAGTCTATTCAAACTAGGCGATTTTGCTAGATATGATGGTATTGGAACATCTTTAGGTAGCTCAGTTCCATTTATTAGTGGATACGCAGGCAAATTAGCAGGTGTAGATGTTGTTGTAGCAAATAACTTTCAACAATATAATGCTGGTGGTGCTGTTCAAGCACAATCTGCTACACCTATTGGTAACTTTAGTGCAAATGGTATAACAGATGAAAGTGAATTACTTGTTGGATATTTAGTTCATAAAGACGCTGTTCATATTGCTTATTCAGCAGGAATGAAAGCAAGAGTTCAAAGTGATTATCATCTACCAACTCTATCTACAAGATTTGTTGCAGATAGTGTATATGGATGTACTGTTACAGGTAGTGGAACTGCAGGAAACCAAAAAGTCTTCTGTCTTACAAGTCCAGCTTCGTAGGATAGTAGTTTAATCTAAAATAATAGGGGGGTGTAATAGCCCCCCTATAATTCAGGAAGGAATTATATGAAATTAACAATTACTAAAGAAAACGGAACTAAACTTATAAAAGAGTTTAGAGATTCTGATGTGGAATCAGCAAAAGCAAATGGTTGGTCAGAAGTCGATAAGCCTAAGGCTAAAAAGTCTAAAAAGACTTGGGGAGGTAAATAATGGCTAACAATCCTTTAGTTTCATTAGAAAAATTTAAATTATTTACAGTTATTCCTACTGTTCAGGCAACTCCTGATTATGCAACAGGAGATGTATTGTTTGCACCAACTGAAATACCTAATTTCTTTCCAAGTACAGGGGCTTCGTGTATATTAAAGAGTATATGTATAATTGATAAACAGATTGTCGGAACTCACGATTTTACATTATACTTTACATATTCATCAACTGCATTAGGAACTATTAATGCAACAGCAGATGTGAGTGTTGGAACTTTAGAAGAAATACAAGCAACTATTCCTATTGTTGATGGAGATTGGATAGCAGGTGGTGGTGCAGGTAGTGTTGATAATGCTAATGTTGCAACTATAACTAATCCTGCTGTAGATGGGATTGGTTCAGTTTTACAAGGCTCTAATTGGGCAGGAAGTAGCCAAAGCAGAAGCATTCATATAGTAGGAATTGCAGGAGAAACAATGAATGTAGCTTCAACATCAGATTTAATCATTAAGATTGGTGTTGAATATTAAAAAATGATTCCAAAAGAGCTACAAGATATTGTAGAAGATATAAAGAAGCACGAAGGATTTGAACCTAGAATATATGAATGTAGCGAAGGCTATGATACTATAGGATATGGCTTTGCTATAAAAGATTTGATTATAGATAAAGATGTTGCTGATTTAATATTAATGAAAAAGCTTCATAAATTATTAGAAAGAATATCTATTGCATTTCCTTGGTTTAAAGATGTTGATGATATAGCCAAGGGTGTAGTTATTAATATGTGCTATCAAATGGGACTTTCAGGCTTTTCTAAATTTAAGAAAACAATTTACTACTTAGAAACAGAGCAATATGAGGAAGCCTCTGTAGAATGTCTTGATAGCCTTTGGGCTAAGCAGACACCTGGCAGAGCAAAAGAACTTAGTGAAAGGCTTTCCTCTATAGCAGCCGATTAGGAAGTTTAAACTTTTTATATTAAATTATTTTAAAGAATAACAAGGAAATATATGCGTAAAAACGATTGCGGAGTTATAAAGAGAGTAGTCGTAACGCCTGACAAACATTTCCCCTTACACGATGTAAAAGCAATCAATGTTCTTTGTAAAACAATAGAAATAGTTAAGCCTGATGCTTATATAGATTTGGGAGATGTTGGTGAGTGGAATGCTTTTTCAGCTTGGAAGTTCAAAAGAAAGAAAGCACCCCCTTTAGAATATTTAACAGAAGATTTTGATAAAGATGTAAAAGCTGTAAACGCAGGGATGGATATAATAGACGAATCCCTAGATAAAACAAATTGTAAAGAAAAATATATAACAGAGGGCAACCATGATAATTGGCTTAACATGGCGGTTGAAAAGTATCCTTATATTCCTCAATATAAATTTGCAAATGCAGTTAATCTTACTGATAGAGGATATACTTACTATCCTTTTGGTAAGCATCTTAAAATAGGAAAACTTTATTTTTACCATGGACACCAATATGGTGGACAGTATCATGCCGCTAACCATTTAAGAAAACTTGGATGTAATGTAATGTATGGACATTGGCATGACTTGCAACAGATGTCTGCTACTCATATGGATGGTGCTAAATCAGCCTGGAGTATTGGATGTTTAAAAGACATGAGCCCAGAATCAAATAATTGGCTCGCAAACAGAAGGATTAATTGGGCACATGCCTTTGCTATAGTAGATTTTTTCAATAAAGGCTTATTTACTGTTCATGTAATACAAATTATAAATGGCAAAACCTCACTATGGGGTGAGCTTATAGAAGGTTAAATGGATTGGTTACAAATACTAGAACAATATGGAGTTCCAATAGTAGTAGCAATAGCTTTTGGATTTTTTATATGGAAGCAAAACAAGTTTATACAGGATGAACTCCAAAAAGAATTAAGAGAGTCTTTTTCTAGGGTCGAAGGCATTATTATAAAATTAATTGACCAACAAAAAGGTATGCAAATAGACCAAAAAGGAATTGAAAAGAGCCAAAGAACTTTAGTTGAAATTATAGCCAGGCTTTCAGGGAATGGTTTAAAAGACAAATTTTTAAGGATGTTAGATGAAAAGTGAAACCGAGGAACACAGGAACTTTGTTACTATAGCTTTAACTGAAATAAAAGGTGATACTGAAAGAGTTAAAGTAATAGTTGAAAAGAACGAGAAGTGGTTAGTTAAATTAAATGGCAGAGTTAGAGATAATGAAGTTGCTATTTCTCGTATTAAAGGTATCGGGGGAACTTTGAGTGCTATAATGATAGTTATATTAGGTTGGTTTAAAATAGGTAATTTTAAATAATGCAGGCATTAATTGTAAAGATACTTATAAACGCTATTATAAAAGCTTTAAATAAAAGATTTAATTTGAACAATATCAAATCGTATGTAGAAGATGACAACGAATTAGATATTAAAATGAAAACAGCATTAAAGAATTTAAGAAAAAATGCTAAGTATATAGAAGAATTGGAAAAGGATGTTGCTATTTTAAAGAAAGATTCACATCCTCCAGTTTTTGGAAAGAAGGATAGGAAAGATATTATTAAACGACTAAAAAAACTCGAAAAGGAGAGATAATATGGAATTTTTTATAAACAATATTACTTTATTAGCAGGTGGTGGTGTATCAGCAATTGCACTTTGGTTACTAAAAAGAATACCTAACGAAGATTTATATTCTTGGGTTAAGACAGGCTCATATTGGGCAGGTTCTGCTTTAACACTTGGACTTGGAAAATGGGGATGGACTAAAAAAATATGGAATAAAACAGTAGAACCTTACTTTATTGATTTAATAGATAATACTGCAGGAGCAGCAGTTGAAGGGTTTATTGAAGGACTGAGAAGTGATAAATAAAAAAATATTAAAAAATAATGCCTAGACTTGATTCAAAAAGATTAGGTGATTACCAAAAGACTATATTAAAAAGTTCTAGGAGGAATCCTATTTCTTTAAGGGATGATGAACCTTTAGATGATTTTTTGAAGCCCCTTAAAATAGGGGACAAAAATACTCCCATAGCATTATCTGATAATGAATTTAGAATAGATGGGAATTTGCACCTTGATGGAGAATTGTTATCTCACGAAATAAGAACAAAAAATACTTACTTAGAATTTATAGCAAAAGAAAGTTTTTTGTTTAGTAGATTGGCGAGTGATGGAATTTCAGGGGATGCTACTGATGTTTTGCAAATAGATGTTACAGATGGAGCTGCAATTAAATTAACAGGAGGTACTAGTTTTGTATTTGAGAGTCTAGGTCAAGGAGGTGCTAGTTTTATATCGAGGGAATTAACTTCCTTGACTCCTGCTTTCGATGATTTTCCTACTATTTGTTCCATTTCACACCCTACAATAGGAATGCACACTGTTCTTAATAACATATTGGAGATAACTAATGTAGTAAATGCTTCTAGTATGACAGGTGCAGGGGCAGGAATAGCCTTCAATCAATATTATTATGCTTTTGGTGGAGGGTATCCAGATGATATTGGGACTTTAGGATTTCGCACAGAAGGAAATTGGACAGTAACAGAATCAACTAGAGATTCTAAATTTGAATTAAGAAATAGTCTTAATGGAAGTTTACAAACTTGTCTTGAAATAAGTTCAGGATTAACAACTACTTTATATGGAGATACTACAATACCTACTACTGATAAACTTTATTTTGATGGAGGTTCAGATACTTATATAACAGAATCAGGAGCTGATACATTAGATTTTTATGTTGGTGCAGATAAAATGTTAGCCCTTGATGAGGCTAATGATAAAATTACAATAGGTGCAACTAATTGGGTTGCAGGAACTGTAAGTGCAGGAACTGTTACTGAATTTAGTTCTGCAAATAGTGCTTATGCAGGGATGATACTTGGATGTACTATTGTTGGAGCAGATGTTGCTGATGATTCTTATACTTTAACTACATCTTATGTTTGTTTTGAAGATTCAGGTAATACACCAATAAGGGTTAGTTTTAAAACACCTCCAAGTGAAAATGTAGAAATTGAAGTAGAATTATACTTTAGTGCAGGTAGTGGTGCATCAGATTTAGAATTAACACTATCTAATAATGCTACTTATGGTTCAAATTCATTATCACACCCTGACCAATTTTCAAAGTCAGTTAGAGAACCTGCTCGTGGACATAGTGGAACTGTTACTCAAAAATGGTATTTTGGTGATGGTAATTTATCAGCAATAGGTTCAATTAATCATATATATATTGCTGCTAAATGTGATAGTACATCAGGAACTCCCATAATTAGATGGGGTGGTGATGCTTCAGGAGAATATACTAATTTAGTAATGAAGGCTGTAGCATTACCTGGAATTATAGCAGTAGGTAGTTAAATAATAAAATAAGGGGCAAATAAAGATGGAAAATGTAGAAAAAGAAATACAAGAACTAGAGAACAAAGCTGAGGCTTATAAACAAGCATACATAGAATGTATGGGGGTTATAAAGTTCTTAAAGGCTAAACAAGAAAAGCCTAAAGAAAAAGAAAAGGATAAATAATGGCTTCATTTACAGGGAAGGCTATGAAGGATGTCTATAAAGACCTCCTCCATACAAGTAATTCAAATACAGGGTTATCTTCTTCAATTAAACAAATAACATGCGGAGATGGAGATACTTCTACCTTATATTTGTCTGATAGAAATTTAAAAGTGTTGCCCTCAGCAGATTCAACTACAAATACAGTAATCTATGATGCAAGTGGAAATGCTTTAGTAACAGTTGACTCTAATGATGATTTAGTTAAACTTGGGATAGGACAACATACTGCTAATACACAATTTAAAGAATTTGGGCTTTGGGATTTTAGTCCAACCGCAGGAGAGCATCACAATTTAGTTACATCACCTGGATTAACTACTACATCTGATTCTGATTTTACAGGAGAGGTGAATGGTGGAGCTTGGGGTGGGACAGGTGCAAATCCTGTAACATCATTAACTGTTGCATCTGCAGCTAAAGAGCTTGTTCCTAGTCTTTGGATATTACAACAAAATATATCGATTAATGCTATACAGTATATAATGACTTCTGATTCAGCTTCAACTATAAGTCTTCAAGTCTTATGTTATTCTTTAATAACAGGTTCAGGGGCTACAGCAGGGGATTTATCAAGTGGAACAGTATTAGCACAAACGGGGTCAGCAGATGATAGTTTAAGTCCTGTAACAACAGGAGCAGATAGGACTTCAAATGGAACATTAACAATTAATACAGCCAATGTGGATAGTGGAAAAGCTATTGTAGTATTTGCAGAAGCATCAGATACAGATGACATGACTGTCCAAGTAAATATTAAATATCATTTAAGATAAGGAAAAGGAGTAAGGATGGCAAATTTAAACACAAGTTTAGTATTAGGAAATAATAATTTTACAATGGCTAAATCTTATAGTCAAATTTATGAGAATGTGCAAGAGGTAGATAATACAGATGGATTTATAAATATTTTAACTGTAAGCAGTACAAAAGGAGCATCCACAATCCCATCTATAAAATCTTTTTGTGTGCAAAATACAGGGTCATGTGGTGCAGAAATACAAATAATATTTCAGGAATGGAAAAATAATTCAAATGTAGATGATGCTAATTCTGTTGATATGGGCGGAGGAGCAACAGTTAACCGTTATGTCTCTATATTATTAGCAGCAGGGGAGTTCTTTTATCTGCCACATGGTAGAATAATTGGATATAATGCAGATGCTTCGGCAGCCAATGCTACAAGTATAGATAATACAGCACCTAATTCTAATAGGTATACAGATTCAGGTGCAAATTTATCATCTGCCGTTGATTCTCCTGATACATCTATAAATGTAGATGATGGTAGTTATTTTAAAGTTGGAGATTTAATTCAATTTGGGGATGATAATGCTACAGCAACAAAAGCAGAAATTATGGAAGTAACTGCAATCACAGATACTGCAGGAGATGGAGCATTTACACCTGCAGCACTAGCAGTAAAAAGAGGATTGTATGGTTCTAATATTAATGATAAGGATGCTCAAACTGATGCGACAGATGGAGTAGTAAGTGGTGCTAATGTTTATTTACCATTTTTTAATAAATATAATGATTTTGATAAATATTCAGTTTCTCAAACTAATAAAGAT
>VTLG01011858.1_pt1 | contig 12783 bp, 16 predicted proteins | sample 4694571 | NCBI WGS metagenome assembly VTLG01 (sample SAMN12604809, study PRJNA352737) | marine metagenome | biome: ENVO:00000447; feature: ENVO:00000209|ENVO:00000569|ENVO:01000036; material: ENVO:00002151; isolation source: viral sequences binned using virsorter ... | reverse complement strand
CTAAGTCAAGAAGACGTTAGGTTGGCTAATAAATGGAATATACCACTAGATAGGTATGCAAAAGAAAAGTCTAAAGTAGAGACTGGAGAAGAGTATACTACAATAACAACACAAATGCGTAGGAGTTAAAAATGGCTATTAATAAAATAAAACGTAGTGAAGAAACTAGAGAAGCTACTTCAAAACAAGAAACAGCTTCATTTGAAGAAACTAATTTTTTACATATACCTGAAGGAGTTAAAAACAGATTTGATTCTCAAGGTATGTCTTTAAGATGGATTAGGATTACATTAAATGGAGAAGATGACTACAAGAATGTAGGTAAAAGACAACGTGAAGGTTGGACATTTGTTTCCCCTGAAGAAGTTCCAGAGTTAGCTTCAACATCTATTATCAAAGAAGGTGGTAGATATAATGGAGTCGTTTCCAGTGGTGATGTTGCATTAGCAAAGATACCAACAGATAAAATAATAGCTAGGCAAGAATATTATCATAATAAGCACAAGCAACAAGAAGATTCTCTTGATGCAAATTTACGTGCTCAATCTGATTCTCGTATGCCAATAACTAACTCAAGTAAATCAACAGTTACAAAAGGTCGTGAACCTCGTTTTCAAAGATAGTTTGTAACATATATTAATAATACTTACGAAGGAGAAAACAAATGAGTGCAAGTAAAGCATTATTTGGAATGGTCCCTTTAAGAAAAGTTGGTTCTAATTATAATTCTACTGCTCAATCTCAGTACGCAATTGCTAATGGACTGGCTTCTAATATCTTTCATGGAGACCTCGTAACGATTTCTGCTGGTAATCTTGTACCAGTAGCAACAACTACTGATTATGCTGTAGGTGTTTTTATGGGGTGTGAATATACAGACCCTACTTCAAAACAACCTACGTTTAGTCGTTACTTTCCTGCAAATACTTCAAGTGCTATTGGTAATCCAGTAGGATTTGTTGCTGATGACCCTTATGCTTCTTTTATGATTCAAGCAGATGCATCAGTTACTGCAGGTGATATTAACTCACAAAACTTTGAAGTTACTTTAGGTTCAGGTTCAACTGTTACTGGTAATTCAGGATTTGGTATTAAAGCTGCTAGTAGAGCAACTGCAACTAAAGCTGTAAGACCAATAGCAATAATTGACGAACCAGGCAATGCCTTAACAGGTGCTGATGGTGCGTTCCCTAAACTTGAAGTTAAAATTGTCCAGCATTGGATGAAACGTCAAGCAACAGCATAACATAGAAGGAGAAATATAATATGGCTATAAATAGAGCAAGTATTGCAAAACAACTTCTTCCAGGACTTAATGCTGTATTTGGTGTTGAGTATGGTGATGTTAATGACGAACATACACCCCTATTTGAAACTGAAAATTCAGATAGGTCTTTTGAAGAAGAAGTGCTATTCACAGGATTTGGCACAGCTCCAGTAAAATCTGAAGGTGCTGCTGTTTCTTTTGATGATGCACAAGAATCGTTCACAGCTAGATATAACCACGAAACAGTGGCTTTAGCTTTTTCAATCACTGAAGAAGCAATGGAAGATAATCTATATGATACTTTCGCTAAAGTTCGTTCTCGTGCACTAGCAAGAGCAATGGCTAACACTAAACAAGTAAAAGCAGCAGCTATTTTTAATAATGGCTTTACTGCTGGTGATTCTGCAATTGGGGATGGTCAAGCATTCTTTTCTGCATCTCACCCTGTTGTTGGTGGTGGCACCCAAAGTAACCTACTAGCAGCTTCTGATTTAGCTGAAGCAGCTTTGGAAACTGCGTTAATTTCAATTGATGGAACTAAAGATGACAGAGGTATCTTAATTGGTGCACAAGCTCAATCTTTACATATTCCATCTGACCTTAAATTTACTGCTGATAGGCTTCTAGCTTCTCCAGGTAAAGTTGGGTCTGCAAACAACGACATTAACGCAATTAGAAATATGGGAGTAATGCCTGGTGGTTATATTGTAAACAGAAGGTTTACAGATACCAATGCTTACTTCATTAAAACTGACGTGCCTAATGGTACTAAAATGTTTGTAAGAGTTCCTCTACAAACTAAAATGGAACCAGATTTTGATACTGGTAACGTCAGATTTAAAGCAAGAGAGAGATACTCTTTTGGTGTTTCTGATTGGAGAGGATTCTTTGGTTCTGCAGGTGGCAGCTAGAATCTAAACATATAAGGGGTCTCTTAGGAGACCCTTTATATTATTATAGAAGGAATTATAAATGACAAATTTAACATCAAGATATATATCAGCAGTAGCAAGTGTGGCAGTAGACCATCCTACTCGTATTAGAGGTTTTAATGTAGCTAATGCAAAAAATGCATTAGGTGTATTTGAGTTAAGAGATGGAACAGCTACAAGCACAGGTGAATCAAAAATTAAAATAAATATAAATGCAGATAGTTCTTTAGATACCTATTTAGCAGATGAAGGTGTCCGATTTGAAAGTGGTGTAGTGGTAAGTACAACTGCAAGTGTATTTTCTACAATTTATTTTGGATAGATGAAATGGCTAGAAAAGCTAAAAAAAAATCTAAAGGAATGGGAATTAAGACTAGTGTAAAGTCAGGTAATTTTTTACCCACTAGTAAAGGTGCAGGTATGACAAAGAAGGGTGTTGCTGCTTATCGTAGAGCAAACCCAGGTTCTAAATTAAAGACTGCAGTAACAGAATCAAAACCTACAGGGAAAAGAGCAAAGAGAAGAAAATCATTTTGTGCTCGTTCAGCAGGACAAGCTAAGATGCATAACATAAGCTGTAAGAAAACTCCAAAGAAAAGAATTTGTGCAGCTCGTAGAAGGTGGAAATGTTAGATGGCAAATTTTACAACTTTAACAACAGAGATAGTAAATACAACTGAGAATGATGCTCAAGAGTTCTTGAACCAAATACCTAACATTGTTAATAGAGCAGAGGAAAGATTAACAGATGAATTAGATGATTATGGTTTAGTAACCTATACATCAGTAGCAGTATCACAAGGTAATAATATTGTTACCTTACCAACTGGTACAAGAATAGTAAAAAATTTTAATGTAGATATTAATGGAGCAAAGACAAGTATACTAGTAAAGACTGATGAATATTTAAGAGATTACTGGTCAGTGTCAGCTTCAACAGGTGAGCCAAAGTATTATGCCCATAAAGATAATACAACAATAATGATTGCACCTACACCTTCATCAACAAGTAATGGTGAAGTAGTACATGTAACTAGACCAACAACATTAACGTCAGCTTCACCTGATAATTATTTTACACAGTTTTGTTATGATGCATTATTTAATGCCTGTATGGTAGAGTCGTACATCTTTATGAAGAACTTTCAGATTGTACCCTTATTTGAACAACGATATCAAACTTCAATACAGACTGTAAGAAACAGAGCCAGAAGATTTAGACGTGACGATATGACAAGACCTGCAAGTCCTGCAGGAGCAGATAACACAGTCGTAGATGGGAGTAATTAATGAAAAAAAAATTAGCTAAAGAACTTAAAGAATATTATGACGAATTAGAAGAAGGACTTAAAAATACTTACATAATGAAAGTAAAACCTAAACTTAGAAATCAAGCAAGAAAAGAAATGCAGGAATATAAACTTGATAAAAAATCACAAGGTTTAATTAAAAAATCTAAAGGTGGTAGTATGTCTGAAGGAACTGCATTTATTAATAGTTTATATAAGGATAAAATGTAATGGTTATTAGTAGAAGTTCAATACCACAACAGATAAGTAAACCTGGTGTAAAGAAAAAAAGTAAAGTTAAAAAAGTTTTAAAAGGTTTAGGTAAAGGTTTATTTAGTCCTGCAGCAGTTGCTTTTGAAGCTGTCATGCCTAAAGAAGTAGGTTCAGCAACTTTATTTACTGATGAAGAATTAAAAGAAATGAAACGTAAAGAAAAAGAAAATGAAAAGTCTATAAAAAAATATATGGGTGGTTCATTAAACAAAGGGAGAATGTGATGAAAAAAGCTTTACTTAAAAAATTTAAAGACTTAACTATGGAACAACAAAAAAAAGTTGTTGAACAAGTTAAAGATATTCCTGAGTTTGCAGGTAAAAAAGTAGGTGAGATAAAAAAGAAACTAAAAGAAGTTTTTACAAAAGACATGTCTTCTAAACAAAAACTTATTAATAGTATGAGAAAAAAATTAAGAGAAAGGAAGCCACCTATTGATGTAAGTGATACTTTAAGAGGTAAGGGTAAAGAAACTACAATGGTTAATAGAGTTCCACCTGAACAACAAATGACTAAAAATAAAGCTATGGATTTAAATTTATTTGAAGTTCCTCAAGAAACTATAGATAAAAATATAATGAAAAATACTTTAAAAAAATCAGGTGGTGGTAGTCTTAAATCTAATCGTAGCTATCGTGGTTATGGTGCAGCAAGGAAAGGGTAATTAAAATGGTTGCAGCAAGAATATTAAAAAAAGCATCTGAATTAGCTTTAAAAAGAAAAAAGAAAAGAGACATTCTTGAAAAAGAACCTATTGTTACAGCTAAAAAGAAAAAAGTAGCTATTCAAGAATTAAAGAAACAACCTACTCCTAAAGGTTTAACATCTTCTCCTGGAAGGTCAACTGCTGCAGCTCAAGATGCATTAGGTAAAAGAAGTGTTACTGGTCAATCTGAAAAAGGTTATAGAGGAGAAATAAAAAATATAGCAGTTGAAAGTAAAACTCCTAAAGCAGGAGTTAGTTCTGCAGGTAAAAAGAAAATAGATAGTCAAGTAGGAAAATTAAAAAATCAAATTAAAAATGCTAAAAAAAATTCTGTATTAAGAAGAGCATTAGCTAGAGATAAAAAATATGGCACTTTATCTCAAATGCAATCAAAATTAAAAAAATTAGAAAAAATTCAAAAAAAATTTACAGGACCTAAAGATGTAAAAATATTTAAAGGAAAAGAATTAGATAAAAAATTAAAAGAATTAGGTATACCTAAAGTTAAAAAATTACAATCTGGTGGTAGAGTTGGTGCACCTAGAGGTACTGGAGCTGCTTTACGAGGATTTGGGAAAGGATATAAATAAATGCCTGCAACTAAAACATTTTTAGAAGGTATGACTAACCTTGCATTAAAAAAATTAAAAAAATTAAAAAAACAAGCTGATAGAGATGTAGCTAAAGAAGAAAAGTTATCAGAAAAAAAATTTCATCCAAATGAATCTGCTGAAATGGATGATTTAGCTGAAGCAAGATATAAAGCAAATTCAATAGCTGATGAACTTTATAAAGTTGAGGAAAAAATTAAAAAAGGTAAATTTTCTAAATCTGACCTTAATTCTTTACGTAAAAGTTTAAAAAGTGAGGGTATGAATAGTGGTGGTAGACTTAGTCTTAAAAAACCTAAAAAATATAAAAAATTAAAAGTTGACCAAAAACCAAAAAAAAGAGCAACACCAATTGACCCTAGAGATATATTTATAGAGGGACCTAGAACTACAGGTGGTCGTAAAGGTGGTAGAGGTATGGGTAAAGCACTACGTGGTGGTGGTAAAGTAATGAGAGGTTAAATAAATGACAACAAATAATACGTCAGGCACTTATGACTTTAACTTAGAAATAGGTGACGTTATACAGGAAGCTACTGAGATGATTGGTGGTGAAGTAACTCTTGGTGAAGAACCTAGAAGTGCTAGACGTTCAATTAATCTTATTTTAAATGACTGGCAGAATAGAGGTGTTTGTTTATGGACAACAAATACAACTATTGTGAGTATTGCTGCGAGTACATCACAAGTAAGTTTAGGTAGTCATGTAAGTGACGTAATGCAAGTTGTTATTAATAGAGATAATACAGATTTAGAAATGACTCGTATATCGTTTGAAGAATATTTAAAAGTTCCTAATAAAGGACAAACAGGTAGACCTTCACAATATGCAGTTAAAAGATTTGGTGATAATGTACAATTACATCTATGGTCATTATCAGATGTTAATACTGATAAACTAAAGATTGAAAAGATTGATTATATGCAGGACGTAAATAAATCTGCAATACAAAATGCAGATATGCCTAGAAGATTTTTGCCTGCATTAACAACTGGTTTAGCATATTATATGTCATTAAAAAGACCAGGTATATCTGAAGCAAGAGCAAAGTTTTTAAAAGCTGAGTATGAAGAAAGACTTGGTTTTGCAATGACTGAAGATAAAGAACGTGCATCACTTTACATTACACCTAAGATGGGTGTAATATAATGGCAGTAGGAAAAAGAGCCAAAGCAGTATGTGACGTATGTGGATTTGTTTATCCTCATAATGTTATGAAATTAAATTCTTATGGCTTATTAGTTTGCCCTACTGATTTTGATGGTGCTTATGATGAAAAGAATCATCCACAAAATAAAGCACCTAATGTAAAAGATGATGAGACAATTAGAAACCCAAGACCTACACAAAATGAAGCTTTTACATCTTGGGAAAATCAAAATACTAACTGGGAAGCAACTACCCAAAATTGGAATATAGTGAGTAATTTAGATGCCTGATTTAACTGGACAACAAATATCAAATTCTTATAAACGATTATTACAAGTAAAGACTTCAGCTAATGAAGGAATTACTACAACTCTAAGGACTATTCAGTCAGGTGACAATACAGACTCACCTTTACAACTCAATAACTCTACATTAAATGTTAATGGTACTTTTGCAATAGGTGGTGTAAATTTAACTGCAACTGTATCATCTTTAAACGCAACTGCAGATATCTCAGGTGGTGAAGGTTATGTAGTTGTATCAGGAACTAATGTTTATAAAAGAAGTTTTTCTGCAGGTAATGGTATTAATATTACTAGTAATGATGGAGTTGCTAGTAACACAGGTATTGCCTTAACAAGTACAATAAGTAATATTCAAAGTTTTGGTGCTTCAGCAGTTTCAGCTACAACATTAGATGTAGCAAAAACTATTACTTCTTCAATTGTAAGTGCAGTAGATATAAGAGGAGCAACAGTAAGTGCAACAACTTTAAAAGCAGCTAATGCAACAATTGTAAGTACAGTATCAGCAGGATTTTTTGTAGGTGATGGTTCAGGTTTAACAAATGTTCCTTCTGCTGAAGGTGGTACAGTACAAGCAGTAAAAGCAGGAACAGGACTTAATGCAACTGTTAATGGTTCTACCTCAACAACTGTAAATACAAGTGGTACGTTAAATGTTAATCCTAATCAATCTTTTGGTACAGTTTCAGTTTCAACAGGTTTGGTTGTTCCACAAGGAGCAATAACTTTTTCAGTTCCAGTGAGTGGTACTTCAGCAGTCTTTACAGGTGATGTATCAGCAGCAAATGTTTATGCAACAACAAATGTATTTGTAGGTGGAACTGCAGTACCAACTGCTTCAAATGTAGCAGCAGTATCAGCATTGACTTCTGTTAACAAAGTTGATATTGCTACAAATGTAGCAGCAATCACTTCAGCTAATTCAGTTATAGCTGCAGTGTCTGCATTAACATCTGTAAATAAAGCAGCTATTACATCTATAAATGGTATTATAGGTGATGGTGGTAATTATGCAACAAGTGCTGAACTAGCTACAGTATCTGCAACATTAGCAACAAGTATAGGTAATAGTAATACTAATATAGCTGCAGTATCAGTTTTAACTTCAGTAAATAAAGCTGACATTGCAACAAACGTAGCAGCTATTACTTCAGCAAATACAGTTATAGCTGCAGTATCTGCACTAACAAAAACAAATTTAGATGCAATTACTTCAGCAAATACAGTAATAGGTGCAGTCTCTGTACTTACAAAAACAAACTTAGATGCCATTACTTCAATTAATACAGTTGTAGGAAATGTTTCATCAACTCTTGCAACTTCAATAGGTAATTCAAATACTGCGATAGCTGCAGTTTCAGTATTAGCTTCAGTAAATCTTGCAAGAATAGTTGCAACTTCAGCAGCTTTAGCAACAAGTATTGGAACAAGATTACCATTAGCAGGAGGTGCATTAACTGGAATACTTTCAGCAACTGATGTTATATGTAGTGGAGTGGGTATAGATGTAGATACTTTATTAGGTAAAGATTTAAGAATTGCAAAATCTGCAGTAGCTGACATTGTAAGCTTAACTGATGCTGCAAGTATTGCAATTGATTTTAATGCAGGTCAAAACTTTGCAGTACAATTAACAGATAATAGAACTTTAGAAAATCCTACAAACTGTGTTCCTGGACAAACAGGAAGTATATTTGTAATACAGGATGGAACTGGTAGTAGAACTTTATCATTTGGAGCTAATTATAAATTCCCTAGTGGAACTGCTCCAACATTATCAACAGGTGCAAGTGCATGTGATAGAATTGACTATATTACGTTTACGTCAAGTAACGTACATGCAGTAGCCACATTAAATGTGAGTACAGCTTAATGGTAGCAAGAATACCTAGAAGAAAAGGTCAACCTGCTAAGAGTAAAAAACACTCAGACTTATATACTGATGAGGACCCAAAAGGTACAATACATGGTTTAAAGTTTGCAACAGTAGCAGATGCACAAAGGTCAGTGAGAAAAATAAAAAACTCAAGACGTAAACATAATCATAAAACACAAGCAGCAATTGCAATGGAACAAAGAGCAAAAGTTGCAGGTAAAAATAAAGCAGCATTAGTTTATAGAAGATTTATTGAACAACAAAAAAGAAAAACAAAAACAAGGACAGCTTAATGAGTATATTTAATAATATTTTATTAGGAGCATCAGCTCAGTCTACAACTACTCCTGTACACACTATAGACCAATCAATTAGATTTAGTGCATCAGATAATCCCTATATGAGTAAAGCATTTTCATCAAAAGGTTCTCCTAAAAAATTTACTTTAAGTTGGTGGACCAAATTAGGTCAAAGAACAACTAGTGCTACATCTGAAAGTCAAATGTTTTTTATAGCATATCATAGTAGTGGTTATCAAACTGACTTTTCAATACAATCAGCAGCAAGAGCAGGTGGTGTTGCTCATACATTTAGAACTTATAGTACAACTACAGGTGGGAGTGCAGTTTGGAATTTTACAACAACTCAAGTTTTTCGTGACCCTTCAGCCTGGTATAATTTTGTTGTTGTATCAGATACTGATAATGATGTTTCAACAGAACGATTTAAGTTGTATGTAAATGGACAAAGAGTAACAGATTTTAGTACAGAAACTTATCCAAGTTCTGGAGTTGAACCAGTTTGGAATAATTCTACGAGTGTAACTCATTATATAGGAAGTCGTGCTGCTAATGTAAATACAAGATTTGATGGTTATATGGCGGAAATGGTACATATTGACGGACAAGCACTTACACCATCTAGTTTTGGTGAAACAAATAGTTCTGGGATATGGGTGCCAATAGATGTAAGTGGTCTGACATTTGGAACAAATGGGTTTCATATTGATGGTAGAGATAGTGCTGACTTGGGAGATGATGAATCAGGACAAGGTAATGATTTTAGTTCTAGTGGACTTGCCTCACATGACCAAGTTCTTGACTCACCAACGAATAATTTTGCAGTTCTAAATCCTATATCTAGTAGTGGTTTAGCATCAGATGAGTTAACTGGTGGTAATTTAGAGATGAGAAATATTGATTACATAGATGCTACACTTCCTTTTCCAACATCAGGCAAATGGTATTACGAACTTTGTGTGGTTTCAAAAACTCAAGGTAACTGGAATTATGGTAATCATTATTTTAGAGATATAGTTGATGGATTTCCTGATTCAAACTTTACGGATTACATTACCACAAACTTTTATCATGGCTCAAATTTTTATAGTAGTTCTAATTGGACAGATGGTGATTTTTGGACAAACAGTAACAATCCATCTGCTGGAGATATTTATGGTTTTGCTTGGGATTCAGATACCAAAAAATTATGGTTAGCAAAAAACAATGTATACTTTGGTTCTGGCAATCCAGCAGGAAACTCTGGAACACCTTTAGGGTCTGGAGGAACTGCTGGTGTAGAGTATGTTGTTACATTATATTCAACTTTATCTCAAGTAATGACTATAAATTTTGGACAAGACGATACATTTAACAATGCTAAAACAAGTGGCAGTGCTGGAGCTGCTGATGGTAATGGTAATGGTAAATTTTACTATGCACCACCAACTGGTTTTCTAGCACTTTGTACAAAAAATTTAGGAGCAGAATAATATGGCAACACCAACAATACCAAATGGAGAAACACAGTTCTTCCCAATAATTTACTCTGGGAATAGTCAAGGACAACGAGTTGGTAAATTCGTACCTTTTACTGATGATGGTACGATTGCTAATAGTTGTATGTTTAATAGAGATGATAGTCCTAATTTAGGTAAAACCTATAGTGGTGCTGGAACTTCTCAAAAAAAGTTTACATTTAGTTGTTGGTTAAAAAAAAGTGAAACAGATAGTAGCTGGTATAATTTATTTAATGTTGGTGGTAATTCTGGAAGTTATTTTAATTTAGGATTTAATTCTGGGGGTGGTCATCCTATACAATTATATGATTGGACTGGAAGCAGTTATAGATTAAGACGTTTAACAAATAGAACTTTTGAAGATGCTTCTAAATGGTATAATATAGTATTAGCTATAGATACTACGAACTCTACTGCTGATGACAGAGTTAAATTGTATGTTGATGGTCAACAAGAAACAGATTTTTCTTTAAAAACAAATCCTTCACTTAATCTTGACACCCTTGTTGGTAGTGCTGATTCATATAATGTTGGAAGTATGACATCAAATTATTTAAATGGTTATATGGCAGAGGTTAACTATATAGATGGACAAGCATTAGGACCAGAATCTTTTGGATTAACTGATACATCAACTGGTAGATGGATTCCAAAAACTGTTACACCTTATCCAACAACAACAACTGATATTGCAGTTACTGTTGTAGATAGTGGTGGTAATAAATATGCTTTAGATGGTGTAACACAAGATACAGTAACTCTTATTGAAGGTGCAACTTATAAGTTTGACCAAAGTGATTCTTCTAACTCTGGACATCCATTAAGATTTTCTACAACTTCAGATGGAACACATGGTAGTGGTTCAGAATATACAACTGGTGTAACAACAGTAGGAACCCCAGGTTCATCTGGTGCTTATACTCAAATAACAGTAGCTACAGGAGCACCTACTTTATATTATTATTGTTCTAGTCACTCTGGAATGGGGGGTCAAGCTAATACTCAAAACCAATATGGAACGAATGGATTTAGATTAAAGTTTCAAGATAGTTCAGCACTTGGAGATGATACTAGTGGGAATGGTAATGATTTAACAGCTACAAATTTAGCAACGACAGACCAACGAATTGATTCACCAACAAATAATCTACCTATAATAAGACCATATAATCCTAGTTATGGTCAAGGTTTTGTTTCAGAGGGTGGTTTACAAGTCAGATATTCTGGTACAAATGTTGGCTATCCTTTACCTTGTACTTTAGCACCAGATTCTGGGAAATGGTATGCAGAAGTTAGAACAATTAGTAATGGTGGAGGTAGTGTTATTACTATGGGTATTTATATTCAAGAGGATATGCACTATTGGGATAACTCATATAACTTTTATCCAGGAGGTCAACTATCAAATGGTGATGGTTGTGGTGCTGGACTATGGGTTTCAACAGGGACAAATTATTTAGTATCATCAACTTTGGATGCACAAATTGTAACAAGTAATCCTACATATTCACTTGCAGCAGGTGATGTTTTTGGTATCGCAGTTGACAGAGATAATGATTTAATTTCATTTTATGGTAATAATGGAAGTTTAATTGGAAGCACTTCCATACTTCGCCCTGGAAGAATTATGTTTACAGCTATGGCAGTTGACTCACCTACTAGTGATGGTTGGAATTGGAACTTTGGTGATAATCCTACCTTTGATGGGAATGAAACTGCTGGTGGTAATACAGATGCAGATGGTAATGGAAACTTTTATCATAGTGTTCCAAGTGGTTTTAAAATGTTAACACAAGATAACATGGCAGAGACTGCAAAAGGCATAACGGGTATGTCTTGGACAAAGGATAGAGATAGTGGTAGTTATAATCACGAGTTGTATGATTCTTCTAGAGGTGCTTTTCAAGAAATAAGACCAAATGCAACTACTGCTGAAAATACAAGACCACAAGCATTGTCTAAATTTTTAAAAGGTGGGTTTGCAGTTGGAGATAGAACTGGAATGAACAGTGCTGGTAACAGGTATGTGTCGTGGAACTGGGTGGCAAATGGAGGTACAACTGTTTCAAATACTGATGGTTCAATTGCCTCAAGTGTCCAAGCTAATACAACTGCTGGATTTTCAATCGTAACATATACTGGAACTGGTAGTGCTGGAACGATTGGACACGGATTATCCACAGCACCAAAATGGATATGGGTAAAACAATTAAATTCAACTGGACATTTTTCTGTTTATTCAGGTGTTTTAGGTGGTACTAAAATTAGTTATACATCAGTTGCTGTAGTCAATTCATCAAACTCTTCATATTGGAATAATACAGATGCCACATCAAGTGTATTTAGTGTGGGTACAAATGCAGATGTTAATGGTAGTAGTTCAACTTATGTTGCCTATTGTTGGAGTGAGGTTGATGGCTTTAGTAGATTTGGTAGCTACACTGGGAATGGTTCAACTGATGGTCCATTTATTTATACAGGATTTAAACCAGCTTGGATAATGATTAAAAGAACAGATTCCTCGGGAAATTGGGTTATTTTAGATAACAAAAGAAATACATTTAATCCTGTAGATT
>VTLG01010100.1_pt1 | contig 12783 bp, 17 predicted proteins | sample 4694571 | NCBI WGS metagenome assembly VTLG01 (sample SAMN12604809, study PRJNA352737) | marine metagenome | biome: ENVO:00000447; feature: ENVO:00000209|ENVO:00000569|ENVO:01000036; material: ENVO:00002151; isolation source: viral sequences binned using virsorter ... | reverse complement strand
TTTTCTGACGCAGTTAAATCTCTTCCTCTAAAAGGACCCATTCGATTATAAATATCACTTTCTGTTTTTGACAGTTGTTTTACTGCATCTCTACCAAATTGTGTTCCACCAAACTTCTCGCTTCTAATTATGTCAACTATACCTGTATTATAGTCTGGAACTTGAACTGCACGAGGTCTATCAACTGTAGTTTTTGGATTTAAACTTCTACCAGAGATATTTCCTCTTGCTCTTGTGTTTGTTGTTGGACCACCTGCAGCTAATATCTCTTCTAATGTCGGTACTCGAAATTGACTTGGAATAGTTTGACCTAATCCACCAAATGCTCTTAAACCTGGAAAACCACTTCTTTGAAGAGTGGAACCACCACCTGGAATATTTACAGAAACACCTGATTGAGCTTTAATTAATTCTGGACCACTAGCCATAATACCAGTAGCTCCACCACCTTTTTTACGAAACATTTTTCTATTGTATACGGTCATTATGTAGCTCTTGGTTGAAAATTAAATAAGTTTCCAAATCCACCTGCACTTCCCGCGGCACCGAGTCCAGCAATACCAAGTCCTAACATCTGTGATGTTCTACTTGGTCCAGGGGTAGTGGTCGTTGAATAAGTTTGTTGCAATGCTGGAACACCTCTAAAGATGTCAGACATAAAACCAATCTGTTGATAAGGTAATGCCTGTTCTGCAAGTGTATTTGCTCTTGCAACATCAAGTGCTCTTTGATCTTGTTGTTGTTGCAGACCACCAATACCTAACAATGTGTTAATATCCTGTACACCCATTTGTTGTCCAAGTTGTCCAAGACCAGCTTGTGACACACCCAACTGACCTGCTAACTGTGCTTGTCTTAATTGTTGATTCGCTTGTTGTTGTGCTAAGTTTTGTGCTTGTTGAAATCCAGCCGATCTTAATTGTGCACCCGTTCTTGCTTGTTGATCCATTGTATCTGCTGCAATCTGTCCTTGCAGTACGGCTTGTCTAGAACCACCAAATGCACCAGATCCTACTGCACTTGCTTGTGCTTGATTTTGTTGTTGTCTTCCTTTATCTGCAATGTCTTGTTGAGTTCTTGCAATGACATCTTCCATGTAAGGATCCATGAATTTTTCATAGCTTGTAGGATCAAAACTTGCACCTTGTGCGCCTGCAATACCTTGTTTAACAGCTTCACTTCCTTGTTGTAAAAAAGGTTGAAAAGCACCTACACCACTAAAAGCATTAAGTATAGCTTGTTTTTGTCCTTGTGATAAATCTGCTAACTCTTGTTCAGCAAAGGGCATTTGTGTGCCTTCGCCTGTTAAGGCTTTAGCACTTGCGAATAAATCTGCTAAAAACTGCTCTTGAAACGGAGCCAGTCTAACGGTTTGTTCTACACTTTGTTTAGCCATTATGCTACCCTCTCTAATTCTGACATCATATCATACATTCTTGCTGCACCCAAGTCCCTATCTCCACCACCAGCGCCTCTTACGGCTTTAGCAGTCAATACGAACTCACCATCGGAAAGTCTTGCTGGAACAGAATCACTTGTACCAGTTCCAGGTCCTTCAACCTCTCCTCCGTTATTCATGAATAAATTTCTCATTGCACCTATACCACCTAACCTTGATGCACCTGCACCAAATGGTCCACTGCCGCTTGAAACACCTCTGTTAAAAGCATTGCTAAATAACTCTAATGCCTTTGCAGGATCTTTAGGAACTGTAGTTGAACCCGTTGTTTCCATTGGTTTTCCAAATTGATCTATTCCGTCACCTTGATCTATAGGCATATATGCTGCTCTTATATCATTTAAAGTGTCTTGTCTGCCACCCATTAAACCAGGTAGTTGAGAAGGAAAGCCTAAACCAGGACCTGGAATTGATATATTAGAAAAAGGTGTTCCTCCAAAACCAGAATCTGTTGTTACATCAACACCAAACTTTTCTTGAGCCATATCGCCAACTTGATCTAAGAAAGGTCCTATCTGATCTGTTCTACCTTTAATTTCATTTTGAAGACCTCTATTAATTGTCTGCCCTAACATATTAAGACCTCCAGAACGCATAGTAACAACTTCATCATCGTCTTTATCTTTATCTTTATTTCTGTTTCTTAAGTCTTCAAAATATTGTCTTCTCTCATCTTCATCATTTAAATCATAAAATTTGTTCCCTATTCTACCCATGCCCAATCTTGACTTACCCTCTGGATAAGGTTGCATAGTAGTCTCGGCTTTTTTCTCTTCTTCACCTAACCCACCAAGAGCTGCTGCACCCAGTCCAAGAGTTGCTATACCAGTTGGAGAGGTAAAGAAACTACCAGATTTACCTACTGGAACAGAATCTACTACTCTACCCCCCATAAAACTAGGAACTCTTGATTGACCTACTACTTCTCTTCCAGCAAAAGGAGATCCAGAGGTACTAAAATTAAATCCTTTACCAAAGTCTTTACCACCGATTGCATAGGTTGTAGCACCTGTTAGTGCGGCATTTCTTAACGCCTCCTCTGTGCTTCTACCTGCTGCAAGAGATCCTATACCAGAACCTACTGCAGCACCTACTGGACCACCAAAATACATACCAATAGCACTACCAATTACTGGCGCTGCTTGTTTTAATGTTCTTGTGATGTTTTTAAAGATTCCCATGATTTACTATTCTACCAATTATTTCTCTTTTCTTCAATCCTAGATTCCACTTATAGCACTTGTTGTTATTCTTGTCTTCGCAAATTCTTGTATACTTGCAACAACGGCTAATCTATCATTATGTGCTGCTTGAACTTTTAAAATTTCACCTTCGTTAAGTACAAGATCTTTTGTTAATAATTCTACTGTCGTATTTGCTGAAACTGCTTTAGCTTTAAAAATAGGCAAACTATCTATAAAGACATCGATTGTTGAGTCACTTCCACTATCATTTGATACGAGTATAGAATTAATAACTGACGCATTGAAATCTGCCTCTGTTGGTACAGTGTAAACATTTTGCAGTCCAGTGTTTGCTGTTGTTAAATCTACTGTTGCATTTCTTAGATTTTGCAAATATTGTGGTATGCCACTAACTAACATTACCTTCTCCCATCTGGTCGCATGTCAACACGAGGTGTGCCTAATTTGTATTTAACACCAGTACCCGTTGACTCTACTTTTATAGCAAAAGAACGTCCTCGTAACCGATAATCTATCTTATCTGTAAATTGCTCTATTGGAGTTGTTGTACTTCGAGCAGTATCTTTTGATTCTGTTTGCAGAAAGTTACCTCCAGCAGAATTTTTTGCCTTTAAAGTAAACGATACACTTGGTGTCGGATTACTAGATCCGTTAAAAGTAATATCAGGTAACATTTGTTTTATAGAAACAAACTTGTCACCGTCTCCCATGTCCATAGGTCCTGATTCAATAAACGAAGTCATAGCCGATCCGTCATCATCATTTGTTAATTCGTGGTTGTATAAAAGAGAATTACCCGTTGCGATTGGAAATGTTCTGATACCACGATCTATCCAAGCGTCTCTGTTTAGTGTTCCATAATACCAAACTTTTTCTGCATAGTTATAAACAACATAAGCATTAACAGAAGAACTATCTGCTTTTGGATAAAACCAAATAACTTCACTAAACTCTGAGTTAACACCAACATGAACTTTATCTCTTTCATCAAAGTTAAAATCTAAAAATACTTTATCTTTTACAGTGCATGGTAACTGTTGTGTGCCTCCAGCGTAAATATAAAAAGTATCAACACCCATCCAAAATACAACGTCTTCAACGGCTATAGCAGAAGCTGGACTCATAATCGTAATGTTTTTTGATAATTCTTGTAGTCCAAAAGTAAATGGTGGTCCGATAAATTTCATAGAGTGTAATGTTTTATTTGTAAACACCAGTATTTGTTGTTTTGTTTCTACCGCTTGAACAAAAGTAGAACCTCCACCTAATCTTAAATCTCCAGCCGTATTCGTTGCAGTAGGAAAAAAATCTACTGGATTTTCTTGAGAACTAAAACGTATTAATAGTGGGTCTTGTATTTCGTTTCCTTGTGTTGTTGTAGATGTTGCACCTAATCCATCACACCCAAAAGCAATAACATGACGATCTTGGTCAGACACCAAAACTTGTTTAGCTATGGTAGGAACACTTGTTCGAGTAGAAAAAACAGGTGAAGCACTTAATTCTTTTGCACGAACACCAAAACCAGTTGATTTATCCCAATAATATATGGCACCATCTCTTGGATTTAAAAGCAAGTCTTCACCAAAATTATCATGTGACCATGTTCTAATCTCTGCTCCAGGAGCCGTGATTGATGAGGCTTTACTCCATCCTACAAAATCATCAGTTGCCGTAGTATTACCTTTGGCTAAACGAACAAGCGTTCCATCTGCATGAGAAGCAGCTGTAGAAAAAGAATTTGCATCTTGTGTAGAACTGGACGTACCCACTGGATCAGTAATAGCGTTCAAACCAGTATGTCCACGAACAACGGTTAGATTATTAGTGGAAACGTTAGAAACAAATAACATCTCTTTTTCTATTATTATTATGTCTCCAGTTGAAATATCTGTTCCACTTGTAACTGTAAGTGTTGTATCTGAATTACTAAACGCACCACCTTCATTTATTGTTGTAGCTAATGCTCCATCAGTCGTGCCACTCCATTGACCAGCACCCCACCCTGTACCACCAACCGTGGCATCAAGACCTGTGTTTATTTGAAAAGTTAAAGTGACACTACCACTACTTTTTGCAGCACCTGTTGCTACTGAACTTGCATTACTGCCAACGTCAATTTTAAAAGCGTTAGAGCTAACAATCTCAATTATTTGATGTTCTTTTCCGTCAGAATCACCAATAGCAGACGCTGCAATTCCACCAACTGCAGCATCAGCATTTGATATTGTAACAAAATCATTTACATTTGCTCCATGTGCACTTACATTTACGATTACTTTCGACTCTGTGCCTGTAGTAGTGTTTGTTGTAAACGTTACTCCAGAACTAATTGCAGGCTCTTTTTCTGGAGTAATGTCATTAAAAGTACCACCTTCTTCTATGTAATATTTTAGATGTGTTCCTATTCCAAGAAAATCAGAACCATCAAGAGCAACCCAATTATGTAATCTCCTAGCAGATCCAAGGTAGGTGTTACTATTTTGTTTTACCCAACCTCCAAACTTTTCTGGAAAACCGTTACGAAATCTTATTTTATCTCCGTCAACGTATCCTCCTTCGTTACTGTAAGAAGTTATGTCTGATACAATGCCTGGTTTAAATCTTAAACTTGTGTATGCCATTAATCTATTGCTCCATCTGAAGAACGAGTTCCAGTATATCCTTGTGTTGTAAGATCAACTGTTCCTGTTCCATTATTAAATTTAGCTAAAGCATATGGATGATTATTACCGTCATTGCCAGAAATGGTCATTGTTATGTTATAAGTTCCGTCTGTACTATTTGTAGATGATGATGATGCGGTTGCGCCAGAGTTTACAGTAACATTATCAAATGGATCAGCCCCACTTAACACACAAGCAATATTTAAATTGTTTGTAAAAACAAAAGATCTGTCATTTCCAGATCTTTCATATCTAAACCACAATCTTCTTGTGCCTGAATAATTTAATTGATGGTTAGTTGTACCAGAATATCTATTATGACTGCCCACTTGACGACCTGTTACATTATAATTTTTATTAGCATATTCATACATATTTAAAGCACTTACTGTATTCGGACCTATTGTAGCTATGTACAATTTATATCCAAAACTAGCAGGAGATGTTGTTGTGCTTGTACTGGTGTCTCCAATGAACTGAATAGCATATATTCCATCCGTAACATTCATTCCATACTGCGTACTAGAACCACTATATGATCCAGAAAATATGTTGGCAGCATTAGGTGTGCTACCGCCAACTGTTGTTACTCCATTGGAATCTATCGTTGATCCATTGTAAGCAAAACTACCAGTAGCATCTACATACTTTTCTACAGTCGTATCTGTTCCAACATTTGAAACAACAATTGTAGATGAATCAGAATCAGCAAAATTAGTTGTTCCCGTATGAGTGGCATCTGTTTGTTCTAAAGTAGAAGTTTTTAATGTTGATTGAACATTACCAGAGCCTTTTAATTCTAAAGCAGTGCTTGAATTTTGTGTTAAAGGAGAACCAGCTGAGTTTAATAATGTTTTACCATCTGTATCTAATATAATTTTTTTATGAGCAGAATCATTATTCATGGTTAAGTTACCACTAATATTTTCGTTTAACTTAAAATATTGAAGAGGAAGTTTTGATTTTGCTGTACCAGCTATATCATTTAAAACACCAGAGTTACTATCAACTAAAGATTGAGTTACTTCTGTAAAGCCAACATTTGATACCAAAGGTATAGACATTAATCACCTAAAATTTTACTGTTTCTGTAAACGAAAATCCAGTGCCATTATATATTCCTAAAGCAAACTCAACACTTGATCCTAATGTAATTCCGTTGGATGTCACAGCACTGTTATTTGTCCAATCTAAAGTCACACTGTTAGCACTTGTTGTTTTATCTATAATTACATATTGTCCAATAGCTAAATTTGTAATAGCAATTTTTAATGTGTGTGCTCCATCACTTGTTACTCTTTGATATACAGATGTAGCACCAGTCGCAGTCACTGTTTGAGATGAATCTGTTAATGCTAAAGGAGTTTTTACTTCAACTAAATTTGAATTAAAGTAAGTTGAAAATGTGGCGGCAGTTGTTTGTCTCATCGTGCCACCATCGTTTGTAAGAATACCATCACCTGCTGCAACAGCCGTGGTTCCGATAGTACTTCCTCCTGCTAATAAAGCTAACTCTGCTTGAGTAACCTTTGTACCACCAGTCGATATATCTGACAAAAGATCAAACACATCTGCATTACTACTTCCTTTTCCATCTGCATAAATAAAAGCCTTCGCACCATCTGGTACAGCAACACCAGTATTAGCAGATCTTTGTTTAAAAGTTACAGTGGATCCTGATCCATTGTGTACAATGTAAAAAGCCTCTCTGTCGTCTGGGTGTATCGTTAAAACTGATGCACCACCTCCACCATTTGTTAACTTTAAAACTCTTGTGTGACCATTTGATGTTTTATCTCCATCAGTTACAGTTATGTTCATAGCACCTGTTACAGCTACATCTGTCACACCATTCAACGCTTTATCAATAATCTCTAAATTATTATTGGTTGTGGTTCCCCAGGTTCCCGATTGTTCGCCAACTCCTATGAGTTCTATTCCACTATTATCTGTATATGAACTTGCCATTTTTACCTCATGCGTCTATTTCTTCATACGTTGCTGTTGTTGATGGAGTAATCTCTGTGTAACTTTCGTTTGCACTTGGTGTGATTTCTGTGAAAGTTGCAACATTTAAATTTAAAGCTCTCCTTGCACTAACAACAACAATATCTTTATCAATAACATCTTCGTATAGTAACTCACCTAAAGTAGACTTTAAGAAAGCTAACTCTTGGCTAGATACTCCTACTGCTATCTTAATACTATTTGTCGTCTGTGTAAACTCTCCACTTTGATCGCTTACACCTAATCTTAATCTTACACCACTTGAAGTTTCTGTAAAATCACCTGACACTTCAGCAGAAGAGCTAACTATTTTTGTTCCAATACTTGTTTCTGTAAACTCTGCACTTTGATCACTTGTGCCTACAGCTACTTTGATTGCATCAGTGGTTTTTGTAAAATCACCACTTATTTCGGCAACACCCGCCAATATTCCAACACCAACAGCAGTCTTAGATGAAATTCCGCTCATGTCAGCAGAAGTGATGGCTATTTTTATTCCGTCTGTTGTTTTTGTAAAGTCTCCACTTATATCAGCCGAGCTTACACCTATCTTAATACCATCCGTTGTTTGTGTGTTAGTAAAGCTAATGTCTGCATCACCAGAAAATGTTGCATTACCTACACTTGTTTGTGTGTTGTTGAAACTGATATCAGCAGAAGTAATAGCTATTTTTATGCCATCAGTAGTTTTTGTAAATATTGCACTTTGATCTGCTGAAGCTAGTCTAATTCTTTCAGCTACAGAAGTTTGTGTATTATCGGATAGAAACTCTATTGCAGAAGTTCCTGCTGCAATCTTTATTGCATCTGTGTCATCAACAAAGTTACCACTTATATCTGCAATACCTGAAAGTATACCAACACCAACAGATTGCTTAGAAGCAATGCCAGACATCTCAGCAGAGCTAACACCTATTTTTATAGCAGCAGAAGTTTCTGTAAAATTAAAACTTTGAGTTGAAGAGGCAAAAAAAACAGAACTGACAGCCGCAAAAGGCTGCACTGCAAAGGCGTTAAACCCTAACATTACTCAGTGTCCGTTGGTTTTGTTGGAAAGGCAAATCCTTCGTCATCCATGCTTTTGTATGTTTTCGTTATATCTCTAAGTTCTTGTCTGTATTTAGTCCAAGCTGATGGAATAGATGTGCTAGTTTCTTGAGCTTTAATAACTACCCAATCACTTTCATTTAAAAGCAAATCTCGTTCCATCCTTAATTTATTTAAGTTAGCAGTCATTATCCTGCAATCTCCATAGCTGTAATAGTTGAAATAACTCTTGAATTGTAAGCAGCATTTGCATCATTATTTGTTGAATTAACAACTAAATTAGTAGTGTTTGGATTGTTTGCATTTTGTCCTTGCACACTATAAGTTAGCTCTGATGTAGAACTTGGACTATCTAAAACTTGCATTACTTTACTTTCAATATTGTAATGATCATTAAAAGAAGAGCTACCATAAATATGTGTCATACCTAGCATTCTATTTCCTGCTGCACTTGGCTCTACTATAGTGCTTCCCCCTCTAGCAATTCTAAAAGTAAGGTGATAACTTGTAACTGAAACTTGTAAGGTGGCTATAACATATATTTTACTAGAAGTAGATGATGGAGTAATATTTACAGTTAATCCACTCACATTTTCAAAACTTGCATCAAAATCTCCACTATCTGTTTTATCAGTTTTATTCGTGCTTACTACTTGTAAAACTTTACCTGAAAAACCACCACCTATAAACTTTGCTAAATCTGCTGCTTTACTCATGCTAAGTCTCCGTGTACTAATACTGAATTTAGTGCTGAATCTGCTGCATTACCACTTCTTGTTTGACTTCCAGTTTGAAATGAACCCGGAGCAATAGTTGCAATGTTAGTAATATAATCACCTATAGATGATGCACTCTGTCCTATAGTGCTATTTACAGAATAATCATCATTATTCATATCACTATTAATATTAGTAGTGTATCTTCCAGTGCCATCGTCTGTCATGCTCGTTAAGTTAAAAGAGTCATTTACCCCTGTAGTGCCAGTTCCAGATAAAGAAGAGCCTTCAAACTGCACCCAACATTTAGCACTACCTTCTGCAACATAGCTCAAACCAATACTATTATTACCACTTGCATCTTTTAATGTATTTACTCTTAATTCACTAGCCATTATGCTAAATCTCCGTCAACTTGTCCTGCACTTCTTTCACTATCTGCTAAACTTGTATTATATGATGTCATAATTGAAACACTAGAAGTTAAGCAAGGATTGTCTACATATGAATGTGTAATAGAATCTGCCCATGCACTTGCACTTGACGCACCACCTGCTAAACCTGTTGTTGCATAATTTGCATCATTCATATTATTCGTAAAAGTAAATGTGTAATTACCTGTTGCATTATCTGTTAAAGAGGTTATGTTAAAGCTACCTCTGTTTGCAGCAGTTCCTGTGCCATCGAAATGAAACCACGCTTTAGATAACCCTGACATTGTATCTTGTGTACTACCAGATGTCTTTCCTATATTATCTACTTTTAATATACTTGCCATTATGCTAAGTCTCCGTACAAAGTGTGGGATGTTTGAGTGTCTAAATCTACAGATGCACTACTTTGACTTGAACCATATAAAAAATTACATTGTGCAGATGTTGTATTAACTGTACCTCCATTTTCAAATCCAGTAGAGTGTCCCCCTCTATCTGATTGAGCATCAGTTGTGTTAAAATGTAATCCACTATTTAAGCCATAGTTTGCATCATTAAACGCACTTGTATAGTTTATGGTAAACCTTCCTGTTGCTGTATCTGTTACAGAGCTACTATTGAGACTTTTAACAACAGCAGGGGTTACTTGGTTATAATGAACAAAATATTTAGCCAACCCTTGTTGTAAATTAGTTGTAGCAGAACCCTCACCTTGAATACTAATAGAACCTTCTGTTGTTTTACCTTTTATAGTATCTACATTAAGTTGACTTGTCATACGATACTCCAATAACCATTAACAGTAACTGTAGCGTTCTGTGTAATAGGACCTGCTGACACACCATTCTCATCTGCGTCTATAGTTATGTCTGCACTAATAGTTTGTCCATTTAATCTTATTATACTGTTATTACCTTTGAATGGGTAACGTGTGTCTGACTCATTCTTTGTATAAGAGTTGGCAACAGAAAAAACATCATAGACAACCATTTCTACAATATCATTTGCACTTGCTCCAGTAACTAACACTACTGTTGTTCCAGTAGTTGCAGCATAATCTGTTCCCGGTACAAGCAATACACCATTCTGATAGACATCCATGTACCTTGAGTCATTGTAACTTAGTGTCAAAGAGTTGGCATCTGATCCACTAAAGCTAGTCTGACTAGCAGTGGCTTGATACTGAAATCTACTTCTTACTCCAAAGTTTTGTGATCTTCCTATATATGGCATATTTTACCTCAACTCTGCCCAAATTCTCAATACTAAAGAAGAATGTGATTCACTTAGCTTATAATAAATATTATTTGGTATAATTGCAGTTATATTTGCATAATGGTCTGTATCTTGAGTTGATGAATAATAGTCCCCACCATCTGCATCTGCAATGGTAATAAATCCAGAACCAGAAGAAGAACTAACTTGAAGTTGTCCTCTCTGTACAAAATCAGTAGTAAAAGAAACAGAAACCATTATCGGTTTTCCAGTTGTGTTTTGATATTCTGTTGCTTTTGCACGACTTGAAGTAACATCAGTCCAAGTTTGACCAATGCCCAGTGCGTCTAAGCCAGTTACATCTATTAACTCACCACTTACCTGTGTTAAAGCCATTACTGCTCCCTATGCGTATGGACTATCACCTAATACAGATGTGTCCCATGCTGCTTTGAGCTTTGCAATTGTATCTGCACTTGATATAGCACTTGCTGCTGGTGCATCTCTCAGTGCTTTCTTTTTAGCCACACTTGCAGTTTTTGCACTTGCGTCTTCTGCTTCTAATGCTTTCATGTACACAACGTCTTCTGCTTCTAATAGTGGCTTTCTTACCTCTCTGATTTTATCTTGAAAGATTTTTTTAGCTTCAGTCATATCTTCAGATATAACCTTGCCATTAAGTTTCCAAGCACCTCTAAAGTGTCTATCAGAAGGAACAGTCACTGTAGAAGCATCCACAGTTGCTCCATCCTTATCTGTTATATATGTTTTGGTTGTCATTTTTGCTCCTTATGCTGCTTCACTATCAATCTTCCAAGCATTACGCCATATTCGTGTACTTGGCAGTTGATCCTTTTTACAAATAACTAATCTTTGTCGATTAGCTTTTTCATAATCTCTCCACACTCTTTGTGGTATGTCTTTCATAATTAAATACTCTATTGCTTGTTCTTCCGTCATTTTACCAATAGGCTTGGTTTTGTGCAATAGATAACCTCTTGTATGTTTTTTAAAATCTGGCTTTGCTTCATCCTCTGCTAATAACCAGTACACCTCTACTGGTGGTAATATGCCGCCTTGTAATGCACAAGCCATCCAGTTTGGATCTGGCACAGTAACTTTTGCACATTCATCTGTGTCTGGGTCTTCCCATACAATACGATAGTCTGATTGTTTGCCTTCTAAGTTTTCTTTTGCCCAACACAATCTATCCCATAAATGTGTGCCTTGAAACTTTGGTGTTTTTATTGTCATGCTAATACTCCAAATATTCCACTATAAATAGGGTCTGCATCTATGGTGGTTGAATCAAAACCCTGTCTAACTAATATAGTGTGACTTCCTGTTGCTACTGCTGTTGTTCCAGTGTCTGTTTGTGAAATTCCTCCAAACAATGAAGCATAATTTACACTAGACATAGAATTAGTATAAGCTATATTGTAAGCTCCAGTTCCATTGTCAGTTAAGGTTGCACAATTAAAACTGTCATCTAAAGCAACTGTACCAGTGCCATCTAAGTCATACCATGCTTTAGCACTTCCGTTGAAAACAAAACTCGTATCGATAGACTTCTCTGCACCAGACTTAACTGAATCAGATGTTGTTAATGTATCAAATGCTATTGTTCCGTTTGCCATTATATAATCCTATGTCCATAACATAGAGTATAACCACCTGCAAATGTTTGAACAGTAGGATTAGATCCACTTGCATCTGATGCTCTATTGTAAAATGTTATTGTATCACCTTCAGATAAATTTGCTATTGTTGAAACTGCCATACTTGTTGAAAGTTGATCGGCTGCTGCATTGTCTGTTAAATCTGCATTTGCTATCGCAGTTCCATTTTTATAAATAGCAGACCTTGTAGTTTTACCATCATCTCCTATTCCATCGTAATCTACATATGCTATATAATAAAGTTTATATAATCCTGCCTGACCACTTGGAACAGTAAATGTACTACTTGCAAAAGCATTATGAGTATCTATTTCATTTTGAGTTAAACCAGTATTTTGAACATATGTACTCGCTG
>VTLG01013635.1_pt1 | contig 12786 bp, 22 predicted proteins | sample 4694571 | NCBI WGS metagenome assembly VTLG01 (sample SAMN12604809, study PRJNA352737) | marine metagenome | biome: ENVO:00000447; feature: ENVO:00000209|ENVO:00000569|ENVO:01000036; material: ENVO:00002151; isolation source: viral sequences binned using virsorter ... | reverse complement strand
GCGATGGCACAGGCGTTACTGTTTTGGTGCTGGAGGAAGCTTAGTGGCGCATGTCAGAAAATCAATAAGAGATAATATTACTTCAACTCTAACAGGGCTAACAACCACTGGCTCTAATGTGTTTCAAACAAGATTTTATCCGATTGCTGAAGCTAAGTTACCAGCACTGGCGATTTACACAAAGTCAGAGGATACAGAGTATGGCACTTTGAAAACGCCAAGAACGCAGATTAGAACTCTGGATGTAACAGTCGAGGCTTATGTGGCTGGTAACACAAACGTAGATAACACATTAGACACCATTGCAGTAGAAGTTGAGGAGGCTTTGTTCACTGATTTAACACGCGGCGGCAATGCCAAAGAGACTAGGATTAATTCATTCGAGGCAGACTTTTCTGGCGATGGCGAAAATCCAGTAGGAGTGGGACGCTTCTCAGTCGAGGTTATTTATGTTACACTAGAAAACGATGTGGAGACGGCGGTCTAGGATGAAGCAAGTTAAAGTTTTTGATACTGATGGAAATATGATATTGTGTTTACCTGATACAGCCGCAAAGCTGTTAAGGTTAGGTTATTTGGCTGAAGAGCCAAAAAAGGGGAAAAGTCGGAAAGCCCCGAAGAAATCCGATGAAACTAAAGATGAGGTTTAGATATGCCAACCCATACAGGCTCAGAAGGTACTGTTAAAATCGGATCAGCAGTTTTAGGGGAAATACGTTCATTCAATTTAAACATCACGACGGACGTGATTGAGGATACTAGCATGGGCGACTCATTTCGTTCATTCAAAGCTGGTCTCTCTCAGTTCACAGCAGACCTTGAGGTTTTCTTTGATGAAACAGATGCCGCGCAAAACGCACTCGATCCAGCCGCGCAATTAACACTGGAATTATTTCCAGAAGGCGCGGAATCTGGTGATACATTTTTCACAGGGACTGTAATTGTTACAAGTAAGACTGTAACATCAACAGTTGATGGTATGGTTGAGGCGTCGTTCACAGCGCAAGGCACTGGCGGTATTACTGAAACTACACTTTAAACAGCTTAGACAAGAGGTGGCACTATGTCTAAATATGGCGATATTATACGCAGTAAAGTTTCATCCGAGCTTATAAGGGTTGAAATACCTGAGTGGGGCGAGGGTGATGAGCCTATGGTGGTTTACACTAAAAACTTAACCTGTGGTGACTTTAATAAGTTGCAATTAAGGCATCCTAACTTTTTAAACAATCAAACCATTGAAGGTCTGGTTGATTTAATTATTTTAAAAGCATGTGATGAGAATGGCGATTTAGTTTTTGATAAAGCTGATAAGCCAGTATTTATGAGGCTACCATTAACAACAGTCTCAGATGTCGCGGCTAAAATTATGGGCAATGTTGAAACTCTTGAGGAAGCCGAAAAAAAGTAAAAGACGATCAGCATTTGTTTTTAATGTATGCACTAGCTGATCGTTTGCATAAGACAGTTTCCGAAATAGAAGAAATGCCTTATAATGAACTTATGGGATGGATTGCATATCTTGAGGCTATAAAAAGCAATGGCTGATGAAAAACTAAGTATTCGAATCACGGCGATGGACAAAACGCGAGATGCGTTTAGGTCAGTAGCTGGCGGTCTAAATAGAGTTAAAAAATCAGTCTTTTCTGTTAAAGGGGCGGTAACAGGTTTAGCTGGTACACTAGCTTTAAAAAAGTTTGCAGGTGATGTTGATGACCTTGCAAAGCAGTCTGCAAGACTCGGCATCACTGTTAACCAACTTCAAACCTTACAATTTGCGGCTAGTCAATCAGGCACTGGCGCAGAAGAACTAAAAAAAGGTTTTGAGCGTTTTACTAAATCCATTTCAGAAGCATCTACTGGCGTAGGCACTGGCATTAGAGCCTTTGATGCGCTTGGAATTACCCTAACGAACAATGATGGGACTCTAAAAACTAGCAATGATTTGCTAAATGAGGTTGCTAACGGATTTACACAGATTGAAAATCCTGCCGACAGAGTTCGGATTGCGATGGATTTATTTGGTCGTGCTGGGGCTGGCATGGTCAATATGTTGCAAAATGGCTCTGGTAGCTTACAAGCATTGCGCGATCAGTTTAATTTAGTAACGATAGAATTAACAAACGAACAGGCTCAAGCGGTAGAAGAGGCTAACGATAGATTTGATAAGCTATTTAGGGTATTCGGCTCTATTGGACAGCAAATTACAGCCACACTACTGCCAGCACTAGCCTCTATTGGCACTGTGGTTACAAGTGTTGTTTTGCTTTCAATATCTAAGACTATTGGTGCATTAAGAGCTTTAGCTAACACTGGCGTAAAGATTATAAACTTTTTCAAAGAAAATGATTTAGATGAGTTTACATTTGGTGAAAGCTTTCAAAAGGATATTGAAAGAATTAGAGAAAATTTAAACGCAGTTGTTGAGCCTACTAATGCGCTAGGCAACTCTGTTAACAATGTTGCAGACGGATTTACAAGACAGCAGACAGCAGTAGAAAAGGCTAATAAAAGTTTTAAGGAATATGCGGAAGCGTCACAAGAGGTTGAGGCTAATTTAAAAAATGCGGCATTTAAAGGTTTACAAAGTTTAGAGGATGGGTTGGTCGGCATAATGACTGGCACTATGAAAGCCAAAGATGCCTTCAGGTCTATGGCTCAAAGCATTATCGCTGACCTAGCCAGAATATTTATTCAAAAAAATATAACTGGGGCAATCGCTGGTGCATTTGGCAACTTTTTTGGTGGCAAAGCTATTGGCGGTGCTGTGCAAAGAGGACAGCCGTTTATGGTGGGTGAACGAGGTAAGGAACTTTTTGTGCCGAATCAATCTGGAACAATTATTCCTAATCACAAGCTAGGCGGCGGCGGTGGCGTTGTCGTAAATCAAACTATAAACCTTTCAACAGGTGTTCAGCAGACAGTCAGAACTGAAATTGCCTCATTGATGCCGCAGATAGCAGAAGCCACAAAATCGGCTGTGGCAGAGGCTAGGATGCGTGGAGGCTCGTTCTCTAAAGCACTGGGTAATTAAATGGCTATAACCTATCCACTTTCGACTCCAACAAATAAAACGATTGCAAGCATTACTTTGGTTGCCAGAAATGTTATTGGTGTTTCAACATCTCCATTTAATTTTAAACAACAGGTTCATCAATATAGCGGACAACGCTGGGAAGCCGATATTACATTGCCAAGAATGGCTAGAGAGGACGCAGAACAATGGGTGGCGTTTCTTATGTCGCTGTATGGGCAAAAGGGGACGTTTCTTTTAGGTGACCCACTAGGAGGGACGGCTAGGGGTTCGGCATCGACAGCCGCAGGAACTCCAGTTGTTAATGGTGCAAGCCAAACAGGTGGCACTTTAAATATCGATGGTTTACCTGCCAGCGCGACGGGCTACTTAAAGGCTGGTGATTATATTCAGCTAGGATCGGCGGCGACTTCACAGCTATACAAAGTTTTGGCTGATGCAGATTCTAACAGTAGTGGCGAAGCAAGTTTAGACATTTATCCTAATTTGCGGTCATCGCCAGCAGACGGCGCGACTGTTGTCGTATCAAATGCAAAAGGTTTATTTAGGCTTGCCAGTAATGAAACAAGCTGGAACATAAATAATTTAGCTTTTTATGGCATAACCTTTGGCGCGGTAGAAAGTTTATAATGTCTAGAGATTTGACAACAGCAGTTCAAAATGAATTATCAGCAAATGAGTTACAGCCCTTTTTTGCTGTTAAGTTAAATTTCGATAGCGGAGATTTACGCTTATGGACAGGTTATGGCGATATAACAGTTGACAGTGAAACTTATACTGGCGGCGGTCAGTTGCTTAATATTTCACAAATCGAAGAGACTGTAGAGATAGCCGCAAGGGGTATAACATTTTCTCTAAATGGTGTTGACTCCAGTCTGGTCAGTTTAGCCTTAACAGAAAATTACCAAACTAGATCGGCTAAATTATATCTTGGCGTTTTGTCATCTGGTGCTGTCGTCGCGTCTCCATATCAGCTTTTCGATGGTCGCATGGATGTTTTATCAATCGATGATAGCGGTGATACAGCGACTATAACCATGACAGCAGAAAGCAGACTTATAGATTTGGAGCGTCCACGTTTAAGAAGATACACTTCAGAAGATCAAAAGCTAAGACATCCAAACGATACAGGATTAGATTTTGTTGCGGCACTTCAAGAAAAAGAAATTGCGTGGGGGACAGGTAAAGCTAGTGTGGCAGACCTTGTGCCGAATAATCCAGTTGACATGATTCAATTTACTGGCTGATGCGTTTACCTGATTGGGAAAAAAGACTTATCAATTACATTGAAGAGGTTAGGCACATACCTTTTCAGTGGGGTTTTCACGACTGTTTTACTTTTGCTGTAAAATGTGAAGTTGCTATATCTGGAGTTACTAGATTTCCAGAGTTATATCAGGCAAATTATAATAACAGTTTTGGTGCAAAAAAAGCGTTTTTAAAAAATGGTTACAGAGGGATGATTGACTGCATAAACAGGCGGTGTGTGCAAGTTCATGTTAATATGTTACAAAGAGGTGACTGGGCGGCGTTAGATATGCCAGAAGGCATTGCTATTGGTGTTTGCACTGGTGATAAAATAGCCGCCACGAGTGCTGATGGTTTGGTGTTCTTTAATTTAAAAGACGCAAAGCTAGGATGGAGTATTTAAAATGCCACAAGCTATCCCTGCAATTATTGCTGGTGTGATTCAGGGTTCTACGATTACGGCTGGCGTTTTAAAACTTGGTTTTCAACTTAAAGCATTTGCGACGGCTTTAGCACTTACAGGCGCATCCTTGATACTGGCGAAAAGAGCCATGCCAACTCAAGCCGCGCTTCTAGGTAGAAGCCAGATGGTCAAACAACCAGTGACATCTAGAAAAATAATTTATGGTCGGCAAAAAGTATCTGGTGCTGTGGTTTTTATGGAAACCAGCTCAAAGTCTAGGTATTTACATATTATAGTTGCTATATCAGGCAACGAGTTAAACGCTATCTCAGAGGTATTTTTTCAGGATAAATCGTTAACTATAGACTCAAATGGCTTTGTAACCGCGCCATCACAGTTTGTTGACAAGGCAATTATAAAAACTCGTTTAGGCACTGATACTCAAGAGCATTTGGATGTTGCTACACTGGGCGCGGTGGCTTGGTCTGATACGTCAACGCTAAATGGCATCGGTCATATTTATGCACGAATTGAATATGACACAGATGCTTATCCGAATGGCATACCGAATATTTCAGCCGTGGTTGAAGGTAAGAAGCTATTCGATCCGCGCACTAGCACAACAGCTTACAGCAAAAACTCAGCACTCGTTCTGAGAGATTATTTAACAAATGATGACTATGGTTTAGGTGCAAGCAGTTCAGAAATTGATGACGCATCATTTATAGCGGCGGCTAATGTTTGTGACGAAAGCGTTACGCTAAGTGCGGCATCAGGCGGTGGAACTGAAAAGCGATATGAGTCGCATGGCGTTGTTGATACAGCTTTACCCCCAAAACAAATTTTAGAAGAAATGCTCTCGGCAATGGCTGGGACTTTGCACTACTCTGGCGGCAAATGGTATGTTAAGGCTGGCGCATATTCTTCACCATCCCAAACTCTAACGGAAGATGATTTAAGAGGCTCTATTTCGATAGTAACAAAGTCAAGTCGTAGAGAAAATTTTAACGCTGTTAAAGGTGTTTTTCTGCCTTCTGAGGATGGCAACTTTCAACCGACTGACTATGCACCTGTAACAAGCTCAACTTTTGAGACTGAGGATAATTCAGAGCGAGTATTTGCAGAACTTGATTTGCCATTTACACAATCTTCAAGCATGGCTCAAAGGATTGCAAAGATAGCTTTGTTTAAAGGTAGACAGCAGTTAGTTATTTCAATGCCGTGCAAGCTAACTGCATTTAAATTAAATATTGGCGACACTGTAAGTGTAACGCTAGATAAATATGGTTTCTCTAGCAAAATATTTGAAGTTATTCAGTGGAATTTTTCTAACTCAATAGACGATTCTGGTGGCTCTGAGCTAGGCGTGGACTTAACATTAAAAGAAATATCTTCTTCTGTTTACGATTGGAATGCAGAAGAAACTGCTTTTGTCGCTGACAACACTAATCTCAGAAGCCCATCGGATTTGTTAACGCCATCAGTTACAGCTACGGATGAAGTTCGTATAATTAATGAAGAAGTAATTACTGTCTTACTTGTTGACGTTAGCACCTCTGATTTCTTAGCCGATGAGGTTGAGGTTCAGGCTAAGAAACAGTCTGATAGTCAGTTTACAACTTTAGGTATATCTACATTCAACGAAACAGTACGCTTTGAAATGATTGATGTTGAGGATGGCGTTACATACGATGTTAGAGCCAGAACAATATCAAGCATAGGCAACAGATCGGCATTTGCCACCACCACTAGAAAAATTGTTGGTAAAACTGACATACCTTCTAACGTAACAAACTTGTCTGTAAATATTATTGGCAAGGAAGCGCATCTTAGTTGGACACCAGTAACCGATTTAGATTTAAGCCATTATGTTGTTAGACATTCTCCAGCTACTAGCGGAGCAACATTTACAACGTCAAGAACGATAGCAGATAAAATATCAAGACCAGCCACGACAGCAATTTTGCCAGCACTCACTGGAACTTACACGATTAAAGCGGTAGACAAAGGAGGCAGAGAAAGCCGTAATGCGGCGCAGTCTGTTGTTACCATTGACAGCATAGAGGCTGGAAACATTGTTTCCACTATCACTGAAAGCCCAGCCTTTTCTGGCACAAAGACTGATACTGTCGTTGTTGATGATAAATTAATACTTACGACAACAAGTCTTTTTGATAGCGTATCAGGCAACTTTGATGATGCGGAAGGTCTATTTGATGGCGGATCCTCTACTGTTGATAATGAGGGTTTTTATAATTTTGTTGGCGTAGATGGCGACGCTAGTATAGACTTAGGAAGCAAATTCACCTGTCGTGTAACGTCTAAGTTTGTAGTAAATCGAATAGACTATGTTGGGTTATTTGAGGACGCAGATGGTAACTTTGATAGCCGTGAAGGTTTCTTTGATGGTGATGCTTCTGAGTTTGGAGACACAAACGCCAAACTACAAATAAGCACAACTGATGGCGACCCTGCTGGTTCTCCAACTTACACTGACTTTAGGGATTTTGTAGTTGGCGAATACACATTCAGAGCCGCAAAGTTTAGAGCCGTTCTAAACTCTAAGGATACGTCAGCCACGCCACGTATTGATACATTACAAGTTACAATAGATATGCCAGATAGACTAACTCACGGAAATGATGTATCTTCAGGAACAGGCGCAAGTGGTCTTGATGTTACGTTTTCACCAGCGTTTAGTGTATTGCAAAACGTAGCAATTACAGCGCAAAATATGAATAGTGGAGATTTTTATACTATTACAAATAAGTCTGCGACAGGATTTACGATAGTGTTTAAAAATAGTTCTAGCGCAGTTGTGGATAGGACATTTGATTTTCAAGCCAAAGGTTTTGGCGCAGTTATAAGTTGAGGTAGATAATGGCACAGCATGATTATGTGATAGACAATCAGGCATTTCCAGCGACAAGGGCAGATTTAAACTCTGTTCTGCAAGCAATCGTTACAAACAATTCTGGCAGTTCTGCGCCAAGCACGACGTTTGCTAATCAGATTTGGTATGACAGTTCAGCAAATATTATCTATATTCGCAACGAAGATAACGACGCTAACATACCTTTATTTAACCTAGATCAAAGCAATGACGTTGCGTCATTATTAGCAACGATTATTGATATTGCTGATGCGTCTGGGACAAATCAAGCTGGCAAAGATTTAACAATACGGGCGGGAGCATCCACAGGAAATGCGTCAGGCGGTTCTATTAAGCTTGAGGTAGCAGATGGCGGCAGTTCAGGTTCAAGTGTTAATGCACATGCTACAGCATTAACAGTGCTGGATGATAAAAAAGTGCTTGTTGGTAAGGGTGCAAGCGATATAGCAACAGCAGGTATCGAATTAAAAGATAATGGTCAACTTACCGCCACTGTTGATGGTAGCAATCCTGCCGAGTTCAATCGTTTAAGTAGCGATGGCGCAGTGCTTAAAATTTTACAGGCAGGTGCAACAGATGGGCAAATAAACACAAAATCAGGCGATATGGCGATTGGAACTGGTGACACTGGTTTGCGTTTTAATGATAATTTAGACGCTCTACAACCATTTAATTTATCAACCAATGCCTTTATTAACAACACTGTTGATTTAGGTTCATCGGGAGCAAGATTTAATGAGCTTTATCTTGGGGGTGGTGCATATATTGGTGGTACAAGTTCATCGCATCTATTAGATGATTATGAAGAGGGTACATTTACCCCGACCTATGAGTTTTCTGGTGGTGGCGCTACTTTTTCTTACAGCATACAAGTTGGACGATACACTAAAATCGGACGCTTTATTTTTGTTCAAATTAGATTAAGAGGCGGAAAATCTGGTACAGGTAGTGGAGCTTTGCAGATAAGAGAATTGCCATTTAATGCCAACAGCACATCAAATTTAGCTGGAACAGGCGCAATAGGCTTCACAAATAATTGGTCAAACCGACCAATGGGTGCATATATTGAAGGCAACAACAGAATAACGCTTTCTAAAATTTCAAGTTCAAGCAATGTATATGCAGATTTAGACACTAATATAGTAAACGCTGATGTAGGTACATCTAGCTCATCAAATGATATAATTTTAACTGTTATGTATACTGAATAGGAGTAAGCAATGGCATTAGCAAAAATTTTTGAATACGATTGCGATGTTCGTGGAGCATTCAAAAGTATTCATGTTCGTAAAACAACAATCATCAAAGATGGCACTGAAGAAGTTAGTCGAAACTATCATAGACATGTTATTGAGTGCCGAGACAAATCAAGCGGTTCATGGGCAGATACCGATATATCAGGAGAAGATGCAACCATACAAGCGGTTTGTAATGCTGTTTGGACAAGTGAGATAAAAACAGCTTATGAGACATATATGGATGCACAAGAGTCACTTTGATGGCTAGACCAACCATAAACCAAATAAAAAGCCAGATAGATACGCTAGAAGCCATATCAAATGAGAGGTTCATGGAAACGATAAATCGCATAAAGCGTTTGGAAATGATTATCATTGGATCGGGTGGGGCAATAATACTTTTACTGGTTAATATCGCTTTTGGTGGATAGATGGTTGAGCCAATATCAGCAACTCTCACAGGCATCGCGCTGGCAAGGCAGGGGTTAGAGTTACTAAAATCTACAAAGGAAGGCATGAGTGATGCACAGCAAATCGGTCAGGCACTTATGTCTGTCTTTGAGGGGCATCGCCAATTCAATGAAAAGCGTTATAGCAAGTCAGCGATTAGCTTCAACGATGTGGCGACGGAAGCCATAGAGTATCAAAATCACTTAGAGGATTTGTATGAACTGAAGGTTCTGCTTAATCGCAGATATGGCGCATATTTCTTTGAGGGCATACAAGAGGAGTATCAGAAACGTGTGAACGCACAAAAGGAGCAAGAGAAGCTAGAACGTCAAGCCTATGTGCGTCGAATGGCTAAATACAGAGAATATTTCCAAACAGGCGCAATCATTTTTATTCTTTCAGTTATGATTGTTGTAGGTCTTTTAATTTGGCTCAAATACGTTCAGGATAGTCAAATTACAGACATTGCGTCAGATATAAGCGTGGAGGATTTAATTGATGGAAATTGATTGGTCACTTTATAGCAATTTTAGCGAGGATGAGTTTAAGTGTTCAGCCACTGGATTATGCAAAATGAATCCAGACTTTTTAGAGTGCTTGCAAGTTCTTAGAGATGTTTACGGCAAGCCGATGAAGATAACTAGCGGATATCGATGCCCATTAGAGCATCCGAATGAAATGCACAAAGCGTTGGCTGGTTCACATGCTTACGGCGTTGCTGTTGATGTAGCGGTCTGCTATCGAGATGCTTATGATCTGTTAGCTTGCGCCATTGAGTTAAATTATTTTACTGGCATCGGAATATCACAAAAAGGCAACGCGGCGACTCGGTTCATTCACTTAGATACAGCCACGACAGAATTACTAGGCGGCGCACCGCGTCCGACTGTATGGAGTTATTAGTATGCTACAAGGATTGATTGCACCAGTTGCAAATCTAGCTGGCACATTTTTGAAGAATAGGGCTGAGAAGGTTGCGGCGAAACACAAGCTAGAATTAAACGTGCTAGAGAATAAGGCAAGGCTGGCTCTGGCAGAGCATGAGGCAAACAGCGAATGGGAAATGGCTCAGTTGCAAGATAAGGATAAAATCTTGCGATGGTTTAGTTATACTATGTTCACTGCACCGATCGTGATTACAGTTATAAGCCCCGAATGGGGTAAGCAAATATTTCAAAATTTAGAGTATGCCCCTAGCTGGGTAGTTGAGGTGTGGATAGCCATGAATGGCGCAGTTTGGGGGCTTTCTAGCCTTAAAAATGTAGTCCCATCAGTGGTCGGAAGTATCCGAAAAAAATAATCATTTTTATTAAAAATAGTTGTTGACAAGGGGTCACATATGCTATCTAATGTAACACATAGTCACAACAGAGAGGATAGACAAATGAGAGATTTTACTTTTACAGAATTGGACAATTTGGCTGGTGGAACTTTCACTGATGATAAAGGTTGCACTTGGTCAGTTCACAAAAAAACTGGCAAATGCTTCAAGCAGAAAAGAATGAACAAGCAAGGCAAAAAGCCGTGGTTTGAAACAGGCGAAACATGGACAAGTTTTAAAGTCAGTCAGCAAAGTGGTGAGCCAGCATGTAGATGGGGAATGTTTCACAAATCGTTTAAGTTTCATCACAATGGTAATCAAACCAGACGTGTTAGATAATCACACCAGAGAGGAGAGAGATTATGATTGAAAGAATAAACCTTAAACTTACAAAACGTCGTCGCGGAATTTACGAAACAGAATATAAAGGTCAGTATATTGATTTTTATAAACTGCCATCTGATGGGCTATGGCGCACAAGCTATTTCCCTGAGACTCATCTAGGACAGCAAACCTTTAGCTCAATGCAAATCGCTAAGATGGTCGTAGAAAAAGAACTCCAAGAAAAACATGAATGGCTAAAAGCGGAGGGCTATGCGTGATGAGTAAAGATTATAAAATTTACACTGTGCTGAACAGCCAGCGCAAGGTCACAGTCGAAATTATTGGAGAAACGCCAGAGGCTAAACAGCGTGGGGTTAGAAAATATTTTGATGCCTATGGTCATTTTGGTTATGACACACGGATCACATTTGAAACATCGACAACTTGTCAGATCACAAGAGCCACAAGTTGCGATTAAGAGGAAATACTATGAATATTAACAAGGGTGACATATTTGCGCTAATTGCGTTACTATCAAACTTTGCAGTTGCATACTTATTTTGGTGGATACTATGACAGAAGAAGTAAAATCAGAAACAACGAATAAAATTAAATCAAAGACACTGGTAACATTACGACCATCGCCAGAGGATAATTATCCAGCAGAGATTTGTGTGATGGGTAGTGATGAGGTGTTTAGAGTCTACGCAGTGAGCGAAGGTGCTTTAATGAATATTTTACGCGAAGGGACAGACTTACTTGGTCAATACAGAAGCAAGACTTGAGTGGGGATGTTGCAATGATGGCTGTGCTGTCAGCTATATGTGTGAAAGATTTTTGCGTAGAAAGAACGCTAAGAAAGTTTTTGGATTAGGAATGGATGGGGTTTACTGCCTCAAAAAGAAAGAGATACTCAATGACCTTAAACGAATGGATGGAACGCGAAAACCTGACCGATGAGGCTATGGCTAAAAAAATTGGAGTCACTAGGTCAGCCGTTTCTTATTACCGATCTGGCAAGAGGATGCCTTCTGTCTTGACCATGCACCAAATAGAAAAAGCTACTAAGTATGAAGTCACTTGGGACTGCATGAGCAAAAGGTGGATGCGTGAGCGCAAAAATCTATCAGTATAATTTGCCATTGCCGCCAAGCGTAAACTCATTATGGAGAGCTGGCTGGGCTAGGATGTATCGTTCTAAAAAATACGTTGAATGGATAGGCAAGTGTGAGGAGTATTTTGCCAATCGTGTTCCACCATTGATTAATTATCCATTTGCTATCGAGATTGCTATGGGCAGACCTAGCAAAAGAAAAATGGATATAGATAATAGGATAAAGGCTGTGCTGGATGTACTTGAAAGAGTCCGAGTCATTGAAGATGACTCGCTGGCATGGCACTTAAATGTTTACTGGGAAGAAAACCTAGATGGCTGTCGAGTAACGATAAGCAAGGCAGGAATTTAGTTAAAAAAAATTTAAAATAGTTGTTGACTGATAGTCACAAATAGTATCTAATGTAACATATAGTCACAAACAGAGAGGATAGACAGATGAAAAAATTTACTTTTACAGAATTGGACAATTTGGCTGGTGGCACTTTCACTGACGATTATGGTCGCACATGGTCAGTTCACAAAAGGACTGGCAAATGCTTCGAGCAAAAAAGAATGGACAAGCGGGGAAGAAAACCGTGGGTTGAAACAGGCGAAACATATACATTTTTTAAAGTCTGTCAGAGAGGTGGTAACCCAGCAGGCACATTGCCCTCTGGTAAAAAAGTAATGTTTAACACAAATTTTGAATTTCGTCATAATGGCAATGAGACTAGACGCGTTAGATAATCACACCAGAGAGGAGAGAGATTATGAATGAT
>VTLG01006578.1_pt1 | contig 12787 bp, 17 predicted proteins | sample 4694571 | NCBI WGS metagenome assembly VTLG01 (sample SAMN12604809, study PRJNA352737) | marine metagenome | biome: ENVO:00000447; feature: ENVO:00000209|ENVO:00000569|ENVO:01000036; material: ENVO:00002151; isolation source: viral sequences binned using virsorter ... | reverse complement strand
AAGAAGGAAACGGTTCTATTACTATTAAAACAGGTCCTGACAGTGGACTTGACGCTGACTTGTTAGATGGTCAGCAAGGTGAATACTATCTAAACGGTGCGTTCTTCGTTGATAGTAGTATTGTACCTGATAAACTTGCTAGTGGAGTATACAGTATTGATATTACTGGTAGATCTACTAACACACTTCGTGTTGATACTGGTATTAACAACCCAACTTCTAATCCAGCACCAAGTGATTCTGTTCAAGGTTTAACTCTTCAAACAGTATTCAATAGTTCTAATGGTCTATTGACAGCATTCCCAAGTGTTGATACTGGAAATGCCAACTCTGCCAAGCATTTGGTCATGACTCTTCGTAATGGTGAGTCTGGTATTGATGCTACATTTGGTGGTGTAAGACAATTAGCATTTGGTAATGACGATAGAATGTATCTTCGTGGTTCTGGGGATGGAGTAACCACATATGGATCTTGGTATGAGGTCTGGAACTCAGGTAACCAAGGTATAGACTCAGGCTTAGACGCTGACAAACTTGATAACAAAGAGGGTGAGTGGTATCAAGATGGTTGGAACATTAAGAAGAATACAATATTTGATACAAGACTCCCAACATGGAGAAGTGAGACTAAATTTAGAAACAAGATTGAAGTTAAATCTTACTCTGGAACTGATGTTGCTTACAGAATTCTAGTAAGACAAGTTCTTAACGTTGGTGTTGGTGGAGACTTTGAACCAGGTTCTCAAATTAACATCTACAATGTTAACAAACAAGATATTGGTGACTTCTTTATTGATAATGTACAACAATTAAATGATCAGAATGATTCTGCTAACAGCTACACAATGCTTATTGGTAGACTTGCTTCTGGTGGTAACCTTGAATCTGCTGTATTCTTAGGTGTTGCTGGTGATGAAAGAAACTTTGAAAACTATGAAATTTTTGATAGCAATACTACACAATTTGCAGAACTTGGAAATAACAATGGAAATGGTTTTATAAGACTTGGTAGATATGATGGCAACTTTGCTACAAATCCATACATCTGGTTTAACTCATCACAGCAACAAGCAAAGGATGGAAATAACAATCCTACTTACAACTCTGCTATTATTGCTGATGGTGGTAATGCAACTCAAGGATCTGGTAGTCTTGAATTTAAAGTTGTAAATGAAAATGAACTTAAAGTTAACAATAATATCATCTGGAACGCAGGTAATGTTGCCTTTAACACTTCAAATGTAGGTTCTACAGGATCACTTAAATCTGCTGTACAACGTGATGCATCTGGTAACTTCTCTGCTGGTACAATTACCGCAAACTTAACAGGTGCTGCTTCACTCAACGTATTGAAGACTGGTGATACAATGACTGGTAGTTTAACAATTACTGGTAATAATAACTTAAACATTCAAGGATCTGGTGATTTATCAGTTGGTGCTACAGCAACAATTGGTTCTCACCTTACAGTTGATTCTGGAACTTTCTATGTTAACGCTACTGATAATATAGTTAACGTTGGTCAAACAGGTAATAATAACAACGTTAAGTTTAACGTTTACACAAACTCAGGTACAAATTATACAACAGGATCAGCGTTATCTTCACAACAATCAATTTATCAATCAAGTGTATTCAACCGTAATAACAACGGTGAAGGTGGTCTAATCTTACAACATGGTTCATCAGCAGCTGCTCAATGGGGTATTACAGCACATAGAACAGGTTCTAATGTTGGTGAAATGATTTTCAGAACCAGAACAGGTGGTTCTAGTTCTGCTACAAGGTTGGTTATTAGTAGCGATGGAAATCTTGTTCCTGGTCAGGATAGCGATCAAGATTTAGGTACTGATGCTACAAGATGGCAGAACATGTACAGTGATATTACACATGCACTTAGCAGTGTAAGAATTGCAAAAGGATCTGGAAACACAGAGGCAGATATCCAGCTTAGAGGTGGTGGAACTGGTGGCGGTGGTGGTAGAGGATTCAGAATTGGATCTAACATTGGTGGTGGTGCTGACATATTAAATATCTACTCATCTGGAACTAATGGTAGTACTAACTGGAATAGTACTCCTATTATGTCAATGGCAGGTAGTACTAATAGAGTTGGTATTAATACAAATAGTACCTCTGGTACAGACACCACTGTTTCACCTAACGTTGGTAGAAATTATATCTTGAATGTTCAAGGTGATATGAACCTTAATGGTCAGTTATTCCAAAACAATGCTGAGTTCGTAACATCTAGATGGACTGAATCACCAAACGGAAATGACATTTATAGAGCATCTAGAGTTGGTATTGGATTCTCAAGTGCAAAGAATCCAGATAGAGCACTAGAGGTTCAAGGTAGTGTTGAAGTAACCGAATACATGTATGCTAATGATGATCAATTATGGGCGGATACATACAGTATCATTAGATTAAATAGAACAACTCTTGATCAATCACTATCAATTCCAAATAGTAAAAACGCTATGTCGTCAGGTCCTATCACTATAAATAACGGTAGAACAATTACCATTCCAAGTGGATCCAGCTGGAGCATAGTATGAGCACTGTTAACACAAATCAAGTTGAGGGACATGGAGGGCAATTAAATCTTGATAAAGATTCTGTCCTGAGGATAAATCAACAATTAATTCTTCCAGTAAAAGAAAATAAGAGTCAAGCTTTAATTGAAGGTGGATTTGGATCTCTCTCATATGTACAAGGTGAAGATGAAGCATTCTTAATGACACCTGGCGATATTGATTCTGCTGCTTCTGGAGGTGTGCCAGGTGCATCAGCAGATAGTCCTGCAAATTCTCCTGCTGAGATTATTGCTGCTGGTGTTACAACTGATGGTGGATATTGGATTAATATTCCTAGTGTTGGAGCTAAAAAAACTTACTGTGCTTTAAGTCCTTCATTTGCTGGTGGTGGTGGATGGATGCTTGCTATGAAAGCAACTAGAGGAAGTACATTTGGATATGATAGTAGTTATTGGTCATCAGCAAATGTCACAAATGAGAATGACATGAGTAGATCTGACGCTGATGCTAAGTATGATGTTTTTAATTACTTTTCCGCAAGTTCATTCTTGGCAATTTTTCCAGATATGAATAATGGCGGTCAAACTAGTGGATATGGTAGTGGATGGAGTTGGTTACAAGGTGGACAAAATAGTACAGCTTTAGCTAGATTTCAAAACTCACAACAGTTATCAAGTAATCCCCGTGGTGAAAACATGTGGCAGGGATCTGGTTTCTCAAACCAAAATGGATTCCAATGGTACGGATTCAACTACAATGGATCTAACAACGGTAGAGTTCGTTGGGGATTTGGTTGGAACAACGAGGGTAACCAAGGTTCCAATGACGTTGTTAGTGGTATTGGTGGTGGACGTAACAACTATAGTGCAGGAGATACTATCTACTGTTGTCAAGGAACCACTGGTATTAACAGATCAGCTAGAATGGAGATTTGGGTAAAATGAGTACATTAAAAGTAACAAATTTAAAAGGAAGATCAACATATATTGATGTCAATGGGTCTACTAGACTTGATATGACTGATGCCAATGGTCTTAAGTTACCAACTTGGGGTGATGACAACAGACCATCAAATCCACAAACTGGATATATTGGATACAACCTAGATTCTCAATCAATTGAGGTATATAATGGAAATGATTGGTCAGCGTCTGGTGGTACACCTGCAGATCCTTTATACTATGATGAAGGAACTGATGTAAGATCATATACCAGTAACTGGAACTATACAGGAACTTATAATATGACAACACTTGCCAACTTCGGCAATTGTCATGTTCATGAATGGGGTGGAAGTGGTAGAACTTACGAATTAACTTTAGGATCTCTTCCTGCTCATACTGAAATTAGATATAGATGTTATATTCATATGGTTGACTCATGGGATAATGAATACAATGAGATTTATATGAGTACAGGAGCTTCTGGAAGTGGTACAAGATCCTATCTAAATTGGAGAAAGATTTGGAATGATGATTTCATCAAAAATGTAAATGCATCATATGGTGCAAAAATTAAATTTTATAGTAATGTTCCATATTCTTATGAACCATGGAATGGTAATAACCAAAGAACAAACGGTTATGTTGAAGTGGATACGAATTGGCAACCACATGATGCATCATCAGTAAGAGTCTATCATAGGACAGACTTAAACCAGTCACGAAGTGACGAAGCTTTTTATATTTCACACTCAAAAATATACCTTAGATAAATGTCAACATTAAGTTTCTCAACATTACAAGCTGCAAGTGGCAGTACAATCAAAATTCCTTATGGTCAACTTTTTGATATTAGAGGACTTTTGAAAATTCCTAATTGGACAAACTCAAATAGACCTTCTGGTGTTACAGGTATGTTTGGATTCAATACTGAAATAGGTTTGGTTGAGTTTTATGGTGAAAATGGTTGGACATCTAGTGGAGCAGTAGCTGCTGATGGGTCTTCAGAAGATGCAGCTGCAGAAGACGGTGTAACATTACATAAAGATTTTCCTAATTTTAGTAATGGAAGATATTGGATTAAAAGTGAAAAAATGGGATCGGCATTGCAAATGTGGGTAGATTTTTCTGAAGATGGTGGTGGGTATGATTATCTACCAATTTCTGGAGGTTCTAGTGTCAATAGAATTGATAGTAATCATGCAGGAGTTGCTCTAGGATTAGAACTATGGGAAGGAAGATCCATTGGTTGTTGGAGAGGTGCTACTAGAGCTGTAAATGATTATGATTCAAGTAACTTTTCTTCTTATTGGGAAGGAATTGGACACGTTTATAAGTCAACAGGTGGTGGAAGATACACTGGTTGTATTATGAGAAGTTATGATTATGGTGGTAGTAATTGTGATGACTGGAGAGTATTAAGTGGTGGTAAATGGTGGATGAGAAACAGCACTCATAACGAACCAAACGGAGACTATAGTAGTTATGGATTCCAAAGAATTTATGGTAGTTATAGACCTGGTGTAGGTAGTGTAAGAAGTGATATGGGATTTAACGATGGTGGTAGATATCCCATAGGAAGTAGGTATATTTTATCCACAAATGCCAAGCCATAAATACTTATGATTGAATGACTACTTTATGAATTTGTCTTTTGATGGTGCTAACACCAAAGTATATGATGACGTAATTACAGAAGAAGAATTTAAAAATATATTTGACTTCATTAACGGACACCCGTTTACCTTTAGACATCCAGTTGGAGAGTGGAATAAAGTCTGGGATTTGTCAAAAGGAAGAATTTTAAGAGGTAATAATTTTTTCTGGTTGTTGGGAGAAACTCCAGAGTATAGAGGAGATAACACTTGCCTTATCCCCTTTATTAATCAAGTAAACAAAATTATACCAGAGTCTAATTTATTTGACACAGATCAAAAACTAATAGTACATATGACTCCTTACTGTTACGGTGCTGGAGCTGGATTGTCTTGGCATGATGATAGACACTACTTAGGAGCAGCAACATTTTATTGTCATAATCATTGGTCTCCTGAGTGGGGTGGAGAGTTTGTTACTGTAGAGGCAAATAATTATATTATTGAAGACAAACAAAAAATAAAATGGGGAGTTTTTGATAATAGTGAGCTTCATAATTTAATTATGAAAAACTCTGTTGGTAATTTCTTTTATCCAAATCCAAATAGACTTGTTGTTAATAAAGGAGGATCTAATGGTATTCTTCATAAGATAAACAACACAACTGTTGACAGTTCACCTAGATTGTCGCTACAATGTTTTATACGTTTAGCAGATACTGATGAATAATGAATTCATGGAAACACTGTTAGATCCACAATGGGTTGATCGCGGTCATTTTGGAAAGCGAGATGATTTTATTATGGAAGATACTGTTCCAGAATCTTTATGTGATGATATAATTACATATTACGAAGAATGTAATTACTTAAAAAAGTATCCTGGTTCTTATGGAGATCAAGGAGATCACACAGGACCTGATAAAAAAGTATCTACTGACATGTCAGTTCATTATCTTTTAATTCATAAAGAACCAAAGTTAAGTAAATATTTTGCTTGTTTGGATAAAATTGTGGTAAAATATTTTAATGAATATGCATTTGCATGTATGGATTCCACTATGCACTCTATTTTTAACATACAAAAATATCCAGTTGGTGGTGGATTCAAAGTTTGGCATTCAGAACGTGGTATAGATAAAGAATATCTTTACAGACATCTAGTTTGGATGACGTTCCTTACAGATAATCCAGATGGAGGAACTGAATTTATATACCAAGATAAATATATTCCTGCAGAGAAAGGAAAAACTTTAATCTGGCCAAGTGATTGGACTCATACCCATAGAGGTAAGGTTGACACTACTAAAGAAAAAATGATTATTACAGGATGGATTGACTTAAAATGAAATTTGAAAATTTTGAATTGTTTCCTCAGGTTGTTACAAGATATCATTATGATGATGAAAAAACTTTAGAGATACATGAAATCTGTAAAGAAATTGTTGAAAAGATAGGTCCTGGCGATAGTAATTATAATGAAAATAACGCCGATCCTTCTTTGAAGCATTACTATAATAATGCAGCAACTTCTATTTTACATACAGTCCCTGAGTTTAAAGAATTTAAACTATGGAGTGAGGAATGTGCTCGTCATTTTATGACAGAGGTTTTAGATTATATCATTGATAATGATATTCCAATCATTACAACAGATTCTTGGATGAATGTTGCAGGTGAAAGAACTGGTCAATTGAAGCATAATCATCACAATTCACTTGTTTCTGGAACATTTTATGTTTATAGAAGTGAGTGGGTACATTCTGGTATTGAATTTTATCGTCCTCACGTTGAATTATATCCAAGAATATCACATAGAACTAAAAGTGAACATGAAGATGATCAGCTAAATAAATATAAGAGAAATTTAGAAACGCTGTATCCATCTACTGGCGATCTTCTATTATGGTCATCCGAAATGCTTCATGGTTATTACGGAATTACCAATTTTATGGGTGATAGAACATCTATTTCTATGAACTATCTTCCCCAAACTGTAAACAACGGCAAGTATTCCTTCACTATAAAAGAAAACGGAGAGTAAATTTAACATGGATTTTCCAAAAAAGAGGTCTGAGTTCAACGCTTGGATTGACAAGAAAAACAAAGAGATTTTTAGGTATAAAGATGCAAGATCTGCTATGTATCCTGGTGTTGAGGAGCAGCTAGATAATCTTTGGAAAGATATGGACGCTGGAATTGTTGCTGGAAAAGGTGGTGCATTCTATAATACTATTGCTAAAGTTAAGTCAGAAATTAAAAAACCAGCATGGTATGATGAGTTTATGACAGAAGACTTTAATAGTAAGAATGTACAATTTGAAGAAGATATTCCTCTAGTAGATTTTGGATCTGGTGCTAAAGATCAAATCAAATCATATATTGCTGAAGCAGAGAAATTTATAACTCATACAGATGCAAAAATTTCTAGTCATGCTGTAAAACTAGCAAAGTGTGCTAATGATTTAATTGATGGAAAAACATCTTTACCAGATTTTGATTCTTTTGTGCCTTATTTAAGGTACGATAGATATCTAGAAGATGTCAATCCACTAAACGATATCCGAGAGAATATTCGTTTAAACGCTGCTAGACCTTAGCATAAATAATACCGTATCATTCGTTTTTGATTACTATGGATCCCGTAACACTAAAGAAAAATTTTGAAGAGCAAATTGCTAAGACTGACACACAAATTCGTGAATTAGAAGAAAATTTAGTTAAAGCAAAAGAATATAAAATTAAACTACAAGGTGGTTTAGAAACCATAAACTTGCTAGAAGAAAAACCAGAAGAGACTGATGCACCAGCACCAGAAGCTCCTGCTGAATAAATACCAGATTCCTTCTTACTAAATAGGTAAGAAGGGATTTTTGTGTATAATGGCATCTCCAAGTTCTAGAACTGAACTCATCACATATTGCAAGAGGCAACTTGGTGAACCTGTGTTGCAAGTTAATATTGATGATGAACAGGTTAATAACGTAATAGACGACACGTTTCAGTTCTTCCAAGAGAACTGTTACAATGGTATGGAACGTGCTTATTTGTATCACGAAATCAGTGCTGACGATAAAACTCGTTTCGCAGCAACAGTTACTAAGACAGTTACTGATACTAATGTAACACCAAATGCTACTGGAACTTGGTTAGAAGCAACAAACTTTATTCCAATTCCTGATCATGTAGTTGGTATTACTAGAGTATTTGGTCTTGTCAGTAACTCAATCCGTTCTAATCTCTTTGGTGTTGAGTTTCAGTTGTTCTTGAATGATCTATATGCATTTGGATCGCTAGATATCCTTAACTACTATATGAATAAACAGTATCTAGAAACTCTAGATATGGTTCTAAACAATGGATCTTTCCAGCAGTTTAGATTTACAGCACGTAATGATCGTCTATACCTTGATATAGATAAAGACTTTTTAAAAGAAGGAACTAATGTTCTTATTGAATGTCATCGTCTTATTGATCCTACGGAAGCTACACAGATGAACAATGACGTTTTTGTGAAAAGATATGCCACAGCTCTTATGAAGAGACAGTGGGGTATGAACTTAATTAAGTATAACAATGTTCAGTTACCTGGCGGAGTTACACTTAATGGTAGAGAAATCTACACAGACGCACTTGCAGAAATTGAGACACTTGAGTCAGAAGTTCTTAGCAAGTACGCAATACCACCAATGGATATGATCGGATAAAATGCCTACCAGTCCCTACTTCCCAACTTATCACCAAGGTCACAGTGGCGAACAAACTTTGGTTCAGAATCTTGTGGATGAGCAAATCAAACTCTTTGGTTCTGACATATACTATCTACCCAAAACAGTCCTAGCAGATAGCACATTGGATGAGGTTAGATACACTAAGTATCAAGATCAATTTCAAATAGAAATGTTACTTGTGAATGTAATGGGTTTTGGAGACAATGCAGAATTTATAAGTAAGTTTGGTTTAACTATTACAGACGAGATAATTTTTCGTGTGTCTACAAAAAGATGGGATGAAGAAGTAGCAGAACATAGTATGTCTGCCAAACTCACAGTTCCTGAGAGACCTAATGAGGGAGACTTATTATATTATCCTCTCACACAGAACTTATATGAAATTAAGTATGTTGGAAAGGAAGAACCATTCTTCCAATTTGGTAAGATACAATTTTATGCAATTACCGCAGAACTATATCAGGTTGGTTCAGACGATCTTGCTACTGGTGTTGCGGAGATAGATGCAATAGAAGTATTGTTTGATACAGCTATATCTCTTACAATGGGTGTCGGTGGCACAGGAGACTTTACTGTTGGTGAGACAGTAACTGGTGGTACTACTGCTACTACTGCAGAAGTTAAGTCTTGGGATAGTACTACAAGAATACTAATAGTACAAAATAGAACTGGTACATTTGCAGCAAATGAATCACTTACTGGTAATGATAGTAATGCTGTCTGGGTAGTTTCTACCTTTGATACATTACAGAATACTAATAGTGAATACGATGCAAACAGACAAATTGAAGACGCAGCTGACAACATAGTTGATTGGTCAGAGGGTAATCCATTTGGCGAATTTGGTAATTTTACAGGTAGTATCTAATGTTAGGATCACACTTTTACAATCAGATAGTTCGTAAGAACATCATAGCATTTGGAACACTCTTCAATAATATTACAATGAAGAGTACAGATCCAAGCACTGGTGATGTATTAGAAGAAATTAAAGTTCCGTTAGCATACGGTCCTAAACAAAAATTTATTGTAAGACTAGAAGAAAACGCTAGTTCTAGAAAAGTAGCAATCACTCTACCAAGATTGTACTTTGAGATGACTAGTATTGAATATGATCCTACCCGTAAAACCTCACCTATTCAAAAATATAAAACTATCATTGATGGCAATGGTGGTGAGGTAAGAGTACAATACGTTCCTGTTCCATATAATCTAGGATTTGAACTTGGTGTTATGGCAAAGTCACAGGACGATGCTCTACAAATTACTGAGCAGATACTGCCATATTTTCAACCATCATTTTCTGTAACTCTCAATATGATTCCTGATATGAATGAGAAACGTGATATAGCTGTAGTTTTAAACAATGTCGGTTATGAGGATACATGGGACGATAGTTTCTATGAGCGTAGATATATTATCTACACCCTAAACTTTACAATGAAGACTTATCTATACGGTCCTTACAACACATCTGATGTTATTAAAAAAGCAATCATACACGAGACACTTGGTGATAGAGCAGTTAACCGTAGAACTATAACTAGAACATATACACCTAAAGCAAAAACAGATATTAATACTGATGGTGTCATTGATGCAGCTGATGATGTATTAGTAGATGCTGGTGATGACTTTGGATTTAATGAAGGGATAGAATTCTTATGAGTAGTCTAGAAGAAAACATGGAAGAAATTCTTAACATGGACGTAGAACATGTTGAGAAACCTAACTTACCAAAGGTAAAATCAAAAGAAGATGATCAGCAAAAAGATTATGAATACACTCGTGGAGAATTGTATAGTCTTATAGATCAAGGTCAGGAGGCGGTTAAAGGTGCCTTAGAGGTAGCACAGGAGAGTGGTCACCCTAGAGCATATGAAGTTGCTGTAGCAGCAATGAAGCACGTTGCAGACATGACAGAGAAATTACAAGACTTACATAAGAAGATGAAAGACCTTGACGAAGAAGTAAAAGGTCCTTCAAAAGTCACTAATAACGCTATGTTTGTTGGTTCTACATCAGAATTACAGAAAATGTTAAAGCAAATGGGCGGTGGAAAACGCTAAATAGATTTGTATACCCTGACATGGTATGAGAAGCTATAAAGAATTTAAAAGACTCACTGAGTCTGCCATTGAGCAGGATAACGGAATTTTAGAAGGTGCAGCCTGGACAAAGAAGGCTGGCAAGAACAAAGAAGGTGGACTTAATGAGAAAGGAAGGAAGTCTTACGAAAGAGCAAATCCTGGATCTGACCTTAAAGCACCAAGCAAGAAGGTTGGAAATCCCCGTAGGGCATCCTTTTGTGCTAGAATGAAAGGAATGAAAAAGAAATTAACTTCAAAGAAAACAGCCAGCGATCCTGATAGTAGGATCAACAAATCACTAAGAGCTTGGAATTGCTAACATAACTTATAAAAACATTATGAAATTAACTATTACTGATTATATAAACTATAATTAGTATATGAGTTTGATATAATAATGCGTCTTAATCACAACGATATTCAACGTTGTATTACTGCTTGTAAGGTCTATCAAGATCAGACTGGTAGTGAATGGATGTGGGAACAATACGAATCCTTGATTAATAAACTCACTGTTTATAAAGATCAATATTCTACCGACGATTAAAAATGAACTATTTAACTAACTTAATTGTATATTTTGTTTCAACTCCATCAGTTTATACTTTACCTGGCACTTGGGAAGAACAACCTTTAGTTCCAGTTGAAATGGTATTCAGCACAGCAGTGGCAATAGCAACACTAGGTGTTGTTGCTGGATTAATAGTAGGTCTTTCAATTATTAAAATAAAAAGGAAAAAAGTATGAAAACATTCAACACTGTTGTTTTAAACATCACTGTTGCAATCTTAGACTTTCTCTACAAGGGTAGAGACTATCAACGTTTTTGGGTGCTTGAGGAAATAGCTCGTGCACCCTATTTTGCTTTCTTGAGTGTGTTACATTTTAGAGAAAGCATGGGACTAAGAGGTCCTGACCATCTGTATTTGATGAGAGAGCACTTTGATCAATCAGTTAATGAAACAGAACATCTAGAATACATGGAGAGTAAAGGTGGTAATGCTTACTGGATAGATCGTTTTCTAGCAAGACACCTTGTTCTAATATATTACTGGGTCAATGTAGTTTATTACTGGTTGTTCCCTAAACTAGCTTATCATCTATCGTATGAAGTAGAAATTCATGCTGCTGATACATATGCAAAATATCTTGAAAAAAATGGTTCAGATGAGAAAATATGTGCTATACTAAATGATGAGTTGAATCATGCTTCTGAACTTCTGCAAGCAATGGAGAAAAATTTATGCCAGTATACCAAGATTACGAAATTAGAATCAATCTAAATGAATTGATTGAAAAGAGAATACCATGCTGTGATCTATTACATCCTGATCACTGTTTAACAGAGAAGCAGGTTGCTGAGATTGCACATGATATAAGAATGGATTTAAACTTACATGATATCTTTAAGCAAGTTGATCAACACATCATGAGATATGTTGAAGCTGCTGGAATTGATAATAAGGATCATTGGGTTGAACCACATCTACCAGATTTAGATAGAGACATATCTGATGAAGTCGGCATTGATTTTGATTAAATGAGTGACATACATTTTAAGAGACACCGTGTGTTTCGTGAAACAGATGACGTAATATTTTATGATATATCTGTAGAAGAATCAAATGCTAGTGATCTTGTGGTGCACACAGGTCCTGCAGTATCACCTCCACCAGACTGTGTGGGAGGTAAACAGTTTTATATTCATAGTTTTCAAGATGACTGTAATAGAGTCATACAAGGAGAGAGAACTTTTGAATTAGTTAATAGAGATTGGAAATATCCTTATCATATAATACATCTTAATGTACATAGTGGTGCATTGATTATACCTCGTGGCACATTCCATAGATCAGTGTCAGGTAAAGATGGATCAATAGTAATTAATCA
>VTLG01017052.1_pt1 | contig 12788 bp, 19 predicted proteins | sample 4694571 | NCBI WGS metagenome assembly VTLG01 (sample SAMN12604809, study PRJNA352737) | marine metagenome | biome: ENVO:00000447; feature: ENVO:00000209|ENVO:00000569|ENVO:01000036; material: ENVO:00002151; isolation source: viral sequences binned using virsorter ... | reverse complement strand
ATGTTTGTGATGGGAATGACAGAACACCATGACCGGAAAGGTTCTGGGTAGTCATCTGTACACGCGTCATGATGTTGGCACTTGCAGCAGCATAGCCACTGATTCGCTCCATATCACCAAGCGTAAAGAATGCGTCCTTGTCAAAGTAAAGATTGAAAAGACTGCTGTTCAATAGATACGCGTGAACATATTCATTGGGAGCAACAGCATTGCCAGTACTGGTAAGATACTGCTGTAGACCACTATTTCCGGCAGCATCAAGCATAAATGGCTCAACATAACAGGCAGCACCGTTGAACATAAGAACAAGCTTTCCAGCCATATCTTTTGTTGCAGCTACACTGGTATATCGTTCTCGGGTTTCAAGCTCAGTCTTGTATTGACGATAGAGAGCAGGAGAGCACAGAATAATGTCAATCTGACCTTGCGGAGCATAGATTTGTGAGTCTACATAAATCTGAGCAAAGTTTTCAGAAATAGTGTTTGTGGTTGGATTATAAGCCACACCGCCCACTCTTTGATGCTGCCAAGCTGTTGGAAAAGACCCTTGAGCAATCCCACCAACTGTTCCTACCTGAGAGCCAAACGCATCACCTGAAAACCAACCCTGGGTTCCGCCGGTACCACCATAGTACAGACTTTCGAGATTGGTAAGAACGGTACTGGAACCAGCAACGATCTGTTTTTCCCATTCTCGTTTCAACATACCCATAACGCTTTTTAGTCGGGCTTCGAGAATCTTAACGACTGCTCGTTCTCCCTTATTGCTAAGTGCTTCAGTATCAGCCAGTACAACAGGTGCTAAAAAGTCACACCACTTGTAATTGGCAGTACGAAGAGGGTCCTTGACTGCAAGATTGATAGATTCATAACCGCTTACCAGGTTGGTGATTGAGCTATGATCTGTAAGAATTACTGGGGCATCCACATAAGAACCACCATCAACTTTCTCAATATTTGCATGACGTTGACAGGCTTCCAGTAATGGAATGTTCCGAAAAGTATTGTCTACTTCTTTGTCTCGAAGGATACGTAAGGTTGACGCAAGAATGTCATATTGTACCCCGGAGACAGTGACATTAGAAATTGCCATTGTTTTCCTCTAAAAAAATATGATTGTTGTCAGCGTATCCTATCGGGCTGGATTTGAACGTATCCATGCGGGTTTCAAATCAAAATTACTATAACACATTATTCTCTCTCGGCTTGACTTTTAAGACTTTCGTAGATTTCCCACGCGCCCATTTCCTTTATATTGGTGGGCATTGTAGATGCAGATCGACGTGCGCCGCTGGTAACAAGCGTGCTCATCTGCTTTCTTCTTTCTCTTGTTGTTTTTTCTTCGTGCGATCTTACAACCTTTTGAGCTGCAGAGCGTTTTCCTTTTGCAATCCAATAGGCACTTTCTAAATTAAGGCTTTCATTGTTTAAAAGTAGTGTTTTTACTTCAGCCCTAAACTCTGGATTTGTTTTGAGTTCTGGGTGAGATTCCATAAAATTGTCTACTTTTGCCTTTGCTTGGGCTTTTTGCTGTGCTTCATGCATTGGTGCCAACAAACTTTGAAGTTTTTCAGCCACAACCTTATTTACATATTTATTAAATGATTCAGGATTAAAGGGGTCGAACTCTTCTCCTTCATCTTGAGCCACTTCTTGTAAGCCCTTCACTACATCTGATTCCAAAAGAATCTTTTGTTGTGCTTCCAGCTCTTTTCTTTGTTTTGCAATTTCTTGTGTTTTACGAGTATAATCAGCACGTAGAGACTGCATGGCTCTTTGAACATCTTCTGGCTGGTTTTGGAATACAGAATCCCATGATTCGCCCTCGCGCAATGTTTCTTGCTCGCGTTCTTCTTTTTGTTCTTTTGTTTCAGAAGCACGTTCTTTTTCCTGTTCATGCGACCGTATAAGCTTTTCAATTCTTTGGTCGTAATCGTCACCATACTCTGGTGCAGATGCTTCTGAGGTTAAAGAAACTTTTTCATCACGCTCAGCAGACCGCACTTCTGGGGTGTCCTGCGTTGGTTCTGGTGTGGCTTCTGGTTGTACTTGTACTTCACCTTCTGACATTATATTCTCTCCATAAATAGTTCTTCTTCATCAATTTCACCCGAAGGGGTTTCTTCTACAATCTCTTCAACTGGTTCTTCTTCAGCAAAGTCTTCTTCTTTTAGTAAAGATATTTGCTCATCAAGAAACTTTTTAAAATCTTTGTCTTTTGATAAACCATCTAATCTTCCGGCCATCATTTTTAAACCTGTATCGTCTACTGCTTCTTCAAAAGGAAAAGGTTCATGTCCTGCTGCAACTGCGGCTTCGTTTACCATTGCCAGCTGGCGTACAAACTCTTCTGGTAGTGGCCCTTCTATGTCTTCATCAAATGTTGGATATGCCGGCAATTCAAACATAGGTAAAACCTTATTCAGACCGTCAACAAGTGAGTTCAGAGCTCCTACTGAAAAAACGCCCGTAGGGGTTAAAGCTTCTACATCATTTGCTATGGTTTCATCCATTGTTCTTCCCAATTCAGATATTTGTTCTGGTGGAACGGCCATAGGCTCTTCTTCATACATTTCTTTAGGCATTGTACTCTCCTGTTCTCATAAAGTTTTTAACTTGTTCGTTATGGTTTAAAGCATCGCTAACACAATCATCAATATCATTGTCTGTATTTTCATTTGACTCTAATGGTCGAACACCTTTTTCAGCCATCACTTTTTCTCTGTGGTGATAGTCTTCTATGTAGCATCCCAGTCCTCTGTCATAGTATCCTGTATACGTTCCAGACCAGGATGCGTGCCGTCCCGGTACAGGGATTTGTCTTTGCAAAGGATGACCACAGTGTGAACAAACTTGTATTTCATCGATTTTTTCAAAAGAAATAATCAATTCAACAATCGCCAAACAGTTTTTACAACAGTAATCATAGGCAGGCATTATCTAATTCCCAGTACGTTTGAGACTTGTGCAGGTTGTGGCTGTGCTGTCGCAGCTTGCATTTTCGCATCAACTTGAGGGGATTGAACCCCAGAAGGGCTTGGTTGTGGCTGCTCTGTATCAACTTGTGGAGATGTATCTGGCAACAACCCTTCAGGAAGATCAAACAGTCTTACAATCTCTTGTAAAATAGCTTGGGGGTTTACTCCTAATTGCTGTAAAAGAGGAACAGTCATAAGAAACTCTTGTTTTTTAACGGCTTCTGATACGGGAGTAGAGCCTGAGTCTTGGGCAAAATAGCCAAAGTTTCCGTCTAAATCCGATAATGAGACTGCTTCAGCTTTACCGTCAAGTAGAATAATATCTGAATCTTCACCAAGAAAGATTCTTTGCATAGCAATATAGACATTTGCTATAGATTCAATAACGGAATCTCTTTCTCTCGCAAGCCTTCCAACTTCAGATGACGTATATGCAGCAAGAAGAAGATTCTCTGTTGCTGTTGCCTTCGTTGCTTCTCCTCTAGTAAAGGGAGCCATGACGGTTCCGCGCTGTAAGTCAGTCTGAACTTGATTGAAGTATTGCTCAAGCTCATGAGGGACGGGAGTGTGAGGCATGGCCATAATAGAGCCTTGTAATGTTTGGCCCTGGCTTAGCTGCACCTCGATAAACTCTCCATCGTGACCTTGGCTTATTTTAGAAAGAGAGATATCGTCAAACACACCTTTTTCAACAACCCATTGCCGAGCAGCCCTACGAATCATTGCAGCCTGATATGTTCTTATGGTATTGGTTTCGACGATCTGATCATACACACGACGAAGTGCAGAATATCCCCTAAGTGGTAAATCAGGCATCCGTGAAAAATACATAGGGATAATAGGTACAACGGGATTATTTGACATATCCGTAAATGGTATCTCATTAAACTTTTCAGTTTTGACATTGTCTTCATCTCCCACCTCGATGTCTATACCATCTTCTACCCATTTTTTCCCCTCTTGATAGTCTGGTGACCAGATGTAAAACTTGTTATTTTCGATATCATAAACCTCAACAATCTCTACATAGTTGTTTACTCCATCTTGAGGCTCTTTGTTTTCATCGAATGACCGATAAATGCTTTGCACCTTGTCTGTGTCATTGTTGTCTAAAAATCGTTTGAGAGGTTTAATGGCAAACTTTCTATTGCCGTACTTCTTCTTGGCGTGAGCCTGTGTCAGATAGTATCGATGGGCGCAATAGCTTTGACCACTCCAATCTGCCGAATCCAAATCAACAATACAGTCCCAGGGTGCAATGCAAGACGTTTCAATACGCGCAAAAGGATCATCGTTTTGCAAAATAGACAACTTAATAAAGCTGTTGGGGTAAATAATGGCAAGACGGCAGGCATCTTCTAGCTGTGTGCGTGTGGATTTTAAAAACTCATTTGCCAAACTTTGAACTTTGTTTGGTGTCCCCCGTCCTCTTAGGTCTGCTTTTACAATGACGGATGGGTTTCTTGCAAAGAGAGAGGCCAGAAACCCTTCTACATACTCATACGCCCTGGGTACTTCGATAGCGATTTGGGCATCATTTGGGCCTTTGTGCCAGTATCGATTAGCATACGCGTTGCGAAGGTTTCTCATTTCACCACGTCTACCATCCCAATAGTTCTGGTGTGCCCTATAGATTTCTTGGAATTTTTTAGTATTCATAACGTCTTTTTCCAGGGATAAGCGTGTTCAGTAATTCGTTTTTTGCGCTGCTTACTAATCAGCTGGTCCATTAAACTCATTTTTTGGGATCTGATTTGCTTTGCCGGAATGTCTCTTAATGCTCTATAGCACAAGGCTAAACTCATAGCCATATCGTCATGCATTCCACGCGGGGCTTCTGGTGCCACTTTTTCTACAATTAAAGACCGAAGTTCTAAAAGCATGACATCAGGCATTTTTAAAATCATTTGATTGTGGATGTATTCGCGCAAAATCTCATAAATCTTTACTTTAGAATGTAAGCTTGTTACCCAGTCTCTACGTCTGGCATCACACCAAAGGTTGGTGTATCCGTACATCTTTAGTCTATCGAGTATCAGGTGACCGTGGTTGTTGCTTTCAATTAATGTAAATGCATCATTGTATTTGCAGGCAACCTTATAAACAATGTCTGAAAAGCCACTGGGGCTGATTTTATTGGAGCGATACACATAAACAATTTGATTGTCTATGGCACTTGCAACTGTAATCACAGAGTAGTCTTTGTTGACTCCTGCTGCGACATCTACACCAATAACATAGCAGTTATCCTCTTCTGGCTCTTGAAAGGTGATTCGATCTCCCCTCATGGCTACAGCTTCGATGGAATCTAATTTGTCACCATCAAAATACACAGAATCACCTGCATAAAAGGCGTCTTCTAAACATCCTGGGTATTCTCTACGAAAATCTTCAGCCCCAATGGTTCCTATTTGTTCTCTTCTCCATTGTAATTGATCTGGATGCAGACCATATCGAGCAGCCAAAACTTCTTCTTCTGGCGTTGGCTCAAAAGATGAGCCTGCATAAGAGCGGTATGCTGCATGTTCCCACCACCAAAAACAAACCAATGTCCACCCATTGTCTGGGCTTCCCACGCAGAGTTGGTGAAACAGATCGCCACATCCTTTGGGTGTGCTTTCAATAATTAGTTTTCCATCTTTGGGAAGAGTGGCAGTTGTTGAGGCAAGAACGCTTCCTGGATTGTCATAATAAGCAAACTCTGAAAGGTGAGCAGACGTTAGTGTAAACGATCTGGTTCCTCCTTTTGACCCGGCTGTGTATGAGCACATTGATGAACGCGTATCCTCAAACTCAAAATCGGTTGTGTTTTCTATTGCTAATTTACGACGCAATAAAAGAGGAAGGTTTTCATGAAAGGTGCTGTCCATCCTTCTTAAGTGTTTTGCTGAGCGTTCGTGAAAAGAGATAACGCCCCACTTGCCAGCATGCTTGCTGGTGTATGCACGCCAAAAAGCGTACGCCCTAAGAAGTGTTGACACGCCAATCTGTCTTGGTTTTAAGATGATTACCTTATTCTTTGTCTTCAGTACTTCCAGCAAGCGTTTTTGCTCTGGATTCATCACAAACGGAATCAGCCCTTGGGTTTGTTTGTCAATGATTTTCATCAACTTAAAAAAACTTTCAGGAGATGACAAAGCAGCTTTAATCTTTTTGGTATGCTTTTTTGGTATGATATTGGGTATGTGAATATCAGCCGTCATCAACTAACCTAAGGGCTGATAAGAGCTCAACTTCATCTTCGTTGTCTGTTTTGCCTCGAAGGTCTGATATGTGATCGGTTCCGTATTTGTCGAGCACATAAATACAAGCCTTTACTTTTGCCATCTCGTTTTTACCTTCTTCCATTATGGTTGTCATGGAGCGAAGAGATGTTTGTAAAAGATTGCTGATTTGGGCTTTGATGGCTGTTGCGTGAACGTGCCAGGCGTATTCACTACCGCTTTGTATGTACTTCTTTTCCGCCTCAATTAAAGCAGTAAACTCTGGATAGCGTGCTTTCCATTTGTATATGGTTGTTGGAACTATACCAAGCTTTTCAGCAACCTCAGTTCCGGGCATTCCTCGCCCCAACAGTAAAGCTGCTGTTCGTTGGTTGGGCTTTAACGACATTCTATCCTCCCTCTAACGCGATAACTCGATCTTGTAATTCTTGTATTGCCTTGCAAAGTATGGGTATCATCTCAATGTAGCACAAATGCTTTAAATCATTTGGAAGTGAATCATCTGTTTCACCACCGGTCAAAACAATCTCTGGTATCAATGGCTCTATTTCTTGAGCGATAAAACCAAAACATGTATTGCTTCGACCTTTGTTTTCATAAGCCGACCTCCATTGAAACTTTACTGGGTTTAATGATTTTACCAAGTCCCAAACACTGTCTAAGGGTTTTATGTATTTTTTAAGCCTCTTGTCACTGCCTGCATGGAGTTGGCCTGTGGGGTTAGAGATGTTCCCACTTGCATCTATAACAAATGCTGCTGTTGAAGCCCCGTTGTCTTGCTCTTGCGAGATTATTGTGAACTTCCCTTTTGTTGTGGAATTGGGGCCATTGCTAATTATGCGACAACCATCTGTAGCATAATCAAAAGCACCAAATGACGCAGTTCCCATTGAGCCATCCAATGTTCCTTTTACCACATACGACTTATTTGCAACAGTCATTCCGGTATTGTTGATCTCAAGAGGAGAGATAACACCACCACCATCTGACTCTTTTATGATAAACTCAAGACTTCCAACCGTTGAAGCATCAGGGCCAGAACTAATTATTTTACCAATACCCGAGGCATAATCAAAAGACATACCAGAGCCTGAAGCAAAGCCGCTAAAAGCACCCTGAACACCTATAGACCCACTTGCTAACTCAATATCATTATTGGCGTTGTATTTGAAATTCGCTGAAGCACCAAATGAACCATTGTCATTGATTTGCACCTCACGGTTACTGCCCCCTGGAGAGGTTGTGCCACCAAAAGCATTTACAATCGACATCCTAAAACCCCCATGAAAGCTTCACTTTATCTATCGTAACTGTACCAGCATTTGTTTTGGCTATCAAATACAAGCTGCTCTCAGATAAATCTACAGCAAGATTGTTCAATGAATACACAATGTTACCCTTTGCTGCCGTCGTTGTGCCTGAAAAGATGCTGCCCACAGTGTCAGTTACCAACAACTCATCACCCGCCGCGTCTTTTGACAATCGAAACGATATTTGGCTCGCCCCGCCTGCTACGGAAGACATCCAAATCCATACACCGCTAAGCTTTACCTGGAAATTCCTATTTGCATTTTTAGGCAAAACCAATGTTGCTTTTTTGGTGGGGTCAAAACTATTACCAACAGATGCTATTGGCGTATCATGACTCGTCGAGCCGGGTGTGGGGTAGTTCATTTTTTTACTCCAAAGATTACAATCCAATAATAGAATACCACAAGATAAGCAATTGAGATGTTTATTTTTGTGACAGAATTACAAGAGGGGTCGCCGCTCAAAGAGGGGAATTCATTTTTCGGGGTACCCCCTCCTCTCCGAAAAGCCCAGCTCAAGAACAAATACGAATCGCTCATAAAATAGAGCTGTGCTAAGAGCAGAGACACTGAATATTTGTTCACTGAATATTTGTTCAGTAACGCCTGGGTGGGTGTCTGCTACAATTTTTGTCGCAATTGCTACAATTTTTTGTCGCATTATTATTTGCGTAATGGTTCAGATTGTTTCTGTGGTAAAACCACTCAAATACTACCATATTCTGTCCTTATAAAATGGTTGCAAAGTGGTGTCGTCCACCAAAACCCTTGTTAAAACTTAACAATAAAGCAAGTGGACACCACTTTATAAAAAATAGCCTATCTATATCTGTCTTTTTATTATTTGCTGTAATTTACAGTAAAAACCTATATGTGTAATTGCAAACAGGTATAGTCGTGTCCGGTTCCTCTGTACTTAATCTTCTTCCCAGCTGGGAAATAAAAGCAAAAGTAAAACACAACAGAACAAAACATTTATTAACAAAATATTCAAGCGCAGCATAGCGTTTATGAAAATAAATTGAAAATAATACTTGCGCTTTTATTATGATAATAGTACAATAAAAACATCCCAAGCACATCCCAGCTGGGAAACAACTACACAACAAGGGTAAAGAGATGAAAACACAACAAACCAACCAACTTCCAAAACTCTTTCTAGACGCTATTCATACCTTTTTAGATAAGGTAGTCGAAGAAGAGAACCTCCCTTACGCTATCAGAAGGGAAGATGACAAGTGGGGTACAGTTATCAAGATTTACGAAACCCGATATGGCAATGATTGCAAATACGCTGGGGATGATGATTGTTTAAACCCTCCTATCTTAACGCTCCATCGCTGGAAGGGTCTCCAAGCCCGATGTGAGGCAGTGTTAACTTATAAAGGTTGGAGCTCTTACTATGATAACCATCACGACAAAGATTGTTTTCAGACTATCACAACAGAGGTTCTTAATATAATGGACAGACAGGCAATTCAAGACGTCAAAATAATAATGCTGACACATAAAGGCCCTGTGTACATGGGTCGCTACATGAATTGGGATTTTCAGGTGATGAAAGAAGCCGAAAGGCTCGCCATAGAACACGACAAAGCAATACAAGTATTCTCAAGGGTCATTACCCTCCAATAATACAAGTTGCACTGATGAGGACTTAAAGTCCGAAACCCTCTCGCAGGGTCTGTAACTACACTACTACACAAACCAAGGATAAAAAATGACATACAAACCTATAGTAAAACCCCTACAAGGACAGAGTGCCCCCTATTTCTGGGCAATGTATCAACTGATTAACCATCATAAATACCGAAAACCAAACGCGAGCAACTGGTTCTCCAAAGAGAATAACCGCTTCTTTGGTTCGCGCGTCCAAACCATACCACCATACAGAGGAAGAGTTTTTGTATCGTCGGAAAAGATGTCCTCGTATAGGGGAAAAGAATACCCGAGGAGATATTCTATCCGGGTGATTCGTCATGATGGGTCAATTGATACTGTTGGTGAGTTTCAACAGTACACAACCCGAGAAGAAGCGCACCGAGCAGCTCGACTATTCGCACACAAAACTTTTCCAAAGTACAAATAAAACTACAGCCTGAGCATGCTTACAACTGCTCACCACTACCCAACCAAGGATAAAAAAATGAAACTGGATAACAAAAGACTGCGCGCTATTTTAGCGCAGCAAAACAAAGCAAAAGCCAAAGCAAAAGAAGCAAAAGCAAAAGAAGAAGAAGCCAAAGCAAAAGCAAAGGCAGAAGCAAAAGCAAAGGCAGAAGCAAAAGCAAAAGAAGAAGAGCGAAAACGAGAGGAGAAATTCCTCCTCATTCTTAAAGTGAATGAAAAGGCTGGCTTTGCCGGGGATTGGAGCGGTAAATCTTTCATAAGGGGGCCGGCTTGGTTTGGTTCTGATTATTATTCTCACGCAGAAGGCCGCCACGCAGACTGTTTCTTTTTGCCGGCTGGTCAGGTTTTCGAATTCAATGTTAATCACCGTGGCTGTCCGTGGTCTTTTACCACTGGCTACTTAAAACGGATTAAATAAAAAAAGCCTGAGCATGCTTTCAACTGCTCACCACTACACACAAGGATAAAGAAATGATTGCCCAAATTGGTAAAAGTTTGGAAGACCACTGCAAAGAAATCTACTACAGGGCTGGGATAACTATCCACCACAAAGCCCTTTGTGTTAAACTCGTAAACAAAAAATCTTCCAGCTGGGTGATAAAAGGGACCACCCAAAAATACAAAATGTGGATTACGACAAGCGGATGGCATTGTACATGTCCGTTTATAAAATACCAAAAAAAGGATGAAGCTGTTCCTTGTAAGCATCTTCTATCCTTAGCATCTGCTTACTTACTACACACAAGGATAATAAAATGAAAGACACCCTCATCATAATAGCCGGGCTTGTGCTCAGTAGCCCGCTCATCTATGCTTACCTCCTCATGTTCATCAAACTTTGGGGGCAAGGATGAAAGCAAAATTGAAAGTATTAATAGCATGCGAATTCTCAGGTTCGGTAAGAGATGAATTCTTAAAGCTCGGACATGACGCAATGTCATGCGATATCCTACCCAGCCGGAAAAAAGGTCCTCACCATCAAGGAGATGCGCTTCAAATTCTGAATAGGGAATGGGACCTATTAATTGCGTTTCCTCCTTGCACTTACCTATGCAGTAGCGGGCTACATTGGAATAAACGACGCCCAGAGAGAGCCCGCAAAACAGAGGAAGCATTTAAATTTTTCATGACGTTTGCAAATTCAAACGTCAAAAGGATTGCAATCGAAAACCCAATTGGGTGCGTGTCCACCAAATGGAGGAGGCCAGATCAAATAATCCAACCGTATCATTTTGGGCATGATGCATCAAAGGCTACCTGCCTATGGTTGAAGGGTTTGCCTAAGTTAATTTCTACATCCTACATAGCACCAAGGATAGTAAACGGAAAAAAAAGATGGGGCAACCAAACTGATACCGGGCAAAATAGACTACCCCCATCTCAAGACAGGGCCCAGCTGAGGAGTCTAACCTACAAAGGAATTGCCGAAGCAATGGCCGCACAATGGGGTAGCCTATAGTCCGATGCTACATAGCAACAAACGCGTTGCTATCTGGCATGGGCCTATACCGGGCTCTGATACACTACATCAAGGAGTAAGTAATGATAGAGATACATGATTTCTACGATCAATCCGAAAAAACTGTGGACCCTAACAACCCTGAGCAGATGAATAATCTTGATACAAGCGAGCGATCGCTTGTAGAGATGGTGCTACTGCTTAATGATGTGGTAACAACCGGGTCGATGATAGCTTATTTTATCAAGGAGGATGCTCAAAGACACCCCTTTACAGCCACCACCAACTCTAACCCCCACCCCCCAAGCGGTAGACGCTACTGGACAATCAAGGAGTAAATGATGAGTAACAATTACAAGGACATTCTCCAACAGGAGGGCCATATTATTGCCCTACAAGGAAAGCCCTTCGTAACATTCAAGGGCTTACTATGGCTGGCCCACAAGGAGGGCATTGAGGAGGTTGCGACGGAAGCTCTGGTTGATCTTAACAGGGTACAGGAAACAGGCTTGGCCATCTTCAAAGCAACAGTAAAGGGCAAGCATGGAACATATACAGCCACGGGTGATGCGTCACCCAAAAACGTATCAAAAAATATTGCTCGGCATTGTATACGCATGGCTGAGACACGCGCAATTTGCAGGGCCTTAAGGCTGTACCTTGGTGCCTTCATTCAGATGACAGCCCTTGAAGAGATGGGGGGTGATTAATGAGTCTTGACCATGTAATAAAATCATACCCCCCCATTGGGGGGTATGATGTCTGGTGCAAAGAGCATCAGCAGTGGTATACTGTTGATGGTAAAATCCGAGGGTGCCATCGGAAGCAAGGAGGCAATGACAAAAATTGTGTGCTCTGCTATCGACGGCACCCCAAGCAGGGGTCGCTATGCTTTCAAAAATAACCGAACAAATAAAGAGGGGACACTACCAGTTCATCATCCTGTCTCTGCCGTTCTTTGAACGGCTATACAAGGAGCTCATGAACACAGATGCTGGGACAGATGCAGGTAGGGGGACGCCCAATGAACTCAGCCTTTCAGGCTGCACAATCCTACCAACATCTGTCCCAGGGATTGCCATCGCAATCCCTACAACTTATAACTGTAGGGGGGTCCGGGTCCATGACTTGGAAATTAAATAACTACATATGCCCACGATGTGGGGGGCTGGTCAAATGGCTGGTCACCCACACAGGTTTTGTTGCTGTGGATGCAGCATCAACCAGCGACAAACAAATCAAACACAAGTGCGAACCATCGCACCCTCAACACTACAAGCAGGTAAAATCAAATGTCAAAACAAAACAGTAAAATGGTTTGCCACTCTCTGAACATGAGAGTTTCCAGCCGTGATGCCCTCAAAAGCATATGCGCTTTTTTTGGGTATACTCAGACCGAAGCTCTGGTGATGGCTATCAATGAGTTCAATGCCAAGCGTGCGCCGATTGTGGCGCAAGGACTGCTCGATGAGGCCGAGCGTGCAGCTCAGGCTATACTCTCTAAAAAATAATAAAATCCCCACCATCCAAGGATAAAGATGGTGGGGAAAACTACTACACAACAAGGGCAAACACCCTAAGGATAGAATAGCATGTTTTATTTAGGCGATCAAATCAAATACAAAGATTGGCGCATACCTATCTCCATTCACCGCCCACCCAAAGAAGGATGGGGTGCCACAAATGA
>VTLG01005515.1_pt1 | contig 12791 bp, 18 predicted proteins | sample 4694571 | NCBI WGS metagenome assembly VTLG01 (sample SAMN12604809, study PRJNA352737) | marine metagenome | biome: ENVO:00000447; feature: ENVO:00000209|ENVO:00000569|ENVO:01000036; material: ENVO:00002151; isolation source: viral sequences binned using virsorter ... | reverse complement strand
ATTATACGAACCCCCCGGCACCCTTTTTGGGTCCTATACTCAAACTATGACTATCAAACTAAAAACGGATAACGAACACCCGGTGCCAGCTAGAATGTCTGTAGTAAAAGCTGATACTCCTATGGAAGAGCTTGAGGTAGCTGAGAACACTGCAAAATACCTAGCAAAACACGCACAGCCTATAGATATACGAACCGAAGATGTAGAGAAAGCACAAACGCTATTTAAAGATTTTGATAAGCAGGTGTCACCTAAAACATTGAACCAGCCTGCTGTTGTTATGGCGCTTAGTAACTATGTAAAGGAATACTCAAGCGCAATAGTGTCGGACGCGGTAGAAACTAGAAATTTAATCCACAATAGACTGCTTCAGATAAGCAGTTGCGGTAACCCTAGGTATGAGTTAAAGGCCCTAGAGCTTCTCGGCAAAATGTCTGATGTCGGTGCGTTTACAGAAAAATCAGAGATCACCGTTACACATAAGTCCTCTGAAACTTTACAGGGACTAATTAAAGAAAAGATAAACAGGTTAATAGACTTAGATGTAGAGGATGTGCCTGAGATAACAGATTCATTAGATGAAGAACTAAGAATATTTGAGGAGGAGAATGGAAGCGATCCAACCAACGAAATCGGATCTGAAGAAGTTCTTACAGAAACTACCGAACCTTCCTGAGCCACAACTGCAGGACTTGTATCGTACACTTATGGAGTACGAGCATGTGGTTACAAAAGAAGGTGCGGAGCATGATTTTTTAGAGTTCGTCAAAAGGGTATGGCCGACTTTTATATATGGGCCACATCACAAACGAATGGCTAGAGCGTTTGAAAAAGTAGCTAGTGGTAAAATAAAGCGGTTAATTATTAATATGCCACCACGGCATACAAAATCGGAGTTCGCTTCGTATTTGTTACCCGCGTGGTTTTTAGGTAAGTATCCAAATAAAAAAGTTATCCAGACATCACACACAGCAGAGCTTGCGGTGGGGTTTGGTAGAAAGGTTAGGAACTTAGTTGATTCTGAAGCGTATAAAGACATATTTCCAGGAGTTGGACTCCAAGTTGACTCAAAGGCGGCTGGGCGTTGGGCTACCAACAAAGGAGGAGACTACTTTGCTATCGGTGTTGGAGGTGCTGTTACGGGTAAAGGTGCGGATATCCTCATTATTGACGACCCTCATTCGGAGCAAGAAGCGACCTTAGCCGAAACAAACCCTGAAATATACGATAAAACGTATGAATGGTACACATCTGGGCCTCGTCAACGTCTACAACCGGGTGGTTCTATTGTAGTTGTAATGACTAGGTGGGCAAAAAGGGATCTAACAGGGCAAATAATTAAAAATTCTATACAAAGATCAGGCGAAGACTGGGAATTGATAGAGTTCCCTGCCATTTTACCTAGTAATAACCCACTTTGGCCTGAATTTTGGCCTGTTGAAGAGTTAGAAGTGCTTAAAAATGAGTTACCTAACTCAAAATGGATGGCTCAGTACCAACAAAACCCTACTTCAGAGAACTCAGCTATAGTAAAACGTGAATGGTGGCAGATTTGGGAGAAAGAAGACCCACCCATGTGTGATTTTATGCTTATGTCATGGGATACAGCGTTTGAAAAGACCCAACGTGCGGATTATTCGGCATGTACAACATGGGGAGTGTTTTATAAGGCTGGACCAGACGGCTCTCGGCAAGCAAACATTATACTCCTAAATGCTTTTCGTGATAGGCTAGAGTTTCCAGAATTAAAAAGAGAAGCTATACAACAATATCGAGACTGGGAGCCAGATTCTGTGATTATTGAGAAAAAAGCATCAGGTGCTCCGTTAATATATGAAATGCGGGCTATGGGTATACCCGTACAAGAATTTACTCCTAGCCGAGGAAATGATAAAATCTCCAGACTAAATTCAGTTTCTGATTTGTTTGCTTCTGGGTTAGTTTGGATACCTAATACTAGATGGGCTGAAGAAGTTGTAGAAGAAGTGGCAAGTTTTCCTGCTGGGGAGCACGATGATTATGTAGACTCAACATCTTTAGCGTTAATGAGATTTAGAAAAGGCGGGTATGTTAGAACTCCCTCGGATGAAGACGAGGACAATGGGTTATATCGTAGCTTTCGTAGAGAGCCTTATTATTAAAGGATAAATTATGGCAGTGAATGGTATAGAAAAATCATTGGAATCTATAAGTGGTGATCCCACGTTAGAAAAAACTGATATACAGATTGAGATAGAAGACCCTGAAAAGGTATCTATCATTACTGAGGACATGGCTTTAGTCATGGAAGCTGGTGAAGAAGAAGATGACTTTAATGAAAATCTTGCAGAGGCTATGGATGAAAGTGATTTAACGTCTGTATCTGAAGATTTGCTTAGTGATTTTGATGACGACATAGCTAGTCGTAAAGACTGGATGCAAACTTATGTAGATGGGTTGGACCTTTTAGGTTTGCAGTTAGAAGAAAGAACAGAACCATGGCCTGGGGCTTGTGGTGTACATCACCCCTTGTTGACTGAAGCGCTTGTTAAGTTCCAATCAGAAACAATTATGGAAACGTTTCCAGCGCAAGGTCCAGTAAAAACACAGATAATAGGTGAAGATACCACAGAAAAGAAAGAAGCTGCTGAACGTGTAAAGATTGATATGAATTATCAACTAACTGAGAAGATGGTTGAGTATAGACCAGAGCATGAAAGAATGTTATGGGGTCTTGGCTTATCAGGCAATGCGTTTAAAAAAGTTTATTATGATCCTAATTTAGAACGTCAAGTTTCCATATTTGTACCTGCTGAAGACATAGTTGTTCCGTATGGTGCTTCAGATTTAGAAACTTGTGAACGTGTAACTCATGTTATGCGTAAAACACCTAACGATCTTAAAAAGTTACAAGTGTCTGGTTTTTATAGAGATGTAGAGCTTGATGAACAAGACACGGGATATTTAGATGAGGTAGAGAAAAAGATAGCTGAAAAAATGGGGTTTTCTGCGTCATATGATGATAGGTACAAGATACTAGAAATGCACGTACATTTAGATTTGCCAGGGTTTGAAGATAAGGAAGGTATTGCCTTACCCTATGTAGTAACACTAGAGAAAAACTCAGGCACTATATTATCAATCCGCAGAAATTACCAACCAGATGATGATTTAAAAAAGAAGCGTAATCACTTTGTACATTATGGCTATGTGCCAGGGTTTGGGTTTTATCATTTTGGTTTAATACATTTGATAGGAGCTTTCGCTAAATCAGGCACATCTCTTATAAGACAACTTGTAGACGCAGGAACCCTATCTAATCTCCCCGGTGGTTTCAAAACTAAAGGTCTTAGAGTAAAAGGTGATGATACACCAATAAGTCCTGCTGAGTTTAGAGATGTAGACGTGCCAAGTGGGTCTATAAAAGACAATATAATGACTTTGCCGTATAAAGAACCTAGTCAAACTTTGTTTGGTTTATTAGGAACTATAGTTGACGAGGGTAGAAGGTTTGCAAGTGCAGCAGATTTAAAAGTTGCTGATATGTCAGCTAACAGTCCTGTGGGTACAACACTTGCAATATTAGAAAGAACTTTGAAAGTCATGTCTGCTGTGCAGGCTAGAGTGCATTACTCTATGCGGCAGGAGTTTAAGCTATTAAAAGAGATTATTAGTGAGTACACCCCAAGTGCGTATAGCTATAACCCGGATAATGGTTCTCCTCTGGTTAAAAAATCTGACTATAATTTAGTAGAGGTTTTACCTGTATCAGACCCTAACTCTTCTACGATGGCGCAAAAAGTGGTGCAATACCAAACGGTTTTGCAAATGGCACAAGGTGCTCCGCAAATCTACAATATGCCTCAACTACATAGACAAATGTTAGATGTATTGGGCATAAAAAATGCTGCTAAAATTGTACCTCTTGACGATGATGAGAAGCCTAAAGACCCAGTGTCTGAAAACATGAACGCATTAAAAGCTAAAAAGTTAAAAGCCTTTTTGTATCAAGACCATGACGCTCATATTACTGTACATACCGCGTTTTTAAATGACCCGTCTGTATCACAGCTTATTGGACAAAACCCAAATGCAAAAGCCATAATTGCAAGTCTACAAGCGCATATTGCTGAACACGTTGGGTTTAAGTATAGGATTCAAATGGAGCAACAGTTAGGTGCGCCATTGCCTAAACCAGATGCAGAGATTCCAGAAGAGTACGAAACTCAAATTTCTAGGTTAGTGGCTCAAGCAGCTACTAAGGTAGCGCAGAATAATACTGCTGCTGTAGCGCAACAAAAAGCCCAGCAACAAGCACAAGACCCAATTATTCAAATGCAACAACAAGAGTTACAAATTAAGGCGCAAGACGCTCAACGAAAAGCACAAAAAGATCAAGCAGATACTGCTCTTAAACAAGCACAGATTGCAGTAGAGCAGGAGAGAATTGCTTCACAAGAGCGACAAGCCCAAATGAACACTTTAGCTAAAGCGGCTACAGAGGATGCGAAGCTGGAGCAGAAAGAGTCTTCTGAGGCTATAAAAATGATAGTTGAAGAGCAACGAGCTTTAGATAAATCAGATGATGAAATAGCTAGGATGTTTATGCAGCAAGCTATGTCAATGACACAACAGGAAGAAAAACCTGTGACTCCAACACCTCCAACACAGGAGCCTAAAGAATGACGACTGTTTTTGAAGTGTTGTTTGGAAAAATAGATGAAGAAATAGAAAGTGTTAGTGGGGCTATATCTAATGGGTCAGCTAAAACTTATGACGAGTATCAAAAACTTTGCGGTGTTATAAAAGGTCTAAATGCTGCAAAGGCACACGTTGAAGACCTTAGACGAACTACGGAGGAAGACTACGAAGATGAGTGAAGCTACTGAAGAGGATAAAGCCAAACAATTACCAGAACCTTCTGGGTATCATATTTTATGTACGGTGCCTAATATAGAAGACAAGTATGAAAGCGGTTTAATTAAAGCCGATACAACAAAACACTTTGAAGAAGTTTTAAGTACTGTATTTTTTGTTTTAAAACTTGGTCCTGATTGCTACACAGACAAAACTAGGTTTCCTAGCGGTCCTTGGTGTAAAGAGGGAGATTTTATTTTAGCTAGACCCAATTCAGGCACAAGGGTAAAAATACACGGTAAAGAGTTTCGCCTTATAAATGACGACAGCGTAGAGGCGGTTGTAGAAGACCCACGAGGAATTTCACGAGCATAGGAGAGCAATATGGCTGAAGAGCAGAGTATATCTAATGAAAAAGAAGAAGTAAAAGCTGAAGTATCTGATGTTGAGATTGAAATAAGCGATGATACTCCTGAAGAGGATCAAAACCGTAAAAATTTACCTAGAGAATTAGTCAACAAGTTAGATTCAGATGAGCTTACTGAGTATGACGACAAGGTAAAAGACAAAATACACCAACTTAAAAAGGTTTGGCACGATGAACGTAGAGAGAAAGAACGTGTTCAACGTGAAAATCAGGAAGCTATTCAAGCTGCTAAAAGATTACTTGAAGAGAATAAAAAACTTAAAGATCGTTTTGTAGATACTGAGAAAAATGCGGCTGGTTTAGAATTAGAATCAGCTAAAAAACAGTATAAAGAAGCATATGAATTAGGCGATAGTGAAAAAATGTTAGCAGCCCAAGAAGTGCTTAATGCTGCAAGCATTAGATCAGATAAAGTAAAAAATTTAAAAACCCCTTTACAAACCGAAAAAAGTGGTGTACAAAAAGAAAATACAGAGCAACCTGCTGCTTTACCGCCTGACGCAAAGGCTATGGAATGGCAGAAAAAAAATGATTGGTTTGGTCAAGACGAAGAAATGACCAGCCTTGCATTAGGTTTGCATGAGAAGTTGGTAAAGCAAAATGGCGTAGCGTACGCCACTACGGATGAGTATTACAGTGTTATTAATGACACCATGCGGAAACGATTCCCAGAGAACTTTGACTCTGATGAGGCTAATGCAGGAACGAAGTTAAAATCTTCAGCAGTTGTAGCTCCAGTCACACGAACAACGTCTTCTAAGAAAGTACGGCTTAGTACGTCACAGATAAATCTAGCAAAAAAGTTAGGGTTAACACCAGAACAATATGCTAAAGAAATGATTAGATTGGAGAGTAAAAATGGCTGATAAAAGAATCGACCGAACACGCGAAACTAGAACTTCCGCGGAGAGACCAAAGAGTTGGGCACCTCCTTCTACGTTACCAGAACCTGATAGGCTACCCGGATACGATTATAGGTGGGTTCGCACGTCTACTTTAAATGAGGCCGATCCTCGAAATGTTTCTATGAAACTAAGAGAAGGTTGGGAGCCAGTTAAAGCGACAGAACAACCACACATGCAAATTGTATCGGATACGCATAGTAAGCATCCGGGCTGTATAGAAATAGGTGGATTACTACTTTGTAAAACTCCGGAAGAACTTGTAAAACAACGAAACGATTATTATCAGAATCAGGCTAATAACCAAATGGATTCAGTTGATAATAATTTTTATAGAGAAAATGACCCAAGAGCGCCTTTGTTTAAAGATCACAAAACATCGGTATCTTTTGGTAAAGGTAAATAATTTTTTATTAGGAGATTTATAGATGGCAGCTACTGCTTCCCCTTTCGGGTTACGTCCAATCAATATGCTTGGCGGAACACCCAATCATGGTGGGGCCATGAGAGAGTTTCCAGTTAAAGCTAATAATACGGCTGGGATATTTTTTGGTGATGAAGTATTACTAACTACTGCTGGGCTACCTGTAGCCGCAACAGCTACACCTGTAGCGGTTGAATTTACAGGAACATCTACTAACGCCACTGCTGGTGTTATGGGTGTATGTGTTGGTGTTAGATATGTTGATGCTAATGGCGTTCAACAATTTGCACAACACTTACCAGCCAATGCTACTACCGCTGGCTTTACAGACATATTTGTTACAGTCAACGATGATCCAAGACAGCTATATCAGATTCAAGGTAGCGCTGCACTAGGAACATTTAATAGTGGCACAGACGGCTCTGGTTTTGCTGGCGCTGTTGGTAAAAACGCAGCATTAGGTAACTATGAGGCTCAAAGCACCTCTACTGGACTTTCAGGTATAAACCTTGTTGTCGGTAGTAATGGTGGTTCACTCGCTGTAACAGAAACTTTAGCAATGAGAATTGTTGAGGTTGTTGCTGGTACAGAGAATGATAACTTCCCTGAGTTTATTGTTAAGTTTAATTTTAGTGTTCTCTCATCAGAGAATAATCTAGGTATTTAAGGAGAGTTTTAAATGGCAATTTCAAGATCGCAACTACTAAAAGAACTCCTTCCGGGTTTAAACGCCTTGTATGGACTCGAATACCAGAAATATGGTGAAGAGCATAAGGAGATTTATGAAACTGAAACTTCTGAGCGTTCATTTGAAGAAGAGACAAAGCTATCCGGTTTTGGGCAAGCCCCAGTAAAAACTGAAGGTGCTGCTGTTTCTTATGATAATGCACAAGAAGCGTTCACATCTCGCTATACCCATGAAACAATCGCTATGGGCTTTGCAATAACAGAAGAGGCATCTGAAGATAATCTTTACGATAGTCTTGGCGCTCGTTATACAAAGGCTTTGGCTCGTGCTATGGCGTATACAAAACAAGTTAAGGCTGCAACAGTCCTTAACAAAGGTTTTACTGGCACAGGCAACCCTACTTATGGTGATGGGCAGGTATTATTTTCTACCTCACACCCATTAGTAAATGGTGCTACAAACAGCAATCGCCCTTCTACAGGCGCAGATTTAAATGAAACATCTCTCGAAGATGCGGTAATTCAAATCGCTGCTTGGACTGATGAGCGTGGTTTGTTGATAGCTGCTAAACCTAAGAAGTTAATTATCCCACCAGCGTTGATGTTTGTGGCTACTCGTATTCTTGACAGTGAGTTAAGAGTAGGAACTGCTGATAATGACCTCAATGCTATTAAGAGCAATGGGACAATACCTGAAGGCTATACTGTTAATCACTATTTAACAGATACAAATGCTTTCTTTTTAACAACTGACGTACCTAACGGCTTAAAGCATTTTGTCCGTACACCGATGGCAACATCAATGGATGGGGATTTTGATACAGGCAATGTTAGATACAAGGCTCGTGAGCGTTATTCATTTGGCGTTTCTGATCCTTTGGGAATGTTTGGCTCTCCAGGAGCTTCTTAACGATAGGGGGCTTCGGCCCCTTGTTGTTTTCTAGGGTTAAAATTATATCAACTGACCTAGCAGACTTATTAGAGATGATATAATGTACGTGCTAATACACAGGGAGAATTAAATGGGTATCACTACTTTTTCTGGTCCTATAAAAGCAGGACCAACCAAAGACACTACAGGTACAACTGTAGGCACAGACGTGCAAAACACAGGGTTTGTACTAATGGCTCAATCAGCGAGAGTCGATGTTGTAGGAGCTACTGCAACAACAGCTGTTGCAACTTTACCTCCGGGAGCGCAAGTTACTAATGTATCTTTAAATGTTTTTGAAGCTGTTAGTGCTTGTGCGGCAGCTACTATGACTATTGGAACTGCTACAGGAGACGCTACCTTTTTAGCCAGTACTGATATTACTTCTATTACTAATGTCAGAAGCTCTGCAATGGGTACAGCATCTATTAATGTTGGAACAGGTGGCACTAGAGTGTTTGCTACATTCTTCCCTGCCTCTGCGGGGAATCTTGGGACTCTAGGTGACGCTATAGCAACTGTTGAGTACATGCAACCTGTATCGGCTGGCGGATTTTATACTATTTAATGAGGAGTAAGTTATGCAATCAGATGTATTTGCTATTACACCTTCCTCTGACGATAATTTTTATTTTGCATCAGCAACGGCTACAGGTACTATATCGCTTTTAAAAAGCACCCCTAGTAGAAATGGTGCTGGGTATAAAGTATCTGTTCAAAATAGTGCAGGTGATGATTCTAGTACGAACTACAACATTTCAGGTTTTGTAGTTGGTGATTTAGGTGGTAACACAGTAACTGAAACCCTTGCAGGTGGAGAAAGTGCAGTAACTGTATTTACTACTAATTATTTTGCAGAAGTGACAAACTTTGCTGTTGCTGCTGGGACATCTGTAGGAACTATCCAAGTTGGTTTTGGGGGTGACAGTACCATAGCACTTCCAAGAACTAGGATTAAAGCATTTAACTATGCAGCACCTACAGCTTCAGGTTCTATAACAGTAACTAGAAATGATGATTCTACATTACCAATTCTTGAGATAACCTCTCCTGAAGGTATTGTACAATCTAGCCATCTAACTATTCCAGAAAACGGAGTTTTAACTACGGGCAGTAATACTAACAATTTTGCAATTGTTACATTAAGTAATATTACTAGCTTGACGTTATATTGTGGCTAAGTCTAAAGGAATGGGTATCAAAACCTCTGTGAAGTCTGGCAATTTTCGCAAGACTAAATCAGGGGCTGGAATGACTAAAAAAGGGGTAGCTGCTTATCGTAGAGCTAACCCCGGTTCTAAGTTAAAAACAGCCGTTACGGGTAAAGTTAAAAAAGGTTCTAAGGACGCTAAAAGACGTAAGTCTTTCTGCGCTCGTTCTGCTGGACAGATGAAACAATTTCCTAAAGCAGCTAAAGACCCAAATAGTCGTTTACGGCAAGCCAGAAAGAGATGGAAGTGCTAATGGAAAAAGATATTAAAAGCGAGGTAGCTGTACAGGCTAATGAGATTAAACATATTCAAGATGATATGGATGAGATGAAAGCAGATATTGAACAGATTAAAAAGTCTTTAGCTAATATAGACAAGATGTTGTCTGAAGCTAAAGGTGGTTGGAGAACTTTAATGTGGGCAGCGGGTGCAGGAGGGGCTGTTGCTGCTTTTGTGCTTACAATACAACAATTTTTTTGGGGTAAATAATGGCTAATACATACGATAAAAAAGAACGTGAAAGGATGGGTAAGTTTTTAAACAACCCCAAGACTAAAGGCATAACATTTGAAGAGTACGAAAAGACTAAAAACAATCCCGTCAAAAGCCGCACAGACAGATTTTTAGATTCAATTCGCGAAAACACAAAACAAGACAATGAGAGATTGCTTAAAAAAGCTAGAGAGGCAAACAAAAAAGAAGCTGAAGAAAAAAAGCGCAAAAAAAGTGTAGGTAGGGCTGGTGGAATTAAGCCTAGCACTCAATTAGAAGGTAAGTTACCCGGCAAAAAGAAGTTTAGAATAGGCGGGCATGTAAAAAAGAAAAGAATTGACGGAATAGCGAAGAAAGGTAAAACTAGGGGTACGATTATATAGATTGAAAGGTTATCAATGGCGCATTTGATAAGCAATATCCCTTACACAAAAGTATGGATTAGAAAAGAGTTTACACATGGGCATCAAAAATATCACGGGGAGTTTGTTCACGGATTGGCAGTGGCTGTTACAACCATGCCAGATCGTTGCCTCAGCTTCCAAATTATCTTCACAGGATGTGAAGCAGACGGGGAAAGCAACCCGCATGGAGGAGCAATGTGGGCAAGGATGCCAATTACAGGACTTTGCGGGGACATCCCAATGGATGAATGGCCTGAAAGAATGGAAACACACCTCGCACAACCATGGGACTGCCCGTCACACACGCACTCAATCATATCGCTCGACAGATGTAAACCAAGCCCATGGCTTGCAAAAATCGCAGGAGAGTTTCATACAGCGAGATATATCTTCACTGTGGACTACACCGAAAGCGAAATCGCAGACTGTCCAGCCCAACACAAGCAGAGTCACGTTATGGTGCTAACTGATGGTCAATGGAAAGGTAACATGGTAGCATTACCTAACAATAGAGTTAGAGTAACAAGCCCTGCGCTATGGGTTACAGGAGAAGGCGCACCAGATTTTAGACCTACACAATTTACACATTGTGCAGAGCAAGACGATAGTTATATGGACCCAGAAGTAACATTTAACAATTTGTATAAGGAGTAAAGTCATGCCGATAGTAATGAAAAGAAAAAGAAAACATGGGGGTGAGCTAACGGAATCGTTTGGTGATGACCCAAAAAAAACTAAACTTGAATTTAAACCTGACTCAAGAAGATCTACTTACGCTGATGAACAATCAACTAGAAATAAAAAAGAGAAAAAGATGCGAGTAGGTGGTTTAACTGGAAATCAAACAAAGATGGACATGAACAAAAATAACAAAATTGATTCGGAGGACTTTAAAATGCTTCGTAACAAGAAAAGTATGGCTAAAGGCGGAGCAGTCAAACAAATGGCTAAAGGTGGATCTTTAAAAATGCGTGGTGGTGGCATGGCAAAAGGTTACGCTATTGGTGGCGCTATAGAAAAAATAAAGAACAAGAAAATGGCTAAAGGTGGGGCAGTTAAACCTATGGCTAAAGGTGGTCCTATTAAAATGCGCACGGGTAAATTAGTTAAAGCTAAGGCTAAAGGTAGCAATACAGGTGGTGTTAAGCGAGTAGCTAAAAACAAACGTGATGGTATAGCTAAAAGAGGGAAAACTAGAGCATGATGCCAAGTCGTGGAATGGGGGCTATGCAAAAAGCCAAGGTAGAGAAACTTAAAAGAGGTGGTTCTGTTGGAACTAAAAAGAAGAAATCTGCTAAAAAATCAGGCTCTAAACCTAGTAATCCTTCTTTGTACGCTAGTGTAAAAGCTGAAGCTAAACGTAAATTTGATGTGTACCCTTCAGCTTATGCAAACGCATGGTTAGTTAAGACTTACAAAAAGAGAGGTGGGGGTTATTCATAATGTCTCTTAAAGAGTGGTTTGGTAAAGGTTCTAAAGGAGATTGGGTGGACATTGGTGCGCCCAAAAAGAAAGGTAAGTATCAGGCTTGCGGTAGAAAATCTACTAAAGGAGATAGTAAAAGAGCTTACCCTAAATGCGTACCAAGAGCTAAAGCTAAATCCATGACTGCAGCACAAAGAAAGTCTGCGGTTCAAAGAAAGAGGGCTGCAGGGAATCCAGGAGGTAAACCTACTAATGTTAAAACAATCGTCAAAGCCAAGAATACCAAGAAAAAAAGGACAACCCGCAAGGTCTAAGAAACATTCTGACCTGTATACGGATGAAAACCCTAAAGGCACTATAAAGGGTTTGAAGTTTGCAACAAAAGAAGATGCAACAAAAAGTGTTAGTAGGATTAAAGGTAGTGGCAGATCGAAGGCTCATAAAATACAAGCAGCCATAGCTATGGAACAAAGGGCTAAGGTTATGGGAAAAAGAGATGCTGCTGGGGTTTATAGAAGATATATTAACAGTGTGAAAGCAAAAACATAAATGGCTACTTCAGATACTACGGCATTTAATTTAGATTTAAACGGTCTCGTTGAAGAGGCTTTCGAGCGTTGTGGAACAGAGCTTAGAACAGGTTACGATCTTAAAACAGCTAGAAGGTCTTTAAATTTATTAACTATTGATTGGGCCAATAGAGGCATAAATTTATGGACTATAGAAGAAGGATCTATACCCATGGTTTTGGGTACAGCTACTTATGATTTACCTGTAGATACAATTGATCTTTTGGAACATCAAATACGTACGGGAACTGGTAGCAGTCAACAAGATTTAACGATAAGTAGAATTAGTGTATCTACTTACGCAACTATACCAGCTAAAAATAATACGGGCAGACCTGTCCAGGTGTGGATTAATAGACAGTCTGGGGCTACGAACTCTTCGGGGGTTGTTCAAAACCCTACAATAAATGTTTGGCCTACACCCGATCAAAGTAACTTTTACACATTTGTATATTTTAGAATGAGACGTATGCAGGACGCAGG
>VTLG01015978.1_pt1 | contig 12794 bp, 13 predicted proteins | sample 4694571 | NCBI WGS metagenome assembly VTLG01 (sample SAMN12604809, study PRJNA352737) | marine metagenome | biome: ENVO:00000447; feature: ENVO:00000209|ENVO:00000569|ENVO:01000036; material: ENVO:00002151; isolation source: viral sequences binned using virsorter ... | reverse complement strand
TTTGCTTGCCAAGCTAATTTAACTTCTTCGTCTTTATTTAGACCAAGAGCTACTAGTATTTGTTCTTTGATGTCCATAGGTTCTTTTTTTATATAATGTAATTAATTAATTTTTATTTGATTTTTAGATTTTATACTGCATTAGCTTTTTGAATAAAATTATTTATAATTTTTTCTAATCCTTTTAAAGAGTTCATATCTTGCTCTTTATTTTTTCCGTATGTTTTAGGAGGTTTTAGTCCTAATTCTTTAGTTGCTTTTAGTAATTCTTTTTCTAATTTTAAATACTTTTCTCCTAAAGCAATAGTTTTTTTAGAACTAGAAATAACTGTTTTTAGTGTTCCGAAAACTTTTTCAAAAGGTGCAGTAGTTACATCAAGTTGTTTGAAAAATTGTTTATTTATTTCTTCTAACTCATCAACTAATCCTAATTCAACTCTTTTAGTTTTTAGTTCAGTTTTTTCTTTTATTATCTCGTTAAGAGCTGATAGTATTTCAGCATCTGTTGGTTCTTTCTTTTGCATTTGTTCAAATTTATTAGTAAAGTAGCCTTCTATACTTAGTCCTTTTAATTCTCCTGCTTTAATCTTTTGCCAAAGGTCATCATTAGTTATTTTCATTTTTACAAACCAAGTACCATTAGGTAAATCAAATCCGTATAATTTAGACTTGTCTTGGTCTCCTTCCTTAATCCAAGATTCTACAGTCAATACTCCACTTACTCTTTCGTTATGTTCGTGAGTAGCTTTGTGATGATTGTTATGCTTTAAGTATAATTCAGAAGCCTTTCTAACTGTCTCACGACTAAAGTAAACATAGTAGTCTGAATCAGTATTAGGATCATATCTGAATATTTGTTTATTAGGAATCAACGCAGGACTTATTAGCATACGCTTTTCTTCATCTACCTTAGCGAATGTTAAGTTGTTTTTCTCTTTACCAAAAAATACAAAGTCTTGCTCTATTGCAGGAGATTCAACTAAGCTGATAGCGTCTATTGCTAACTCTTGAGAATCATCTGCTATTACGAGTTCTACTATTCTAGTTTCTTTCATATTATAATTTTAAAATGCTGCTTTTATAGTTTTTGCTATTCTATTTGCTTCAAAAAATTCAGCTACCATATCTTCTGACCTTTTTATAGCTGCGTTTGCGTTTTTATACGCAGGTATATCATTTACATTAAGTCCTAAATCTTTAGCTTGTTTATTTAAAACATCTAAATCAGAACTTAATGATTTTATACTTTTATCTAACGAGGTATATAATTTAGATACTTTCGGAAAATCTTTATTTATTGCAGCTATTTTATTATACCAATTATCCATTGCAGTATCTAATTTTTTACTATCCTGCTCATAAGATTTTATTAATTTTTCTATATCATCAACTAATCCTAATTCAACTCTTTGTGAACTCAAATTATATTCTTTTAATTCTTTTGCGTATTCTTCATAGGTCTTTCCTAGTGGTGTTGGATATTGCTTCATAGTAGTATTCTTTTTTTTATAGTAATCCTTATTAGCTTTTTCGCACTCTTCTTTAGTATCGTACTCGCAAGAGCCTGTCTTGCCCCATTTGTATTTTCCTTCTTTGCATTTAGTACACGGCATATTATATAATGTATTTATTTGTTATTTATTTGATTTTTAAATTGTAGCTCTTCTTCTAATATTAGCTAATTGGTTCTGACTATTACTCATCTCATCAGTTACTACAAACGCTTTTACAGGTTCTGGTTCTACTCCTCCTGATAAATTAAATTCTCCTGACATCATTTGAGGTGCAGGTTGTGAGCCTCCTCCAACTCCTCCTCCACCTCCACCACCACCTACATCTGTAGCGTATATTCTTTTAACATTGGCAAGACCTTGAACAATTATTGCTGCTGCTGATATAAAACCTAAAGTTCCTCCTTGTTCAAAAGCTTTATTTGCTCCAGCGTATGTACTTATAATAGCTGAAGCTGCTGCTAACTCTTTATTATCTCCTGCTAAAGAACTTAATGCTCCTGCTAAATCTCCTGCTGCTGAAATTTCTGAATTTACTTGGTCTTTCTTTATCCTCTTTTGATCTTTTGCATTTTGCTTTGCAATTGCAGTCGTAGCTACACCTGCCTGTTTAGCTAGTCTAACTTGTTCATCATAACTAGCTTTTAACTCTGCCATTTCTCTTTCCCTTGCATCCATACCTGCTAAAGAAGTTTGTACTTTAGCATCTCTTAATTCGTTCTCTAAGGCTACTTGATTTGTTAATTGCTCAGACCTTTGGCCATTAATAGCTTCTTCAAGTTCTAACATCTCTATTTCCTTAGCCATTAATGCTAGTTTATTTTCATCGCTTGCGTTAGTTTCAACAGCTAAGGCTAAAGCATCTATTTCTGTTTGTAATGCTTTCTTTTGTGCTTCTTGTTGTGTTTCTAATATTTTACTTAATCTCTCGTTTGCTTCTATTCGTTCTTTAAAAGTTAAGTTTACATTGTCTCTAATTTGTCTTTCGTCTTCTGCGAGTTTTAGATTCTCGGCTTGTAATTTTCTTACTTCTAACTCAGCGAATTGAGCTGCTTTATTTGCTGCTATTTGTGCTTTAGCATTATCAACTACTTTTTTTGTGTATTCAGTTACTGTTTCTGTAATATTCTTTAAAGAATCATCTTGACCTGTAATTACATCTACTGCTTCAACTCCTGCTTGCTTGACATCTTCAAAAGCACCTTTAAAATCTCCTCCAAAAACTTTACTTACTGCATTACCTAACCTACTTACCACATCTCCAGCCTGTTCAAATCTTTTTATGAAACCCTCTTGTATTGCATCACTAAAATCACTAATGGCTTGTTTCGGGTCCTCGAATAACGCTTTGAATGCTGCTTTAATTGGTTCTACATTGTCTGTGATTACTTTAAACAAATCATTAAAAACAATCTTTAATGCTTCCATCGCAGTATTAAATGTATCAACTACCTTTTGATTAGACATAAATACTTCCTGTAATACTTCAAATGCCTTGCTCAATAATGCTACAATTCCTGTAGCTTTCATTAAATTTTTAAATCCTACAGACAGTCTCTTTACGCCACCTTCAGCTTTCTTTGCTGCCTTATCTACATCTTCTGTTTTTTTAGCAACATCCTCCATACCTTTTGCCACCTCTCCTGTATTGGATTCTATATGTGCTTCTAATACTGCTTTTGCCATAATCTTATATTTTTATAACGATACGCTAGTTTGTATCATTGTTATTCTTACACTTAAATTCCATTGTAAAGTCATATTTGTAGCACCTCTTACTTCAAACCTCAAACTATTATCTACATTACTAGACCTTAAATTCCAACCTGTTACTGTTCCTGATGTTTTTATTGTATCTTTCTCTCTTGAATTACTTGAAGTACCACTCTTATTAATCATAACACCCCTTTCTACTGCCGAGAAAAAGTCGCCTGGATTACCACTAGCTGAACTTCCTCCTGTTCTAACTCCTATTGTATCAGCGTGATAGTATATAATAGCATTATCAGGCAATACAAATTTTACTCCTGAGTCATTATTTATAGAGCAAGCTTGATAAGATGAGTTAGTAGTTGTACCTGCATAACTCAATAGTATAGTTTGTCTTTCTCCTAAATTATCTGAAAGTTGATTACCTCCTAAAGTTATAGAGCCTGAGGTTGTTGTATTAGCTCTAGTTCCTAGAGTTATCGAGTTTATAATATCATTATCGATAACATTAGCTTCTCCTGTTACTATATTATTTCTTGTGCTGTTTCTTATTGAGTTTGCCTGTCCTAATATTACTGAAGATGTAGAACTTCCTAAAATATTTTGGTCTCCTTTTATTATACTATCAGTCTTGTTAAAGCTAGAAGTTAGTCCTGGAGTATATTTAAAAGCATAACAAGTTCTAGTAGCAGGATCATAATTATACCCATACTTCTCACATTGTCTTTGATTAGGTACTATATTTTCGTTAATACCATCTGTAAAAGTAACCGTTCCAATATTAGTGATAGCTTTTGGCTTTATATCAAATCCTGGAGCGAATGGTATTGTAGGTATTTTTGGCATTATGGTATAAGTATAAATTCGACAGTAGCTAAGTCGTGAGGTTTGTAATCTATTTTATTTACTCTAAAAGTTCTATTTTTAATAAATACTCTGTCATTAAACTTAAAGCTTTGCACATCTGCTGCATTAAGATTGACTTTTAATTTCATTATTCGAGTATCAGGATTGTATAATTCCAAATAATAATCTGCCCAATACAAGTTATATAAATTATCAGGAGGAGCAACAGCACCATCTACTACTAACTGACAAGCACCAAAATTTAAGTCTTTAGTATTTCCTGATACAGTTGGCAGATTTGAAAGATGACTAAACTTTAAATATTTTAGTACATTACTAAAAGCTTCTCCACTTTGTTTAGGTACATAATAACTGTATGGCATAGATCCAAGAGGATTTGTAAGCCCTAAATCTTGTACTCCGTTATTATAACATATACGAGGAGAGTTTTCAAAACCTGAAGATTCTCCGTCATCACTCATACTGTAAATAGCAGGAGTAACTAATCCAGGGTAGAAGAAATTATACTTCTTCATTATAGTAGCAGCAAATGGCTCTGCTTCTACTTCGGTTGTTCCTTGAAGTATGTTAAAATAAGGAAACTCTAATTTAAGACTTCCGTATAGATGCCCTTGCACTTCTTTCTTATAATTTTGGAACATATAATCGTCATCATCTTCTGTATATTTAAAAAGAACTTTTTTTGTTAAGTCTTTAAGAGGTTCTAGTTTTATTTGTGATATGTCTATTTTATCTGTCCAATCGTGAGTTATACTTCTTGTAGCTAGACTTAAATCTGATGTATCACTACTATTAGTGTCAGATATAAATATATCTCCATAAGGCTCTATTAAAATTTCAGTACGATTCTCAGGATTAGGCATAGTTACCAAATTAAACATCTTAAAGATTCCTTTTAGAAAATCCCATTGTCCAAGTTCTCCTCTAAGTCCACCCAAAAGATTTCCATCTACAATCTCGCTATCTATTGTCGTTATAATTACCTCAGCACTTATAACTTTTAAAGTTCCTGAACCATCATAGTCTTGATCGCACCATAATACATCGTCTTCATCCATTGTAACCTCGAAAGAACCTGACCAAGTTTGTTCTTGATTAGCTGCTGTAAAAGCATCAGTATCCCAAAACCCTGCATTTGACTGAGCGTTTGTCATATTAATACCATCTTCTAATACTGCTGCTGTACCTCCTGCTGAATCGTCATAGTGCCTCCACCTTCCTGAGAAGATAGTATTTCCCAAATTAACTGTCATTTTTATAGTATAAGTAAATTCTACTTTGAACAACTGTCCATCATACTGAGCTTTCCACTTACTACCTAAAACATCTGCTGTATCGTAAAAATGTCCTACCTGAGTAGCCATAGCACCGGCAGGTACAGTTGTAGTAGTTCCAACTCCAGAACCCCCCGAAGGATTCAAAGGAGCACCAGGAGAAGCGTTTATATCTAAATCCATTACTCCTGTTTGAAGGATGCTTGTAGTTAAATCATAACTCGGCATTGTTGTATCTGCACCCCAATTGAAGTCCATATACAACTTTTTAAAGTCGTCTGTATTTAAAAATTCACTAGAATATTGAAACTCAGTTTGTGCAAATATTACATCTATTAAATATTTAACATTAATCCAAGGTCTAAAAGCATCAGCTAAATTAGTAAGTGCAGGTTGAACAGGAGTTGCTCCTGCGAGTATTGCGGCAAAGTCAGGAAAAGTAGCCTGGTGATTCCAATCTACCCACGGATATTTTACTGTACTATAATCATCTCTAAAGCCTGAAGTCGCTGCACTTGAGTATGTTATTCCTGTACCACTATCATTCCAACTATTCTCAATATTTGAAAGCTTATAATCGTGGCTCAATTCTCCTAATGGTAAGTCAGCAAAAGTTCTGTCTTGTAATACATCAGCAAATGCTATTACCTCAGAATATAAGTTTACATTATAGCTTACTTCTCCATTTTTGTCAGTTATATCTAGCATTCTTAAATAGCCTTCAAACAAAACAAAGCCATCTTGTTTTAAAACACATTGAGTCCTTCGATAAGGATTAAAGTTTAAAGTATTTAAAGAGCTTCTCGTTATGTCAAATATATTATCAAATATCTTACTATTTCTTTTACTTCCTGGAAGGTTAAAAGCTTTAGAATATGATTGTACTTTTTCAGCAGCGTTTTTAAAATTGTCAACGCTTAAAGTTAATGGAATATCTTCATCTTCGTATAAATCTAGTATTACCTGTCCATCTGTTAAGTCAAAATCTGTTCCTGTATTTGTCATTCCTTGAGGAACTAATGATACTTCTTTAATATCAAGAATACTACTACTAGCACCAACCATATAAAACATAATTATAGTACTGGTAGATACTCCATTTTGAACACCTGAAATCTGAGCACCTGCAATATCATTAATAGTAGAACCTCCTGCGAAAGTACCTATATTAGATGTTGGAGTACTCTGATCTAAAAAATAAGAAAAGTTTCCTGGATTATTTGAAGTAGAATCATCAACTGTAATAGTTAAAGTATTAAACTGACTCATCGGTAAATCTGTAACCCTTTGATATACACCTGAATAAACCACATCAGAAGATGCAGTTGTACTTAATCTAATATTACCATTCAAAGAAGTAGGGTAATCAGGAACTGCTCCAACAGATGCAGCACTTCTAAAACTATACCAAGTATTAGGAATTGTAGGAAAAGCATTGTCTATCACATCTTGAGGAAACGCCCCTACTGATGCACTTGACTCATAAGTTGTAGCATTAGCAAGACTAGAAAAATTCAAACCATCTACTATAAATTCATCAGGATTTAAAGATATTTGATTTGTTTGCCCTAAATAAGATTGAGGGTATATTACTAATTGTACTGACATATTATACTGATTGAGTTCTAAATGTTTTTGACTTCTCTACTTCAAAAGTGTATTGTATTAGTTTATCGTTTGCTATTGTTTTCTTCTCATAGCTTTTTGTAATTAATCTTACAGGAGTTACATAATTATTTAAAAGAGAATCTGTAATGTCGTCTTGATAACCTTCTAGTATATAAACTTCAGGACTATTTATTAAGTCTTCAAACCATTCTGCTTCTGATTCACTAATAAAATCTGTATTCATTTTTATCTTTTCTGTTGCATTAACTCTAAATGCTCTTTTACCTCCTCTAAAAATACTAGGTCTATAAGCTGCTTCATTCCAACTCCCTCTTAATTGATTGTATGTAGTTCCTTTTGTAGATATTGTCTTAGTAGATTTCTTTGTGAATGTATAGTAATCCCAAGCACCCCATTGATTCAACCAAGCTAGTCTAATACTTTCATAACCTCTCAAGTCAGGACAATTTATATTGATTGTATATAAAGCTGATCTTTGCGTTGATGAGGTAAAAGCTTGAAAAGTATAATATGCTAAATCTCCACTATCTATATGAGTTCTAAAATCTGAACTCCAATTCCTTAAATTACCAGGAAAGACTCCTGCGTATAATATCTGCTTATATATCTTAGCATTCCAAGTTGTATAACCTCCTGTATTATTATTATTTTCTACATCTATATCTGAGCCTAACTGACTACCACTTGAATCATATAACTTGAATTGTATTTTTGTTATTTCTATTCCTGCTACTGTAAATAAAATAGGATTAAAAAAAGCAACTGTTCCATAATCTTCTTTGTTTGCATATTGAGTAGTTGGAGCATTAGACAAGAATTTTTTAGTATTATCCGTTAGCCAAAAATCTTCAAAACTATATCCAAAGTCTTTACCATTAGAAGCAGCAAGTTCTAATATGTCTGAGTATTTTAAATAGGCATTAAAAATCATATAATCTAAAGTTGTAACTTCTTGGTTGCTTGGCTGAACTAAAGTGTTATAAGTTGAAGAAGTAGGAGTGTTATCATAATATTCCACACCAAATACAACAGCTAAATATCTTGCAGTAGTTTTATTTCGAGAAAATTTGTCTATTAAGTGCATTGAATGAGGAGTATCAGCAGTAGTATCTGTTAATTTGTACTGACTATTATCAAATGCTTCATTTTCAGCTTCTGTATAATTCTCTATTAAAGAACTGAAGTCAAAGATTCCGACTCCTGCATTATTAGGAGTAGTCTTGAAAGTTCCTATTAATTGAGAAGAAGTTCCTATTGATATACTTGTATCGCTGATATATACTTGAGCTACAAACTTGACTCTTATTTGATTTGCTACAATTGTATCATTTGATACTGCAAATATAACATCTTGACCAACTGCTACTACAGTAGGCTTGAAATAAGGTGCTGCTTGAGCTGCTGAGTTTGTTTTAGGTTTTTGTTCTATTATCGTTGCCATATCGTTATTCTTTTGTCCAACCTGCTTGATTTAATCCTTCTAAAATATCTTCTTTTATTGCTCCTAACATATCTGAATCTAATATAGAGTTTACTGCTTCTCCTAAAGGTATTTGAAAGAAGCTGATTCCGTGTATTCCTCTAATCCATATATTCCTTCTAATTAAATAATTCAATCCTTTTGGAGACATATATTGCCCTCCCTCGCTTCTAGGCTGTAATCCTTTTTTTCTAGTCCAAGATGCAATACCTTTTGTAAGCCCCCCTTTTGCTCCTGTTCCTCTACCAAATTGGTAGGGACTCTGTTTCTTTTTTCCTTTCCAAGTTATATAGAATCTTTTACCTCCCCAAGTGCCTTTGTATTTTCCGTTAGGTATTTTACCTCCTGCACCTCTTACTCCTTTGTCTACAAAAGTTCCGTAATCCTCCATAAAGAATTGTAAAGAATACCCATCAGAAGTCTTTTTTACTTTTGCTTGTATAGACTTCTCTAACTTACCACCTCCTTTGCCTTTACTTTTTAGTATCTTTCTAGATTCCTTTACAAACTGCTTACCAACACTCTTTAGGTAATTCTCTATATTCTTCATTATATAGTTCCTACAAAGATTTCTACATTTACATTATTTGATGTAGTTGGTCTTACTTCTAATTTTGCTAAGTCTGCTAAAGCACCATAAGAAGGTACTGCATCAGCTTCAGCTACAAACACATCATCAGCTCTATTGATAATATGCGAAGTACCTGCAGGTAATAATATAGTATAATTTGAAGCTGCACCTCCAACTCCTAACTCTATATCGTAAGTAGTGTCTAAATTAGTTACCCTGATATATCGTACATTCTCTTTATCAATAGCTCCTGCACTATCATATACATTAGCAGCAAAAGTTGCTATAGTTGTTGTTGCTGAATGAGGACAAGTTATTACTCTTTCAAATGTATCTATTATTCCTGTTGTAGTTACTGTATTTGTAGAACCTCTTAAAGCTCCGTTTACTACTACTGACTCTGTGATTGTTGTTACTAAATCTGCCATAATTTTTATTTTTTATCTATTTGTTTTAATTTATTAATTGCCCAATTTACTCCTGAACTTCCTCCCCAAGCATCCCACATTAATCCTCCACAACCTTCTGAGTAGGGAACATCTTTATTCTGTTGATGTCTTTTAAATGAAGCCATCCTCGCTATCGTATCTCTGCTTATAGGTTTCTTATCTGCTAACTGAGAACTTCGAGTCCAACCTACACGAGTTCCACAATCAGATCCATTTTCTTCTTTCCATTTTCTAGCTCTTTTTGCATTATTAGTAGCTGCTTGAGGATAGTCTGTATAACTCTCTAGCTTTATACTAATAGCTTCTAATTTTTCTAATACATCTTCGTAGTTCATATTTTAATCCTTATTGTTGGTGGTATTATTTGTATTTCTATTTTACCTATTCTTATCTTGTTTAATTTCTTTAAATATTCAATCATTAGAATCCTGAGCCTCTTGTTTGTGGATTAGGAACGCCACAAGAATTGAAATCGTTTTGCACTAATACTCCAATATTAAATACCCAACCTACGCAAAGATTATCGAATCTCTCAGCAAAAGGCTCTAAAGTATATTGACCTTCAGTAAAGTATATTGGAAAATTTATATCATTCGTTCTATAAGGTACGCCATCATTTGAATACATTGACTGATCTCTTGAGTGTCTAAGCATACTAATAAAATCTGTTGCTATTTGTAGCATCTCACTATAAACACTTTGGTCATCTGTTAATGGCTTGTATAACTTATCAAAGCTAGTTGCTGCATTCCTTCCTGCTGATTCTCTATTTTCTGTCCAATTACTTTCTTGCCCTGTCATAGACATTATGAAGATTTGAAAGTTGTATGTTAAAGTAGAATCTCCTGTTGTTACATTTACAGGATTAATATGTAATAAAGGAAATTTAGTGTTCTTCTCTAAGTCAATATCGTGTATATCTCCTACTGATGTAGTATGTATTCCGTAATGTTTCTCTGCCATTAAAAGCAAAGTATTTACTACATTATTATATGTCTTATTGTTTACCATTCAGTTTTACTTTATTTTGTGAGTTTAAATCTGTCTCATAACTTAACCAAGTTAGGCATTCTAATAAACTCAAATTTGTTATACTTTCTAACTTACTTATATCCTGATTACAGAGCCTGTGCATTACTCCGAACCATCCCCATTTTTCTGCGAAGCTTTCGCTTGCAATTGCTCTCTCGTTACCTTCAGCCTCCTGGTCAAAGATGATGGCAAAGCTATCAAGAGTTCTTTGGCGAAACTCCAAAAAAAAACCAGAGCTGCTTGAACTTCTTCTGCTTTCATCCTCTTTATTACCTCTGTCCTAATCTCTATATTTCCATCATACTTCTCAATAGTATAAATATTATTTTTCTTTTCTACTATTGGTCTATATAGTATCGCCATAACTTCAGGCAAATGCTTTTGTATTCCCATTTTTAAAAATGTCTCCAAATCTGCAAACTCTCCAAGAGTTATTCTGTCTAGACTTGGATGAAATCCGTATTCAACTCCTTCTATTTCTATTATCCTTTTTAAAGAACTATTTGCTTGGTGCTGTAACAATCCCACCCTGTCCATAATAGCTGACACATCTCCTATACTTAATTCTTTTACAAGCTTCTTAGGTATATTAGATAATTCAGTTATCGTTCCTAAAGCCTCCTCTGAAGCACCTGCTTCCTCAAGGTCTGCTAATCTGAGCCATTTTTCTAAAGTTACTTCTGACCAACTGCTTATTACTTTGTAGCTTTTAGTCTTTTTGCCCTTCTTTATTTTGACCTTCATAATATATAATGTAAAAAGTTAGTATTTAGTTTAAAGTTTTGTATGTTTGCTTCTCATTTCTATTTAGTTTCCATTTCTTTAAGGGGGTCGTCATTATGAGACCCCTTTTCTATTGCACAAAATACCTACCTGCATTAGGATTATCTAAGTGATATATAACATTATATCTAACACCATCAATGCTATGATTGTAAGCATCTACATATAACTTAGAACCTTTGTCTGCATATACATAATTATTAAGCTCTTTAGCTATATTAGTAGACTCAGGAGATATTACAATATGAAAATCTTGCATTCTTGTAATACCACTTTCAATAGTTCCTTTTTTTACAGGCTTTATGTTTACGCCTAAATGCTTTAAATCTGCTATTAGTCTAGGCTCTGCACTATCTGCAATTATAAGCATATTATCTACTTTGCTTAATACTATCTTTGCTAACTCGTGAGACTTTAATCCATTCTGATATATATGCTCTTTTAAATATATCTTCATTTTCTTTTTATCAATAGCTACTTCTGTTAGTGAGTCAGGATCAACAGAGAATCCAAAGTCCATTCCACAAGAAGTCTGAAGTCCATCAGGATTAAATTCTCCTATGCTCCAATTAGTAAATACTACCCCTTCAGCTTTGTCTAGCCAACCTCCTAAAATCTTATGACTATATTTCTTAAAGTTATTATGCTTTATAGTCTTAATACGCTCTAAGAAGCTCGTAGAGAGATTATCTTTATTGTCTAGGTATGTACTATGTATATAACATACATTGTCTTTAACGCCATTAAAACCAGCCTCTACGCCTTTGCTTTCAAAGAACCTTCTGTATATCCAATGTTCTTTAGTAACAGGATTAAGTATAAGTATGATTCTATTCTGTATATTCTTTTCTCTAATACTTAAATCGATAGTATCGAATATATCCTCATCAATCAATTCTTCTGCCTCATCTAAGACCCAATTTGAAATACCTTGTAATGACTTTAGACTTGCAGTCTGATTACCTGCTGAAGTCTTTATACCTCTAAATAGTATATCGCTTTTATTACCTAAGTTTAGAACCTCTGCTTTGTTTACGCTAAATATATTCTCAAATCCTAGTAGACTGATCTTCTCTAAAAATTCAGGTATAATAGATAAGTGAGCAGATACCATTGTATATCTTGTAAATAAGACTCTAATGTTTTTAGACATTGTAAGTAATGTCAAGAATACAGTAACTGCAAATGACTTACCAGAACCTCTACCTCCTGTTATTATAAAATAACGAGCATCAGATTCAAATAAAGGATTATATTTTTCGTTAAGATTCAGTTTTTACAAAGTTTATTAAAGGCATATTAATACTATCGTCATTAGTAGTTACATCAACTCTCTGTTGAGGTTTACCATAAAAATACTCAAAGAATAATTTAACTGCCCATTGTTCTTTTCTTTCTAATCCCTTTTGTAATGACTCTAAAGCCATTCCATTCATAGGAGTTAAATGCTCTATTAACTTTTGCTCTTCTGCTTTACCTTTGCGACCTG
>VTLG01014276.1_pt1 | contig 12795 bp, 31 predicted proteins | sample 4694571 | NCBI WGS metagenome assembly VTLG01 (sample SAMN12604809, study PRJNA352737) | marine metagenome | biome: ENVO:00000447; feature: ENVO:00000209|ENVO:00000569|ENVO:01000036; material: ENVO:00002151; isolation source: viral sequences binned using virsorter ... | reverse complement strand
GTTCTGACACTAAAGATGTTTTTGTTCCAATCTTTTTTGCGTTGCTGTTTGCGGAGAAGAAGTTCATTCAATACTTGTTCTCTCGCAGTGTTAGCAGTTTCATCTGGTGTCATAGGCTTTCATCTATTTTAGAGATTTCAAGAGCTAAAAACTCACCATGTTCAGCAGTAGTAATATGTCTGGTAATCTTTGTATCTTTAATACTGAACTTTTTTCTGAAAGATTCGACTAATTCTTTCATCTTGAGTGGCTCACTTTGATGAAGTGCCTGTAGCTTTTCAAGGATAGTTGCCTTTGCTTCTTTAGTAATAGGATCAGGTAACTTTTCTAAAACAGATATAGATTCTAATTTTTGATTAGGTTTTGTAGGAGTTTTTGCTACACCTGTTTTTGGTGGTGGTGTTTTGGTAAGTGAATTACCATCATCATCATCGTTAGCTAGTCCGTAGACAGAAAGTAATCCATATCTACGAGCATAGGTTTGAGCGGAACCAGCTTCTTGATGTGCATTTTTTACATTACTGGGAATCTTCGGTACAGGAAACTTACTGACTAAAGGTTCATCACCAGAAACGTGCATCAATTTTGTAATGACAATTGTGATAACTTCTCCTTCTGGAGTGATCACATAATCATTCAACTGTGTGTGACAAAGACCAAATTCTGTAGCTGGTTGAACAGCAAGTAGAGCTTGAGCCAATGTTGTGTATTTGCTTTTATAAAATGGATTGCTTCCATCTAAACCAGCAGCATGATGCTTTTGCTGGAAAGCGTTAAGTGCCTCGATTAATGTCGAAGGCTGTTTGGTGGCCATGAGTAATTGTTTACTTGATATTTATATTACACATATATCATGTTTACTGCAAGGCAGCTTGTAACAATGTGTTGAATTGTTCTGGAGTCAAGACCATTCTCCATTGACCTCCTCTGAACCTAACCATACTCGCAACGAAGTCTACACCAGCATTTTTTCTCTGTGTCTCCACTTCCCTGGGTTTTACTAAACAAGCCTTGGACTTATCTTTGTAATCTGCCACCTGTATCACGCAATTTGGTATGCCATATATATCGCCAACATCATCTGGTATTCCTGCTGCAAGATTTCTTTTACATTCAAAACCAGTAACCTCTGTCAGCAGTTCTGCTGCTTCTCTTTCAGCTTTATCTCCTTTTCTTTTATTTGGATTAGTCATCCTTCAAGTAATCTAATACGTCTTTGAATGTCATCAAACGCTACAACATAATCTTTATCACTTATTTCTCTTTGAAACCATTGCCATTCAAGTGTTGCAATTTCATCATTTAATTTTGTGATCAAATACTTTTTTCTTCGATCTAATTCTCGATAAAAACATTTCATTTTTGCCACCATTTTCTTTTAATTTTATTGTTTAGCTGTTCTTTTTTCATTCTTGATATCTTAAAAAAAACATGATCAAGATCATCAATTATATTGTCAAATTCTGCATGATTTGACATTTCTAATGATCTTTGAAAGTTAACAATAGATGCTCTTATAAGTTTCAGGTCATGTCCTGAAACATCAAGTATATATCTCATTTAGAACAACTCCTGTTCTGATTCAAACTTTTCCCATGCTTTCTGCCATGCAGTTTCACATCTTTCTGTTGGCTGATCAATGTTCATAATACATCTACCTTCAAACGCCCAGATCGTATTACATACATCTGGAGTTATCCCATAGTTTAGTTTCAACATTTCAACGTAGCAACCAAGTTGTTTATCAGTTGAATAAGGTTCTTTCCAATACATATCCAGATCTTCGATATATATCAGGCCATCTTTTTTTCTCTTTCGCATGAAATAATCACAACTACTTTTTGTTTTCAAGTCAATCAATCTGATTTGTTTGGTCTTGGTGTCATAGCCAAGAAGATCAAGTTGACCTCCAACTGATTTATCAGGTATTGACATCATGTGTTCAACTGCCATTGGTTGAAAATGTGTGAACAGTTCATGCTGAAGTAAAGGTTCAACCCATGCACCATATTCATCAGGATCAATTTTGCCATTACCCAACATATGTTCAGCTAGACATTCATGGCATTTTTCTCCTCTGGGTTGCCATTGTGATCTATACATTTCAATATTCTGTCTATCTTCTTCTGTCAATTCACTACAGACTTGAGTAGTTGAATAAGATAACCATTGTTTAGTTTCAGTATTTACATACTGGTGTCTGTTTTCATCTCTTTTGATTGGAAGAGGTTTTAAAAGTTGGAAGGTTTTCATTGTTAGAAGTCGTAAGTTGGAAGGTCTTTAGGATCAATAATTTCTATTGTCTCCTTTTTTGGTTTGGGTACTTTCACCCTAGCAAGGTTTTGGTATTCGATACCTTCATATCCATTTGGAAATGCTTTGTTACCTTTGGTGTTGTTAACACATTCTGTCCATCCTGGGGGTGGCTTGTCTAGATCTTCTAAAGTCCAGTAACCTTTTTTAATACCATCTTTGAGTATTTGTAGAACTGAAACATCAAATAATTTTTGCATTATTCAAACCCCCTTTCTGCTGTAAATACTCTTGATGCTGGATGATTATTTTTTGGCTCTTCTGGTTTGTAACCCTTCTTAAGTGGATATATATCCTTCCAGCCAGCCGTAATTGCTTTCTCAAGAGCTTCTTTTCTATCTTGTGATGGAAATGACCTGAGAGTATTAAAGATGCGATTAGCAACGCTTTGAGTACATGATGCACCTTTTTTCTTTCTTATAGGCCACCATTCAATTAAAAGATCTGCATATTCTTTTAAATCATCAGGTATTACATCTGGATTAATTATGTAATAAGAAAAAGGATCAGAGGCAACTGATTTTGGTTTTCTTTTAGCAGCACTTTTCATCTTTTGTTTAAGGATTAGACGAATATACTGTGGAATTGTTAATTCTTCTCCTCTAGCTTCATTCAGATAAGTATGAAGATCAGAATCTAACCAAACACAAACTTTTGTTTTTTCCATTCATAATAAACTGTTCATTACTGACAGTAGATGATATTTATTTAGATGTCAAGCGAATATCCGAAAAATTCTTTTCCTTATCATATATATATATTATATATATACATATATATTATTAATACATATATAGTTCTTATAAATATTTATTTATTTATATTATATTTCTTTTTCTTTTGGTTCTTTTCTTTTTCTTTTTTGCAGTTATTTATCATATTTTTCCATTCATAGTTGATTTAATACCATAGTGATAGTATATTAATATATATTTGCCATTCATTATGACTGAAAACGTTACTGAAGATAAGAGAGAAACTCTAAAAAGGATTAGTGTATCTGTAAATCCTGATGATTATCAGCATTTAAAAGACCTATCAAGAGCAGGACTCTCAATAGGTTTTTTAATTCGTGAAGCTATACACGATTTTGTTATTAAAACTAAAAAATAATTATTTTTCTTTTAATTCTTCAAATAGATTGTCTAATTCTTCTGCACATTCTCCACACCTCCAACCTTCATATTCATCTGTATAAACTGCATATCTATTAAAACCTCTACCACTTCCAAGATGGCAAGGTTTACCACAATCTACACAAATTCCAGAATCAAATAGATTTTTCATTTTTTTATCTCCATATAAGGTGTTTTAGTTTCATATAAATCTTTATTATGATCCCACCAACAATCAATAATATATTTATCATCAGAGAAAAAATAACCTCTATCTGATTCTCTACATTCTTCAATATAAAACTCTATAAAAGGTTCATAATAATCTGGATGTAAATTATTATTTTTAGCTATTTCTTTAGCTGTATTAGCACAATGCTCTTCAAATTGTTCATTAACATAAAGAGCTTCTTTTTCTTCCATAACTTGATTTTCTAATGGGTTATTAATCATTTTTAAAATCCTCCTCTTCCCACTCATCAAAACCATTTTTTTCAGCTTCTTCTTCATCTACTTCTAAACATTCGTCATATTCCCAATCTCCATATCCACCCCAACCATTATCCATAGCTTCAAAGTATGCACCATCTAAAACTTTACCTCCACGTTGTTGCCATATATCATCAGGTGTAATTGAATCAGGCACTTTAATGTAATACTCATAACTAGTCATTGAGTTAGCAGTAATACGATAGTATTTGTGTTTTGGTTTTTTCATTTTTTTGGTGTTAATTTTTTTGAATCTTGTATAGCATCTATTAGTTTTTCATGAAACCAATCTGAATCAGTAATTACATCTACCTCATGTATTACTAATTGTTTAATATATTTTTGAATGATATTAGCAGTTGTCTGCCATATCAAAGGAGAAGTACAATTTTCTCCTAAATCTTCGATGAATTGTTCATCTACTGAATTTTTAGAAGTCATTTTCGTTACCGAATTTTCGTATTTGGAAGGTACTGGTCTTACATAAATCCTAACTAATTCACCCAAAAGAAAGATTTAATGCCAGTAAATTATTCCACCCTTTTTAAAAAGTGAGATAATAATATATTCATAGCTTTTTCCTTATCATCTATACTTGATTCTTTATTGGTATATATAGCTTTTTGATCTTTATATATTTGATATTTTAAATTTATTTTATCTTGCCTTTTATCATGTATTTCAATCTTATTTTGCTTTTCCCATTCTTCTATATCTGATTCATTAACAACTATTTCATACCAGTCATAAAAAGTACTTTTATGAACACCAGTAAAGCCTTTAATACATTCTTTTATTACTTCACTTTCAGTTAATCCTTTTCTAATTAATTCTTTCATGTATTCCATACATGATTCTCTATTTGGATTTATATTTACCATAATTTATTCTTCTATACTCTTAAAATCTATTTTTGTTATCGCACTTAATCCACCTGGATATTTATTTATTAATTCTTCAAATTCTTTATCAGTACTATTCCATAAATACTTTTCAGCATTTTTTTTACATTCTTCCATAAAATATATTGAAAATTTCTTTTCAATAATTTTCATTTGACATTCGATCTCTTTTTGAAATAAAAGTGATTCAGTTGTATCTTTAATAATTACACTTTTCATTAATGCAAGTGTCATTAAGTCTTTAGCAGTTGATAATTTCATAATTAATTAAAATTTAGTTTTAGTTGTTGTTTATCCATTAATTCTTTTCTATCTTTCTCTTTTTGTTTCTTATCTAATAAATCAATACCATTTTTCCCTAACGTATTTCCTAAGTTATTCATTATTGATTCAGTTAAAAAATCTCTAAGTGAATAATTTACTTCTTCTTCTTCTAAATCAAATAATTCAAAACAAGTACCTATCATATTACAATCCCATTCTTTAAAATCTTTAGTCCATAAATCTATACTGTTTTTATAAAAAGAAATAAATCCTGATCTACTTCTAAATCTATCTTCAATTCTATTTTCTAACTCTTTTTTATAGTTTTGAACTATATGTTTAATAAAATCTACCGCATGATTTTCCTCTATCTCTATAAAAATCCTATCTGTTTCAAAATTATATTCTCTAGGACTCTCAAAACACTTATAAGTTGCCTTTAATGTAAATCCCTCTAATCTTTCATTTAGTGCATCAATATAAAAATTTGTATAATCTTCAGCTATTTGATCATAAAAATATGATGTATTAACACTTAAATAATTATTATATAAAATTTCTTCTTCAGATTCATTAAGGTCATATATATCACAATCCGATTCTATTTGCTGACCTATTTGATGATCAATGTCACCACTAATAAATGATTCATAAAAACCATCAAAAGGTATTGTTGACTCTAATTTATTCATAATTAACCTCTATTTATTTTGACTTGATTATCTAAATAATCAGTTAACTCTTTTCCCTCTAATGGATTCCAATAAAGGTTAAATTGCCAACTTGTATAACTAGGTAAATTCCTTATTGGGTGAATTTCATAATTCTCTTCAGTACAATAGACTATCCCTTTTTTATACTTGTTTTTATATGCCTTCATAAATAAAGTCATATCACAATCTTCTTCTAAGAAAATTGATTCAATAGTTTTATTTATATAAGAAAATTCAGAAATTTCATTCTGAATATTTAAGTCAGTTATATCTTTATAACTAACCTCTAACCAGCCATGACCAGCATCATTATGTTTTGTAAATACTTTATCCATAATTAATACTCACATTCAAGAATTTTTCTAAGCATGACTTCATCATTCATGGCTACCGCTTTTTGAATGTTTAAATTTTCAATCCATTCAGTGCAGGGAATTAAATATTCTCCCATGATTTGTTGAAATTTAAATTCATTCATGGGTTCATTCAGTTTAGTCATTTTTAATATTGTATAAACTATTAAAATGATATCACATTTATAGTATATATACAACAATTATAAAAAAGAGCTTTTAAGACTCTTTTAAATCTTCAATAAGATTTTTAATGTCATCTTCTTCTAAAATATTTTTATCAAATTGTATTTGTTGATAAATATCGGACTCAAATAATATTTCTTCACCCAAAATATAGGCCAACATATTGGCAACATTCTCACTAGAGCTTAAATCTGTTGAGACTTGACCAAAATTACTTTGTTCATAGTCTTTTATTTTTTCAATAGCATTAAAAATACTATCTTTTTTTAACCATTGTTCGGCACGATAAGAACCAATAATAAAATAATCTTCATTAAGTAAATAATGGTGTAAATCTGATACATCATTATCTAGTCCGACTTCATCATTAAGTTGTTGAATGATGTAATTTTTTACATCTTCTTTTAAAGTTTCCATAATAATTTTTTTTGAGACTTCATTATTAATTATATCATAGTGATATAAAAAAACATTCAATTTATAAAAAAAATCATTCAGTTTTTTGCATTCAGAATATAATTATTTTTTTATAAGAAATTTTTTTTTTTTGAAAAAATTTTTTCCCAAAAAAAAACCCTAGATTTTTTCCAGGGTTAATTATTTTTAAATATTCCTAGTTATAAATATAACCAGATTCTTCATCATCATTATTTATTATTTCTTCCTGTTCTTCTTTGCTCATTTTATAAATCTTAAAATCTGAGCAACTTTCCGCAAGTTCAGGATTAAGACAATTGAAAGCGAAATTATAAGGATCTTCATCAAAGTATTCTTCCATTTCTTGATTATCAAGATATACAGAAACTTTGAGATCAGTCCCCCTTTTTGTATAGTCTAACCCGACTGCATCAACCAACTCTAGATAATCTATATCTAGAGTGAAGATGACTTTTTTAAGTTCAGTTTTTGTTAGTGTCATTTTTTTGTTGTAGTTTTTTGATTGTAAAATTAGCATCGGCTAACTCATCGGTTAACCTCAAGATTTTATCTTGTTGCTCTTTTATCTTTTGATAAAGATAATAATCAGGGTTAATATACATAATTAAATCTCCTGAAGTACTTTTTGAATGTGATCAGTTCTTTGTTCTAATCTTGTTGCAAGTGTATTAGTAATAACAATTGCTTGCCAAGATAAAATTAAGAATGAAAAAATTAATAAATAAGTTCTCATTGTTTTTAGGAAGGTAAAAAGGAAGGAAAAAAACGTAGTTATAAAACTACGTTTATTGTTTTAATGAACTTGCAAGGTTTTTTGCCAAGTTTACCAGATTTTAAAATAGGCATAATCTCGCCTACTCTCTCACAGTTCCACCCGTGAGCTTTTGAAACATCATAAAGATTAACTGGACATACATACTCTTTAGGAAATTTAAAAAGATGCTTCCAAGATCTTTTGGTGTTCTTAGCAGCTCTTGAAGCGATAACTTCGAGAGTAACCTTGTCTGTTAATTCTGCTGTAGCCCATGAGCTACCACCAGAGATAAAAACTATACCTAAAATTTGTTTAGCCATAATTAATATTTAATCTTGGTGTACTCTCTTGTAACTCTATCCTTAAAGAATAAAGTATTAGGATTTTCTAAATCCTTAGAATTCGTAGCATACATAAACATTAAGAATCTAATGTCTACAGGATTGTTTACAGTAGCTCCTAACTTATTTAAAGCTAGTTCAAAAGCTAACTTAGGGTTATTAGATAACTCCAAGTTGATAGTCTTCTGGAAGTCCATAGGAAGGTAAAATTAAATTTTCTAGTTTCTTTTATCGTCTTTTCCTTTTGTTATCTCTAAATGATTGTAGCTATCGAAATAGAACTAAATACAGTCAGAGAGAAAAAGACGAATAGATAAAAATCATATTTTGCACATAAGGAAAATAAATTTTCATAGAATGTGCCAATTATGGTTTATACCATATTTATAATATACCAGATTTGTTATATCACTTCTGTATCAATTGATACCAAAGTGATATTAGATGGGGGTATTGTTACAAAAATTTACAAAATATATCGATTGCCGAGGAACTTAAATATATTCTCGAAATCTTCGTTACTTCGATTCAACTTTAATTGAAAGTTCTGGAGCTTGAATGTTTACTGTTTCTACGGATTCACCTATTACTTTGCCTAGGGAATCTAGTATTTGTGCTGCTGTTTGAAGTTGACCTTTTTTAACTGCTTTATTGAATAAACGTACTCTCATTGCTTGTAAGCGTGGAAGCATATTTTCTCTATCTTTATCCCAATCTTCAGTATTCCAATGTTTTACTTTATCCCAATCCTGCCAGGCAGTAGTTTCTGATATTCCTTCAATTTTTGAATGTTCTATTACAAGTTGACGAGTAGTTTGACCGTCTAATTGTCGTGAGTATAAGCGTTGAGCACGTTCTTGAACCTTTTCTGCTGTAGAGCGAGCAACAAATCTAGGTCTACCACGTTTTTTAGTTTGAGCTATTGGAGGTGTTATATCGTTGGGAAAGGTAGAAGAAGCCACGGACTTAATCTGAGAGGGGGTTAATAATCGAATAATAACCTAAAAAAGCGGAATTAGGCTATAAATAGGGGGTATAGATTGAAATTTCTGTTATTTTTGAGTGTATGGCGGTAAAAAACAAACCAGAAATCAGTTTAAGATACGCACAAGGGGAGGTATTTAATTGTGATAAAAGATTTCGGGTGTTGGTTGCAGGAAGAAGGTTTGGTAAATCATACCTTTCCTGTATTGAACTGCTCAGAGGGGCTATCAATCGACCTGGGGAGGTGTATTTCTATTGTGCTCCTACTTATCGGATGGCAAAGGATATTGCGTGGAAAGAATTAAAGAAGTTAGTACCAAAGGTTTGGGTTCAGAGTAAGAATGAGACAGATTTAAGGTTGGAATTGATAAATGGTTCAACTATTGAGTTAAAGGGTACAGAAAATGCGATGGCATTGAGAGGTAGGAGTTTAGCAGGGGTTGTATTGGATGAAGCAGCGTTTATGGATCGAGATGTATGGGCTGAAGTTATTAGACCTGCATTGGCTGATAAGCAAGGTTGGGCTTTGTTTATTAGTACTCCTGATGGTACTGCCAGTTGGTTTTATGATATGTGGTGCTTTTGTGGAGAACAAGAATGGGATGATTGGGCTAGATGGAGTTTTACTACGATTGAAGGGGGTAATGTAAAGAAAGAGGAAGTAGAGGCAGCTAGAGGTCAATTAGATGCGAGAACATTTAGACAGGAGTTTGAGGCTAGTTTTGAGAATCTTACTGGTTTAGTTGCTGTTAGCTTTAGTGATGACAATATTGATAAGGAAATATCTGATTTACATATGCTTCCTTTGTTATTGGGATTGGACTTTAACGTAGATCCTATGGCTGGAATCTGTGCGTATAAGCATGACAACAATTTATATGTCTTTGATGAGATCATGCTGACAGGAGGTGCTACCACATGGGATTTTGCTGAAGAAGTTGTAAGAAGGTACGGGGTGGATAGAAGAATTATTGCTTGTCCTGATCCTACGGGTAGTGCAAGAAAAACGAGTGGAGTTGGAGTAACGGATCATAATATTCTTAGACGAAGTGGTTTTACTGTTATGAGTCCTAAATCTCCCTGGAAAATTAGAGATAAGATTACTGCTGTTAATACTGCTTTACTTGATGCAAACGGAGATCAAAGAACTTTTATTCATCCAAGATGTAAAGAATTGATAAAAGCGTTAAGAACTCTTACATATGCACCAAATACTGGCTTACCTAATAAAAATTTAGGGGTTGACCATGCTTTTGATGCTTTTGGTTATCTTTGTCTACAGCAGTTTAACTTGGCAAAACCAGAGACATTAGGTCAAACTGCGTTTAGAATATACTAAGAACTACCTAATTCTTACTATGTATCATTCTACGACTAAGAAAAAGAAGAAGAAAAAGAAGGGAGGTAAAAAACGTAGTGAATGTTCCTGTAAATAAAGCGTTATACTCTAGGGTAAAAGCAGAGGCTAAACGTAAATTTAAAGTTTATCCATCTGCTTACGCTAACGCATGGCTTGTACGAGAGTACAAAAAGCGTGGTGGCACTTACCGAGTGGAGAAAAAACGTGGCAAAAAGTAGCCCAAATCCTAGAGCAAAGGGTGGTTTAACCCGTTGGTTTGCTGAAAATTGGGTTGATATCAAAACTGGTAAGCCTTGTGGTCGCTCAAAAGGTGAAAAAAGAGGATATCCAGCCTGTAGACCTAGTAAACGTGTATCAAGTAAGACACCTAAGACTGTTGGAGAGATGACAGCTAGTGAAAAAACAAGATTTAAACGTGAAAAAACAAGTAGTAAGAAGATAACATATCAACATAAACGTAAAAAACGTAAAAAAAGTTAAAAATGGCTAAATCTCATGCAATGGCTAGATGTCAAGGTTACATCTCAAGTGTCAAAAAAGGTAAGAAAAAGAAAACTAAGCCAAAAAAGAAAAAGAAATAAGTGTAAAATCTTAAGTAAAGCGGTAACATAGAGTTATCTAGGAAAAATCATGCCAAAAGGTTCTTATTCTTCAAAACAAAGAAAATTGGCTGCTGTTGCACCTCCTAGAGATAAGATTACGGCTGCTGATCTTAAAAAATTACGTTCAAAGAAGAAGAAAAAGAAAAAATGAAATTAACTACTCGTCAAAAAAATTTATTAGAAAAACATTCTGAACACCATAGCGATAAGCATATGGAGTTTATGAAGAGGCGAATGAGAGCAGGAGATACTTTTACCCAAGCTCATAAAAAAGCACAGGCAAAGGTAGGAAAATAATGAAAAAACGTAAATCTGTAAGTTTATCTGTTGGTAGAGGGGAGAAGTCTAAAAAAGGTGGTTTGACGGCAAAAGGTAGAGCAAAATATAACAAAGCAACAGGATCTAATCTTAAAGCTCCTGTTACTAAAAAATCAGGACTTACACCAACAGAAAAGGCAAGAAGGAAATCTTTTTGTGCAAGAATGTCTGGTATGCCTGGGCCTTTAAAAGACAAAAAAGGCAGACCTACAAGAAAAGCGTTAGCCTTAAAACGATGGAGGTGTTGAAATGACTTATGCTGTTCCTGGCCCAATTAGAACCAATATTATTTCATCTACTTCTGTAGGTGGTATAGATAGTCCTTTTACTAGAACTAGAGCAGTTTTAGATATGATGAAGGGATGGGAAATAATGAAAGCTGTTACTGAAGGTACTGAATATTTAAGAGAAAATAGTGAAGCGTTTTTACCTTTAGAACCTAGAGAAGATTACGATGCTTATCTTGCAAGAGTAAACAGAGCAGTATTTAGTCCTTTTACTCAAAGATTAATAAGAGCAGCTACAGGTCTTGTATTAAGAAAACCAATATCATTAATAGGTGATCCTTATTGGACAGAAATGTTTAAAATGGATGTTGATGGCTGTGGTTCTGATTTAGATGAATATGCAAGAAGAATATTGATGTGTTCTCTTACATATGGTCAAAGTCATATTCTTGTTGATTATCCAGCACCATCTGGAGCAGTAAGTTTAGCTGAAGAAAGACAGCAAAATCGTAGACCTTATTGGATTGAAGTAGATCCAAATAATCTTTATGGTTGGAGATTAGATAGGGAATCAAATTATGGGAATCTTATACAAGCTCGAATTGCAGAAAAGGCTGTATTGCCTGATGGAGATTTTGGTGAGAAAGTTTATGACCAGATAAGAGTTATAGAACCTGGTCGGTACAGAGTGTTTCGTAAAAAAGAGCAAATCGAAGAAATGTATGATGTCTCTGATAACAGTGTGACAGGAAATTTTGAAATGGGATCAGCAGATAAAGATTATAAACAAGTTGAATCAGGAGAATTTTCTCTTGGTGAAATACCTTTAGTTACTATTTATTCTGGAAAAACTGAAAATTTAGTAAGTAAGCCACCTTTACTTGATATTGCATATTTGAACCTTGCACATTTTCAAAGACAGGCTGATTTAATTCATAGCTTGCACGTTGCATCTCAACCAATGCTTGTAATGGAAGGATATGATGATCAAACTAAAGATCTTGCCGTAAGTGTTAATTATGCAATGGCAACTCAACCTGGAAATAAAATTTATTATGTAGAACCAGCTTCAAGTGCTTTTGATGCTCAATCTGCTGAGATTAAAGAATTACAAATGCAAATGGCTACTCTTGGCATTAGTACTTTAAGTCAACAAAAATTTGTAGCTGAATCTGCTGATGCTCGAAGGTTAGATCGTGTTGATACTAATTCTATGCTTGCCATGGTTTCTATGGAATTAGAACAAAAACTTCAAAAATGTTTTAATTTATCTGCTCAATATGTAGGTATTGAACCACCAGAAGTGAAGATTAGTAGAGATTTTGATATTGAAAGATTAATTGGTCAAGATATTACAGCTTTAACATCATTGTTTGATCAACAAGTCATTGATAGAGAGGAATTTAGAGATATTTTAGTTCAAGGTGAAGTATTAC
>VTLG01006577.1_pt1 | contig 12796 bp, 23 predicted proteins | sample 4694571 | NCBI WGS metagenome assembly VTLG01 (sample SAMN12604809, study PRJNA352737) | marine metagenome | biome: ENVO:00000447; feature: ENVO:00000209|ENVO:00000569|ENVO:01000036; material: ENVO:00002151; isolation source: viral sequences binned using virsorter ... | reverse complement strand
GGTATATGTATCTATAGTAGTTCCATCAAAACCAGTTGCTGCCATCAATTCTGTTCGAGTAGGGGGTCTTTTAAATTTTTTCTTTAGTTTTTTATATGCAGCCTCAATTGTGTCTTTATAATTAATACCCATTACACCTCCAGGATCCTTGCAAGACCGCCTTGGGCTTTACCTTCTGGTGGGATAATTTTAGGTTTCCAACCCATAAAGGCCGGAAGTGGTTTTTTCACAGTGCTAATGCCCCTGATCCCTGGAGCCATCTCCGTTATACTTGCCATCGCTAATGGGGGTGGATTATAAATTTTGTAAAGACTTTCAAGATTCAGGGTTAAAGCTTCGAGCTGAATGGGATTTAATTTTCCTGCACTTGCATAACCCATGGCATCTTCAACGGCGCTGATTACAGACTCTCTGGGTCCTAATTGTGCTTCACTCTCGAGTCCTTGTAAAGGGCTCTGGAACAAGGGATTCTTAGTTGGTCCTTTTCCTAAAAAAGTAATATTGGTTTTAGTACCAGTCCATTTATTATGACTCGCTCCAATACCTCGAGCTAGTTTCGTTAAATTTTGTAATATTAAATTTTTAGCCATAATACTTTAATCCGGTTCTCTCAATTTTCTCTTCCTTATAATCTTCAGGATGAGTTATAAACATTCCACCTCTTAAACGCATAATTGCTTGCGTCATGGAGTCCACATAGTCATCATGATCACCATGTGGGAATGCTGCGCACTCTTCCACTACTTCCTGGGCAAAATGCTCATGCATAGGGGCCCAAATTTTCCCAGCTTCAAAGAGCGGGGCTATGGAATTCACTCTAACGTGTTTATCATTTCCTTTTGACGGCGTAAAGTTAATAACTGGGATTCCAATTTTTCTCAGCTCGTGAGTTAGAGGGATCCCTGAGGCCTTGGCCTCGATCAAAACTATATCCGGACGATGATGTAAAAATTCTTCATGAGCCAGGCGTCTTAATTCTGGAAATTCATATCGACCTTTAAATGCATCAAGTAAAATTGCATTTTGACCACTTCCTTCTTTCTCAAAAACTCCCCACGTTGTAATTGCAGAAAAGTCAGCCGTTTCTTTTTTCATAAACGCTGTATCGTAACTTTGAATAATAAAACTTGTTTTAGGAGGTCTCTCATCTTCCCAATTTCTCCACCACTGTCGTTTAATAAGGGCTCCTTCTTCAGCCGTTGGAGTTTGCATATATTGCGCGTTCCATTTACCAACGCTAATAGAAGCTTTTACAGATTCTAATTCATCCAGGTTCCAATACTCGGGCCAAACAGGTTTATTAGTAGGTAGGATCGCAGGGAACTCTATAACTTCCCACTGATCACCTTTTACTTCTTTTTGAGCCTTGAGTAATGCACCTGTTAGATCTCTTGTAGACCAACGTGTCATAACTAAAACAATCCGGCCTTTGGGCTGTAAACGCTGACGGGGTCCAGAGGTGTACCATTCATATGCTTTGTCAAAAGAGTCCCTACTTAATAAATCCTTTTCCTTATGTGGATCATCAATGATTAATAAGTCAGCTCCTCTTCCTGTCATGGCGCCTCCGACCCCAACGGCAAAATACTCACCTCCTTGAGCCGTTTCCCAGCGACCTGCTGCCTTACTATCTTCTTGCAGCGAAGTTTCAAAAATTTCTTGATATTCTGGAGAATCGATAACATGCTTAGCCTTACGACCAAACCGTATAGCGAGTTCTGCTGTGTGGGTAGCTTGAATTATTTTTAAATCTGGATTCTTTCCAATCATCCATGCGGGTAGATAATTAGAAGCAAATTCTGATTTTGTATGTCTAGGTGGCATGTTGACAATGAGTCTCTTAATTTTGCCTTCGGCCATATCATTAAATTTTTTTGCAATAATTTTATGATGTTCACCACTAATGAATTGAGGCCAGATATATTTTATAAATTCTAAAAAGTCCCCTTTAACTTTGGTCTGGGTCTCTAACTGATTGGCTTTCAAATAAGCTTTTAAGTATGCCTTTTGTTCGTCTACTGGTAATTTTTTAATAAATTCTATTTCATCGATCATTATACGGAACCATTTATAAAAGTCTTACCATGAGAGGCTGAATTAAGCAATAAAGGGTAAAGTTGGGACCCCTTTTTTCTTGTTTAAGGGGGTGGGCCCTCCCAATGTGGTGGGCCCGGCCCCGGAAGCTGGTACCTCTATAAGATCCCACCCCCCTCCCGAGCCCGGGAGTCGGGAGGGGGGTGGGGGTGTGGGGGTGGGCCCGCCCTGTTGCCTTTATGCAACTGCGACAATTTATCTGGGATTATGTGGGATTATTATCTTGACACAAGATAAGGTAGATAATAACAGGGCGTATTACTACGCCCTGTTTAGTTTAACTTTCAGATGAAAGCTATTCTCTAATTAGTATTCAATTCATAATTATTATCCCTGTATTGTTCTTCTGTTATTGGTCTACGTTCTTTTGTTATTGCGTTAATAAAGAAATATCTATTTTGTTCATCATCAACACGCCAATCATAATCTTTAATCCAGGCATTTTCTTCTGTTAAATGTTTTGCTTCTGTTATTCTTCCAAAGTGATCTAACGCCTGTTCAACATATTGAGCCACCCAATCTTCCATACATCTTCGGTCGCAAAAATTTCCACGACCATAATAAAAATGTGATCTTCTTCTAGTTTGATAAGTCTTATTATCTTTACTTCCTTTAAGCCTGTCATTGGTTTTATAAGTATGACAATCAGGATTTTGACAATATTTTAAATCACTCATGTTTTTTTTCTCCTTAACCATTTTAAAACCCTTTTAGGTGTGGGCTTACTGTTATATGGTTCACCAAAATACTTAATAACATATTGAGGTGTTTTTTCTTTTTTAGGTTTACTCATGATTGTTCTTCTTTCTTATCAATATATAAAACTACATCTCCTAATCTTAATTGTAGTTTGCCGATAACTTTTTCAAGTGTGGATATTCTTTGTTCCAACTTATCCACCACATTAAACAAAGTATTTATTTCTCTACTGTGGTTTATTATTGCATTTTTATTTGTAGTCATCTGATTTGATTTAACCTTTCCTGTTTTTTTTCTTTTTGTTTTCTTCTGTACTCTTGAAAATAAAAATAGGCGCAACTAACTGTTGCGCCTAAAATTATAAGAATTAAATCTTTAAACATTTAACGTGGGTTCATCATTTATTTCCCAACTCTTACTTGCACATCTATATTGATTTTTTCCATTGTCTATTTCTTTAGTAGCCTGGATATCAACATAAACTTTATAAGGGTAGCCAAATTTTTTATGTACTCCCTCGTAACACTCATCATCAAGAGTGGCTTCACGTTCAATCATGCAATCGTGTTTCTTTGCATAATATTTAATATAAAAGATTGCTTTAGAAAGTGTCATCAACTACCTCGGCTTTTTTTATTTCAGGGTGTAGATCATAATAAGTTCCATCTTCAACTGACTTATTATGTGCTGTCGCAACTGTATTCATAACAGTTTCAGTATCACTTGCTAAAAAATATCTTCGATTTGATCTGTCATTTAATTTTTCCAGATAAATCTTGTAAGTCATAGCCTCTTTTAACTCTACATGGTATTTTGCAACTGTATAACTACTGTCATCTCCATAAGTAGTTTTTTCAATTACTAACCACACTTTATTATTTGTCATGTCTTTCTCCTTTTTGTTAAACATAAATAGAAGTTTATATTACTTTATGGGATATTGCAATAGTTAGAAAAAATAAACTTGGAGTGTTGCTATTATGCAACACTCCAATAGGTAACTCTAGTTTAAGGCTTGTTGTTTTTCGTACTGTTTTCTAAAGGCAATTTTTTGCTCTCTAGTTACAGTAGTATTCTTCATAGCCTTTAAATGTTCAGACGCACTTTTAGGATTGTAAATTGTCAAGCCACTACTATTACATCTTATTATGTCGGCTTCTGTAATTGTACTTCCACTCTCTTTTGCAAACTCAATAGCTTCATCAAGATATTTATAACTCTTTAAAACATCTTTAATAAAGTTAGTTTGTTTTAAAATGGATTTTACCCATTTATAATGTGCCATGATTAATTGTCCTTTTTTCTGTTGCCACATCTCGAAAGTTTTAAATTCTTCTCTCGAAACATTTATTTGCCTATCTCTACAATATTCACGACCAATTAAATCTAACTCATATTCCTTATCCCATTTATCAGCATAAGATGTTAGATTATTTCTTCCACTTGATGTTCCAAGATACCTATCATTTGCGTCTTGAAATTTAGTCCAATGTGGGTTGCTGTCTTTACCCTCCATCTCGATTGTAATATCTGGGTTACAATCTTTCTGTGCTTTCAACTCATCTCTAAAATAAGCATAGCCAAAATCTCTCGATTGTGGTTGATATTGTTCTTCATCTTCTTGCCTATCAACTCCGTCTAAATCTCCATTTAAACGAAAGTCAAAATGTTTTGAGATGTATTTATCTTCTTCGTTTGCTTCTTCGGGCTTTCCCATGTAACCAAAATGGAAACAGCTATCCTTTGCAATAGTATTTACATTTGGATATTTGTCTTGAAGATAATGTGCCATTTCAACATCTTTCGTGGGATATTGTCTAGTTACACATTGTTGCGCAAGTGTCCAAGTTTTATCTTGGATTGCTTTGAAGTTTTCTCTTTCTTGAAAAAACTTCTCTTTCTCTTGCGTGTTTTCTTGTTCGGCATAAGATTTCATTTTTACTCCAATCTTATTCCGATACTCTTGATTTAGTCTTATTCTCATATTTGTCCTTTCATAAAATAAAGTTATAGTTCATCTTGTAATTGCTGTCAATAGGATTATATAAGATATATATTTATTTATAAAAACTTAAATATCAACCTAAAGCTAATCTGTGGTTGGTAGAATAAAAACACAACCACAGATTGCGTAAAAATTTTTTTATATTAAAATGATAATAAGGCCTCAAGCGGGTGGGCCCTCCCAGTATATATTAACCACCATCCCCAGCCACCGTCCAAGTATATAGGATAAAATGGGAACTGTCAAGAAGTTTATTTAAATAAGTATCTTGACTTTGGTTATGGGATATTATAAGATAAGATTATGAAAACAAATAACTCAGATCCATTTGGTTTTAATAAAGCAATCAATTGGAATAAATTGGAAGATCCAAAAGTTTTAGAAGAATTAAAAAAACTTTTTGAAGAAGAAGAAAAAGAAAAAGAAAAAGAATAAATGAACAGGCTCCTGAGATATGAGCCTTTATAAAAACTGTCTCGGGACAACTTCTGGTTGTAGTTGGATGGTTAACCTTTAACGAAAACCAGAACTGATCCCAGATCTCTATTACTGGTGATGTCTATAGAACATCTATTGGGAAGAGGGATCTGGGATCAGTTGAACGCGGATAGCTTCCGATAAAAGACCCGATACTAGTACCGGGCGCGTTGCTGATCCCTGAGCAGAAAAAAAATTAAAAATAATAATAAGGTCTCAAGCAACAAGCTCCCGGGTGGGCCCGCCCACATAATTCTAGAGGGCTGTCAAGAAAAAAATTTTTCTTTTTTTCTTGACTTGTTTACAGCTCTGGGATATACTGGGATTAACAAAGGAGAAATATGAGTACAAGATCAAATATAGCAATAGAAGATCCAAAAACAAAAAAAGTAAAAGTTATATATGTTCACTCTGATGGGTATCCATATGGGGTTGGTAAATGCCTGGTGGACCATTATAACAAACGCGAACTTGCGGAACTATTATTCAATTATGGTGATGCCAGCTATTTAGGGGATACCATTGATGAGTGTAGTTTTTATGGAAGAGACTGGGAGAGGAAGGAAGAGCCAGCTAAAACTTACCGAGATGAGTGGATGTACATGTATGATATGCGTGGTGGTAGTATGATTGAATATATTTATCTCTTCAAAAATGATCAATGGCATGTGTCAACTAGTGAATACATCAATGAGAAAAAATTAAAAAATTCTTATGATGGCGGAGTTCATTATTGGGCCAAATTTGAGCCAGTCAGCTTGAACAAGGAATATATAAAATACAAAGACAAACATGAAAAACACGCTGAAGTTAAGATGATCGGTCAAATTGGAAAGATGTTGAGCGGTGCAGGGTTCAGCGGTGATGATATTGTAATACAGGGTGGCACGGCCAAAAAGAAAACAAATTAATGTACAAAACTGTTAACTGGAAGACTGGAAGCGCGGCCACGCGCTTCCGGTTAAAAAATAAAAAAAAGAATAAGGCTACAAGCTCTCAAGCCCGCAAGCGGGTGGGCCCGCCCAATAAAGAATCAGGGTCCAAGCAGCAGGGTTGACAAGCTCTCAAGCATAGGATATTATAGGATATGAATAAAAAAGAAGCTAAAGCAATAACAGGAGGACTCAGTGCGCCGTCCAAGATGCCAGGACCAGCATTCAACCTGCCAGCTCAGGCATGCATTACAGGAAGTAAACTAGTTAAGATCCCGGGCTCAGTCTGTGCGGGCTGCTATGCTCTGAAGGGGCGCTATCGTTTCCGGAATGTAAAAGAAGCGCTCGCGCGTCGACTGGCTGGCCTAACACATCCTGAATGGATTCCCGCTATGGTTGTACTCATTGATAATACTCCATGGTTCAGGTGGCATGACTCAGGGGACCTGCAGTCTGTGCAGCATTTAAAAAATATTTTTGAAGTGTGCAAGCGTACACCGGGCACCAGTCACTGGCTGCCCACACGTGAAGCCAAATTTTTGCCATTAAGTACTGACAGTATACCAAAAAATTTGATTATTAGATTATCAGGACATAAAATAGATAAACCCGCGGCCGGCTTTTGGCCTTGGACATCAACCGTGGTGACAGTCCAGAAGAGCTGCCCGGCGGCTGAACAGAATAACCAGTGCCAGGATTGCAGGGCATGCTGGGACCGGGGCACAGCCAACATCGCGTACGGACTACACTAAATGAGAAGACCTATCATCACTAAAGAATGGCTAGCGGAATTCTACTCCGAAGGGCTCAAGCCCAAATTTCGAGGAGCGCTCAAGCGCTCAACTCACAAGCCCTCAAGCAGGGTCACAGAAGGAACCAAACCGCAAGCTAAGGGTTCAAGCTTTAATCCTAAGTCAACAAGCTGAAGGATCCCGGAGCCAGGGTACAAGCGTACAAGCTGGTCCAGGGCACAAGCAACCAGGATATAGGTATTCTTTGGATGCTTAATGTGAAAGGATATTTGGTGCGGGGAGAAGCGCACAAAATTGGGTTTTTTTGGGGTGGTTACTTTTAATTCTACTGTAAAAAAGGTGCCGCTATCAGAGTAACCCAAAAGATCAGGAGTACCGAATAAAGCCCAATTTTCCAGCCTTGTCCACGTAATTCTTTTAGACTCATTCTTTAATTTTCCCCAAAGTTGTCGCTCTAACATTGTGGTCTAACTACCCCAAGAGCTATGTTATAATTTTCCAATTATTTTATTCATCTTAGCTCTTTCTGGTTCGGCTACGAGAACTAATCTATGCGTCTCGAAGTCTCCAATTAATTTATTTTCTAACAAATTAATTTCCTTAATGTCCATCATCTGGCCATTGGGAAGCTGAATCTGTACCCTTGCGTTACCGCTAACAGGGCTCATAAAAAACTTATCTAAAGCTTGTCTGAAGTGCTTTCCGTTTATCATTCTGATTTGCTTTATACAAGAAATATTATATAATCGCAAGATTATGTCCGGACCAGCAAAGCAACTAACACCAATGCAAATGAAATTTGCTCTACTCCATGTCTATGGGGTGGACGGGAGTCCTATCACCAAAACAGAAGCAGCTAAGCGGGCAGGATACTCAGACGCAGCGAGAGAAGGCTGTGTCTTGACGGATCCACGTAAATACCCACTGGTATGTGCTTACATTAGTAATCTAAGAGATGAAGTAAGGGAGAAATATGATATTAGCTTCGAGGGACACCTGGAAGAACTCGGAAACATTAGGGACAGAGGCAAAAAGGATAATAGAAACCTGGCTGCCGCAGCTACTACTGAAATTGCAAGAGGTAAGGTGGCTGGATACTACATAGATCAAAAGATTATTAGACACGGAAATATTGATGACCTTAATCTAGATCAATTGTATGAAAGAATGAAAACAATCAAAGAGAAGAATGCGCAGGTACTAAAGGCTAAAGCACTTTTGGCTGGAGAATCTAGTGAGGTATTAAAGTCAACACATAAAAAGCACCAAGGAAAAAAATCGTCATCGCTATCCAAAACAGATAGTGTTTCATTGAAAAAATAATTGTAGGGTTTCTCTTATAGGAGCTTTAGGACTTACGATAGATGTGCCGTGCACAACACTATTAGAATTAATAACTGCATGATTGTATTTAGGAACAAGAGCTTTTAATTCTTTTTTATCTTCATATAAGAATAATCCACCATAATTGCTGTCCCAATCTTTAGTTAAATAAACAGAAGAGGCCAATTCATAAATTTTATCATTATGAAAAGGAATAAAACTACCAGGGTGCCATCTATAATAAGATAATCCTATACAATTATATTTTTCAATATCTATAAATTTTTTAAAGTCAGAAAGTATTTTCTTTTCTAAAACAGTATTCTTTAAATTTAATATATCCACACTAGAGGAATCTCGGACTATTGGTTCAGCCCAAAGTAAGTGGTTGGTACTCCATACAGCTCTGCCTGTATTTTCTAAAGCAAAACTTTTAATAGCCGCAATTAATTTTTGAGACAAAATATTCTTAATGTATTTTACATTAAACATTTGTCTTCTCCATCTTAACTATACATCCGACGGGGAAAATATTCCTGTCCGAAAATACTTCATCTTTCGTATCATAACTACTGAAGGTCCAAATAAACTTCTTAGTTTTTCTAAAGATATATGCTTGAGTAATCATGCGAGCACACTCAAACTTACTGAACTCCTCAGCACTGGCGTGACCAGCGTCACCGGTAATATCGATCCAATTAATAGTGTAAAAATAATATTTCTTTTTATTAATTAGTACGTGTTTATATTTAGATTTCTTCTTCCTAGTCATATCCTTGTATACCCTTCTCCTTATAAAATAAAAAATAAAAAGAGTGAATCATGTGCGCGCGTCCCTTAAGTTGTTGGTATTGCTAGCTTTTTGAATAATTGTATCTTTTGTATCCAATTGTATCCTAGTAAAAGATACAAATTTGAGCGAATAAGTGTTGGTATACAACAATAATAACTTTTGTACCAATTGTAACCGGTTTTTAAAAAAAAAAATAAAAAAAACTTTTTTTTCATGAAAAAAGAGTATACAGAGGTACAAATGCAATTAATGGCCAATTTACTATACTTTTTCATCATTTTTTGTATCCTGACCGTCTTTTGTGTTTGGTACATTTTTGTAATATTGGTCTGTTCTCTTCAAGAATTCATGTTGGTAGTCTACAAATTCTTGGTCAAACACTTCAAACTTTTGAAAATAGCCATCTTTTGAACACATTAGAATAATTCCAGACTGTATCTTCGTTCGGTACACATAGTTATGGGCCATTGCGTATGCCCCCAGCTGGACAAAATAATCCCCTATCCACTCTCTTCGTTTTGGCTTGTTAGTTTGTTTGAAGTCTATTATACTTTCGCGACCATTATAAATGCCCACTACATCAGTCGCACCAGCGTACAATTCTGGGTAATATAGGGTAACTTCACTGCCCCATATTTCAGTTAAGTCAATTAAACCTTCATTAATAATCTTTTGAGCCATCGGCTCAGCTTCCTGGCCCACGCGCGTCAGGTCCTTGTGCCCTGTTCCCTGGACATAAGCGTCCAGAAACGTGTGCATTGCTGTGCCCCGTAGGGCGGCGATGTCTCTTACTCGATCAGCAGCGGTAGCCCCGAGTCTTGCCTTCCAATCCGCTAATGATTTCTTCTTCTCCTCCGACTGGGTTGCGCCAATGATGGTTGTAACACTCGGTAACTTCGTGTGTTCAATATCATAATGACGTTTTCCATCGATCAGGGACCGGGAAGACTTAGGATATATAAATTTTTTATTCCACTTCATAGAACCACCACCAGCATGTAAAGAGCTAATAAAGTCATCAGACCTAAAAACGTGAATATAACTATAAATGTTTCGTTCATACTTTCCAATACTGTTCCCTTATACATTTACGCACCGCCCTGGCTATCATTCTTTCAAGACCTGTATGCCACCTCTCATAGGGGGACTCAACACTAAAGGTTGCTAATGCTAGCGACGTACTTAAGGCTGTGAAGCCGTATAAAGATCTCATTTATAATGTGACCACTTTCTTTTTTCCCAATACTTTCTACGCTGAATCGGATAGCCATTATCTTTGCACCACTGATCAGCACGTTGCTGAATTACTTTGCACTCTAGGCGATTACCACCCCAGTTAGGGTTGCCTCTTTTTTTATTCTCCATAGCCATCTATTGCTTTCGCGTGAAAATGTTTTCTCTCTTTAGCCTGTCTCACTGATTCTTTGTACGATTCGTCTAGTTCTTGCTTTTCTTTTTCAGCTTCTTCTAGAAAGTCTAGTTTTCTTGAAGGAGCAACTGTCACCGGTACGAATTCTCTCATTTCCCATCGGGTAATGATATCGCTGATTCTTTGGTATGGATAGTTTCTAGCTACCATATCATTACGGTACTCTTTAATTTCTTTTAATAAAGCTTCTAGTTCTTCGTTCATATTTTGTAAAAAGTATATTTAACTGTTAGCTCCTCTCCGGCTTCAATATCTCTAAGAGTAGAAAGATTCCATACAATATATTTAGGACCTTTCGTGTGTAGGTGTGGTGCTTCTGCATCTACAATCTTGGTTGTTTTTAAAGAGCTCGTCTTAACACAATTAGGAGTATCTGAATGATTAATAAATCCTCCAAGAGGAGTTCTATATAAATCTACTCCGACCTGGACATGGGAGATACCCAACTGACTAATTCTTTTAATGTCTTCCCTGGCAAACAATCCAATGTCGTGAATTTCTGATTCTCCAAGGGTAAGGTTTTTAGGAAGAGGTTTATACATTAGTGTAAAGTTCCTTTCCTAATTTCATATGGTTCAACTTTTGTGTCTTGGGCAATACGCATAATTGCTCGGTAATCCGCTTCACTCAAGTGAGTCTTGTAGAGTCGTTGAGCAATAGCCATCATACAACCTGCAACCATTTCAAAAGAATGTTTCTCTCCTAACAGCTTAAGGACATGTGTGAGAAGTTCATGATAAACTTTATCTTTCATCTAACGCCGAAGCCTCCCTTTCCAAAAACTTTTTTAGAAAAAATTTTGTCATAGTGATCTGTAACAAGTTTTGCTTTTTCCCTTTTTACAATTAAATACTTGTCCACCTGCTTGAGGACTCGGTAAACGCCTCGATAGCCAACACGCCAACGGTGCTGGTCTTGCCATTGATCCTTGTCAGGGTAATGTTTCATGTCCCTGGCCCCTTCACCCGTAGTCTCCATCAGATAATCAATGAGTCTTCCATCCACTTGAGGAACTTCAAGACGAATGTTCCAAACTTTATGAACTGGTTTTCCTTTTCGATCATGACGGATTCGTTGACGTTGTGTGTATTCAATATAACCTTCGCCATCAATAATGCCGGCAACATAGGCCCGTTCAGTGGGTGTCATTGTTCTCATCGTTTAATTAACTTTTTTAATTCATTTGCATGCACTAGATTATCATACTGGTGGTCCTCTTTGGAACGTGCCAGCTCTGCTTTAAGTCCTTCGTTTTCTTTTTGTAGTGCTCTCATCTCTGGAGAGTTTAATCCAATTCCTTTTATGATTGTGTTTTCTCCTTCAGCTTCTTCTGCTCTCTTCTTTAATGTTTTATAATCTCTTTGATACTTGTCGACACTATCGAGAGCAATAGATAATGAATGTTCTAATTCTTTAATTCTATTATTTAATTTTTTATTTTCATCGGTCAGATCCTCGTAAGGACGACCATTCTCATCATACTTAAGTGTCATTTGTTCTCCTTTCTAAAACTCTGGTACACATGAGTTCTGATGTCTTTATCTGTTTTAATAATAGTTAAAACATCCACGCCACTATAAGCTTTAGCATAGACGTTCTGACTAATAGCGATACTGCTACCGCTTGCTAATAAAGCAAACTCACTGCAGCTTGTGCACGCCATTAGAATCAATAATAATCCTATCGCTCGGGTCATTTAGTTCTCCTTCTGAATTACACATAGGGCATTGTACCACTGTGTCCACTGGATTCTCTACACTTTCTTTAACTGTAAAATAACCATTTCCTTTACAACGTGGACAAATAGTAGTTCTACTTTTGCTTAGATTTATCTTTTCCATTTAACCTCTGCATTTCTTTATTAACTAAAATGTTAATAGTTCCACTACGACTTTGAATAATGTGTGGAGTTATGGTTCTGCGAATCTTATCTAAATTTTGATAAGTATCTTTGGCTAAAGAAACATTTTTATATCGACTAATGTCAGTCATGTGATATACCTCTTTCTGTTGGTTTCATATTGGTCTGGAGAATATCCCATAATATAATAGCTGTCAATAGAACTATGAAATATATTTTAATACTCTGGGTGTGCTCATTTTTGAATGGACAAGAATGCATGACCCCAATGGAATACCCTGTTATATATAATAGCTGGTACGAGTGCTCCCGTAGTGCCCATAAGGAGTCTTTAGCCTTGATGACTAAAATGGGGTATGCGTATATGAATAAACATAAAATTGCTATGAAGTATTATTGCAAAGAAGTGAGGACCTATTAGTTACAGATAA
>VTLG01017051.1_pt1 | contig 12802 bp, 20 predicted proteins | sample 4694571 | NCBI WGS metagenome assembly VTLG01 (sample SAMN12604809, study PRJNA352737) | marine metagenome | biome: ENVO:00000447; feature: ENVO:00000209|ENVO:00000569|ENVO:01000036; material: ENVO:00002151; isolation source: viral sequences binned using virsorter ... | reverse complement strand
CCTTCCTCGGAATTGTCGCCGCAGGGCCGGTCGTCGGGCTGGATGCTGATATCTGGCAAGCTGGCGCGGCCAGTGGCGTCGGGGCAGTTTTATCGGTTTTGAAATCATACGTGGCCACCAAAAAAGGCGACGGGTCAACTGACCTTCTGAAATAACACGACCGAGGCGGCCATAGTGAAAAAGTTCTTTAGTAAATTATTCAAAATCCCCGGGGTCAGACTTCCCGGAATCCACCTAAAGGCGCCGGACTGGAAAACTCCGAATCTGTTTTTACGGCTGCCTCGGGTCGGCTCGTTTCAAATGAATATACGAGTGCCGTCGATTCGTGGATTGAAAATCGTCGGCGGCGTCTACAAGGTCGGGACACTTGGGATCGTCATGGCGGCGATCGTCGGCGGTTTTGCGATCGGGACGTCCGTCGTATTCACTAGAGCCGAGCCACATTTTCCCGAGCCTGGGGTTTATTCAGTCGCAGCCGTGCCGCTTGATAACACGTTAAAAGTTGGCGACCGTTGGGAGTTCGACGAGTACATCACACCCGAGGACCGAGAGATCAAATCTAATACGCTGCTGATCAACATGAGTGGCGCCCGCGCCGGAAACATTGCGATCAGTGGGCTCGATATCGGGGCGGCGTGGTCATCGTCCACCGACGCGATAAAGATCATCGGGGCCAGTGGTAAGGTGCTCGAATGCGAAAAAGTGATATTCGATAACGTGAGCGCTACGCAGATCACGATCGCGGCGAGTCAGTTCTACAAATTCAACCTGATCAACAATACGGTCTCGGGGATGAGTGTCGGCGGCACGTTATCAAGTACACCGACAGATATCGTCGTGCGGAGCGAACGAAACGTCGTTAAATTGCCCGCCGTATCTAATGGCACGTTCGACAAGATCGAGATCAACACGGCGACCGCTTCGAGTCAATGCGCCACGCTTTCCATAAGCGACGTACACGGGTTCGGCGGAGGTATCAGCATCGCCAATTTACACGCGGGCGAATTCACAATTCAAAATAGCCGTTTTGGAAAAGATGGAGACATCGATACCACTTTCGAACTTACAGTTGGGGCCGACGTTCTCTATTCTCAGGGGACATTCACGGGCAACGTTGAAGGCCCAGTAGTGATTAAATAATGCGGCGCGTTATAGCGGCGGCGCTAGTTATCTCTGGGGTGATGTTGTTCCCGGCAGCCCTGCCCCCAGGTGAGAGTGTTAGCTACGTTTCCGCAAGAGTTCCGCCGGTGGTAATTCCGACCGTAATCGCCCCCGTGCGGCCCGTAGCGGACGCATTAGGTACGCGGGTGATTACTGACACGGTTCAAGTCGCAAGCCGCGCAGAACGTCCCGTTGAGTATTTGACCCGATACGAGCTAAAAACGATTCTCGCCGAGACGGGATTCCGTTCTTATGTGATCAGGACACGACAAATCGAAGATGGTTCGTGGATTACCGACGATCGATTTTTTCTCATGGTTTGGGCTCTTGTTATGTGCGAGAGCTCTGGGCGAGTTGACGCAGTCGGGGACGAGGGAGCATCGATCGGACTGTTTCAGATTAATACCGAATACTGGGGACAACTGACCCAGAAGCACGGGGCGAACTTATTCGACCCCGTGGACAACGCAGAGATCGCGTTTCAAATTTGGAAGATATCGGGCGAGAGTTTTCGACTCTGGTCATGCAATCCCACGGAGGGATAGGGAGGAGGTGTAGAAAATGACTACTGAGCAAAACGAGCAACCAAAAGAAAAAAAGGAAGCCCCCGGGACTACGATCACCGGCGTTCAGTTACTTTGAGTGACTGGTGGGAATAATATTTGTGCCAGTGGTTATGTGAGCTCATGGTTTGGTTGGCCCTTGGAGCTCGCATCTGACCCGTCATATATTCAGCATCGAACGACCCCGCAGTGTTGGCCCAAATTGAAGGATTACTAACGGCCCTTGCCGTTTTGTCTATGCCCGTATCTATGGGACTCGCGGAATTATTTAAAGCGTTCGGAAGTGAGATCGAAAAGAAAAAAGACGATTAAGGGAGAGTAATTATGTCTGAACCATTTACCTACAGACTGAAGATGGAGAATCTTCGTGTCTATGACGGGGACACCGTCAAGGTTTCTATTTTCGAATTAGGAATGAATGTGAATCTAGCGAATCAATCAATCCGAATGGAAGGGATCGATACGCCCGAGCTAAGGGGTTCAGAACCATACGAGAAAGCCCTAGCGTATCAATCGAGAGATCTGCTCAAAAGCATTCTCGAAGAAGCTGAGGTCATATCTTTTACTTCTAGAAAATCTGGAAAGTTCGGACGCCTGATTGGTCGTATCTATGCCGACGGCAAAGATGTTAATCAAATGATGATAGATTCCGGCCTGGCCCGACCGTATGACGGGACTGGGAAGCGGGAACCGTGGGTGGAGTAATGGTGGGAGATACTGGATTCGAACCAGTGGCCTCTAGCGTGTCGAGCTAGCGCTCTAACCAACTGAGCTAATCCCCCTCAGTTCAGCCATACTATCAAACTATAAAGATACGTGAGCTTACATTAAAAGTATTTGGCCAACAGAATGGCCAACAGGAAATAGAGATTCTCAGAATCCCTTTATTTCCAAGGATGTTAGCAAGTGTGAGCATGTTTCCCAAATATTCGACACGCATGCAGCGAAGATTTAATGATAACGCTTCACACTTTACGATATGGCCCTACATCCTTGAAAAATAAAGAGATTAAGAAAATGCGCAGCGCTGATTTCGTGAATTGATACACGGTTTCTAATGGTATTCATCAGAAGTGATTGGCCAACAGGGTGGCCAACAGGAGCGATACGCAGCGACGACATAACTAGACAGCCTTCGAATCTAGATCGTTCATTCGAGCTAACTGATCCGCATTGACTTCGTAGTTCGAGCCGTCGTAATAATGGAAAGTCATTTTCGGGTCTTTATGCCCGGACCAGTCCAAAATTTGTTCGCTCGGAATATCTGGGAACTCCTGTCGCAGTCGAGAGATCCAAGTATTCCGAAGCCAGTGAAAAGGCGGGGCATCGTCTACCCATTTAATGTCGCCATTCTCGGCACCCTTTGGCCTGAGCCATGTGATCTCGGAATTCCGGCACTCTGTAACGAACACGTCGTAGAGCTTATCGGCTGTCACTGGCTTTCCATCACGGCGAGTGAATACGAATGAATGATCCCAGTCTGCGGCAGTGTAGCCGTTTCCGTAAGATTCCATTTGTATTTTCGCTTGATAGGATTTCCATTCCTTCAACAACTCCGATACGAACGGTGCGTTCATAACTTTTGTCTCCCTAGCCTCATCACTCTTGGGAGTGCGATAGCGACCACGCTTATCGTTCTGCATCTGGCAATCGATGAACTGCGGATCGTCCAGATTAGGTTTGCGGTCGGGGCCGAGAAAGTGTTCCCACTTCAAGCCAGCGATCTCGCCTTCACGCAAGCCGCAGTTCACAGCAAGATTCGCCGTGAAGTATGCGAGGTTCTGTTCCCATGTCGAACGCCGGAACTCTCGGAGCTTGGCGATTTCTTCGACGGTGAGTGCCTTGCGGAACTTTTTTCCACCGCGATCCGAGTACACCGGAACGTTTCCTTCACGCCGTCTACCGTCACCGAACAGATCGAAATAGGCTGGCTCTCGCATAACCTTTTCTTTGTAGACTGCATCGCTCAGAATGCGATCTAGTTCCGACCTGTAGACAGTGATAGTTCTTGCCGTCCGATTATTGGCCCGCAGCTCGTCGAGGCATCGTGTCACGTCTCGGTGATGTAGCTTGCTCATTTCAACGTTGCCAAGCTGCTCGGCCCACCAGTCGGCTCGCTGATGCCGCGAAGCGATCTCGTCGTCACCGACCGGACGGCGACCGCGATTCTTCGCACGAGTCATTGTGCAATAGTCCGACTTCTTCCAGAACGTGACAAAGTCCCGAAACTTGCCTGAATCCTGAACGTCTAATTCCCCGTAGAGTTCGGCCACTCGCTCATCGTAACAACGCTCGGCGCACACATAGATTCGAACGCGCTTACCACTGATGGAGCGTCGCCCGTTTCTGGCCTTGTGTTTATCACCCCACCGGAACGCGGTCTGCTGAGTGATCATCTTGCCGCACTGGGCGGCCTCACACTCCGTCGTGTTTTTTCTTGCTGGCATATTCCTATTCCTTCCATATTCGGGAAGGTGAGCCGGTAAGAGCGCCCATAACGCGATCCTCGATCTCACCCTTCCACATTTTTTCTGTTCGTCGCTCTTTACCAATCCCGTCGATATCAGGGAACCAGAACCCTTGTCGCTGATCTTCGCTCGCCACTATTGCGGCGAGTCTGTGATTCATATAGATCGCATTCCGCGCATGAAAGGCCCGCGCCCATACTGTCGATTCCCACCAGTGCGGATTTCCGATCATGCGGCCCTGTATTTTGTCCGATACAACCCGAACGCTCTGAGGCGGAATCAACAGATCCTCGGTCCTGCAACACGAACACTCGGTAGCCCTCATATAGAGATAAAGCATATGAGTGAGAGCGATATTCGCTCGCTCGTATGCGGCTGATCCGAATGTGTTAGTCATGATCGCAATGGGCGTTCGGCCCTCGTGTAACGGTATGAACCCGAAAGTGATATTTTCACTCTGAGAAGTTTCGACCGTCACTCCGAGTGCTAGCGCCATTGCTCTCGACTTCTGACTCGTCAACATTCCGCATTCAAACGGTTTGGCGAGCATTTCTTCGATTGTCATGTCCGCCAGTGTTTCCCGTTCGATGTCCTTTTCTGATATGTACCGCGACACATCCCAAGGCTCATTTGGCCTCTTGAGTGCGTCGACGATTGATTGTGGTCGTTGCTCCATGGTCTACCCCCTTATTCCGTAGCTCAGATTTAATCATTAGTTCCAGTAACTCCCGTCGAGTATCTACGTCCGCCTCGTCGATCTCTGCTGTGAGTTGCTTGATGCGGCGAGCACCTAAGAATTGCTCGTACATCATTTCCTTATCGAGATACGGATCGTCTTCTGGTGAAACATTCGCCCAGTCGCCTAATCCGTACATCCAAGGAAGCGGTACTCGCAATAGTTCAGCTATGAACACCGCCCTGGTATCGGTCATGCTCACCTCGCCAGTCTCTATTCGTCCGACCGCGTTTGGATTAGTTTCCGTCGCGTCCGGCAATAAGGCTGTGAGGTAAGCCTGACTCAATCCGAGTAGCTGTCTTCTCGCCTTCATCCTGCGTCCTCGTTCCTTGCGCAACGATTCAACAGTCATTCTGGACTTCGATCCAGATCCTTTGTTCGTCATAAACACTCCTTTCGTGTCATACAACATACCGTGATTGTATTAGGTTTCATAAGGACTTGTCTAGTATTATTAGAAAACTTCTAACGTTAATAAATACTTACTTGATATGTTGACAAGATGCCCTATTCTATTGTTCATCATTAGACTTCATAAGGAGAGAAACAGAATGACGACGCAGGAAAGCAAGACTTTCGAAGATGGGCGAGTCTACAACGCTCGGGAAGTCGCAGCGAATTTAGGAGTCTCGATCCCAACGGTTCATGACTGGGTGAAGCGGGACGGCCTACCCATGAAAGCAATGGGCAAGGCCCACAATTCGGCGAAATATATTCTCGGCGAAGATCTCAAGCGATGGATCAGAGGCTACAGAAGTTGAAATCGCTTGCAGAAATAATCGAGGAACACAGCGAACGTTCTTACGGAGCAGCCGACGAAACCTGGAAGCAAACCGCATGGGATATCGCTATCGAGACAAGTATGGAACTTGAGGAATGGACCACAGATGACTTATGGCAAAGAGGGTTACCCGACGTCAAGGAGCCTCGCGCTCTGGGCGGAATTCTTAGAAGACTTAGCAGAAGCGGCATCATCGAAACCACAGACCGAGTCAGAACCAGCAACCGCCACGAACAAAACCACGGAAGAAAACTCCAAATCTGGAGATCGAACATCTTCGGTACATGAAGAATTTTTGACTCTTGCCGAGTATTTTAATCATCCGCAGACCGACCGGCATTTCGTAAAAGACTTTGGGGAATGGCAACACAACAACGGCGAGTTTTACACGCTCCATTATGTGACCTCAGCAAAAGAATTTGTCGTCGCTCATACCGATAAACACCACCTCCCGAGAGGGTTTGTTCTAAACGCATATTGCTCCTCGGTTGAAAAAGCAAAAGAGGCATTGCCTAAATCGTCGCCGGCGTTTCGCGGAAGTCTGCAAATGATTATCGAAGTGATAGAACGGGCATTTCCTCGATGAGTATTGAAACAATAAACGCAACTATCAAGCTCAAAGACATCGAACCTGATGGACAGCCGATACCGTATTTCAACGGTGACGTGACCGAGTATTTCACTCACATTCGGCAACGGCATATCACGCTGACTCAGGATCTTCTAGCCACTCGACAAATGCTCCTACAGGAACGGGACCAAGTGAACACAGATCAAGTCTCACTCCGGCAGGTTGAGAGCCAGTACTACACGAAACTTACCGGCTCGAATCAGAAGCTCAGAGATATCGAACTGAAAGAAAAACTGGATCGAGACGACTACTGGATCAAGGTAAATAAATTACTCGCCCAGGGACACGCGAATATCGCTGTCTGCGAAGGGCGACTAGAAGAACTCAAACACGCATTAAGACGGGCGGAATATGAACTTCGGTTCTGCTGCGCTCTCTTGGAAGGGAATAGACATGAGTGAACAAGAACAAGGCGGACATCTAGTAGAGGAAGCCAAGAAACTCGGCGGGGTACTAACTGGCAACGATAGAGGCATCGTCCAGTTCGGCAGTCATGTATTACCGTTCGCAAAAATAATCGTCGACATTATGGACGAGCCATCGACCGTTCTCGAACGAGTTAAAGTCTGGGAAGCTGCCTATCTTGAGGCGTACCCAGAACCACAGCAAGTCGAACGCAAGGTGGAACCAGCTTCACAGCCAGCGCCGAGCAACGATAGTTCGATGCAGTCTCCGCATTGTGACGAACATAATCTGGCAATGCGGCTGATCGAGAAAAAGGGAAACGGCGATCCATTACCTCACGGCCCGTTCTACGTGTGCGCCGTAGCCGACCGGAATTCTCAATGCAATCAGAAATGGAACCTGAAACAGTGGCTCGAAAGTCTGGGTGCCGTGTGATGCGATTTGCAGAACGAACCGGACTGAAGCCGTGGCGATGTCGCTACTGTTCAGATCCAATAGTCGTCGAGCCTGGCGGCAAGACGTACTCGGCGCATGATGGTTCCCGTCACGATCAGTTGATATGCAGACCATACGGATTCTTTGAAGCGCTCAAGCAGCGCCGGCAATCGTATTGCCGTAATTGTGAACTCATCGTTCGGGGTGATGTCCTTCTTCATCGCTGCGAACGTGGGGAACAGGTCGGATCGGTGAGTCAGCCGGTGATTGCTAGCCCCACGGTTAGTTACTCGAATCAGAAACCGGCGGTGAATGACATTGTCACGATAGATTCACCAACTCCCGATCCGACTCGAATAATCATTTCCCGTCAGGAGTTATTCGCGCCGTGATCCCGACGAAGATACTGAACGAAGATTTCCACGTGTACGAGTGGCCTGACGGGATAATTATCAAGCTCGAAAAATTGCAGGAAGACCGAACAGGACTCAAGGCAAAAGCAAAATACTTTGCAACGCTGCCCAGTAAGGAACTTCGTCTACTGAATAGCGGGAACAGCAATCTCGATTCGTCAGATACCAGGACTCGACAAGCGAACAAGCTAAACAAGAAATGGCCTGATGTCACTGCGGACGACTGGGACGAACGTTTAATGCTCGTGTCTGAGGAATCGGACAAACATTTCTATCAGGGCGGAACGGAAGTTATCGACTTATCGCAGGTCGAACCAGACCTTGAAGCCAGCCCATCTCTACTCGATCCGTTCATCACTAAAAACGGGATCACGCTCATCTATGCCGACTCGTCAGCAGGTAAGAGCATGTTCGTTCTCGCTGCGGCACTCTCAGTCGCTACAGGACTTGATTTACTTGGTGCGACACCTGAGCAGACCGGAAACGTTCTCTACCTCGATTATGAGGATACGAAGGACACTCTCGCAGAACGAGCGTCCGCACTTCTCGCCGGACAGCAAGTGTACGAATTTCCATCAGACAAGTTCTTTTATGCCTCGATGGAAAAGGCTATTAAGCACCAAGAAGGGTTCATCCGTGGCAAGATACGCGACCACGAAATCAAGTTAGTTGTGATAGATAGCTTGTCACTGGCCGCAGGTGATCCAACTGAGGTAAACAACGTACATAGCGTGATAACGGCTTGTAGGCGGCTTAGAACGCCCGTTGTGTTGATTCATCACCTCAGCAACGAAGCAGTGAAAGAAGTTAAGGCAAAGAATAAGCGTCCATATGGAACGACGTTCTCTCGGGCCTGGGCACGGAAGCTCTGGCTCATCGAGAAAGAATCCACGCTTTCAGGACCGATCATTCGTCTCACGAATACCAAAGTGAATAACGGCATGGAAGATCCCGATCTGGTGTTCAGTCTGAACATCACCAATAACGCCCGTCACCACATGATCGAGGCCCATTACAGCAAACGTTCGCTTCTGGATTTCGCCGAAGCGCGAAACGACAACCAGAATCAATCGGAATATGAGTCGGCTGAGTCCGCAAAAACGGAAGGTGGAGAGACTATGCCTACTGTACGGGACGAGATTAGCGAGTATCTGCAACGGATGAGCAATCCCAAGACCTGTAAACAAATCACCGATGAACTGAACGAATGGCGAGGTGGCGACGACATCTTGTCAGAAGAAGCCGTTCGGGTCGAAGTGAAACGCGGCGAACAAAAAGACATGTTCGAAGTGAAGCACACGGAGCAAATCAACGGAAAGACCTTGAAATTCTGGGGAATCCGAGAAACGGAGGCAGTCACATAACAACTCGCATAACTGTTATGTGAGATCTGTTATGTACAGACATAACAACGGGAGTTAGGCTCTCCTCCTGAGGCCTCTAAGGGGCCGTTCCGAGCCTACCCCTGTTATGGGTGCTGTTATGTGAATAGTGTTATGGCTAGGAAAAGAAACCCCGAAACCTGCGTCCACTGGTGGAAAGTTGCCGAACCGACGGTTGCTGCGTCTTCGGCTAAGTGTGCTCATTGCGGAACGCTCAAAGAGTTTCCAGGTATTCAAGACGAAGAATCGAAATGGGAAGTACACCGTAAAAAAGCTGTGGCCAAGCGCAAAGGGCGGGGGCGCTAGTGTGGTTGTATCTTCCTTCCTGTCACTCTGTACCGGATCAGGCGGACTCGATCTCGGAGTTATCCGAGGAAGCGGCTACACAACTCAGCCGATCTTGTACGTGGAGAACGAAGCCACAGCCGCCGCAGTTTTGGCATCGAATATTCAATCAGGAAAGTTACCTGATGCGGCTATTTGGTCCGACCTTAAGACATTCGATTTCAGCCAATGGCGGGGAGTCGACGGAATTGTCGGTGGCTACCCATGCCAGCCGTTCTCAGCAATCGGACCTAAATTGGGAGCCGCCGATCATCGTCACCTCTGGCCGTACATCGAAGAGGGCATCGAAGCAGTTAGACCTGTTTGGTGCTTCTTTGAGAATGTCGCCAATCATCTGTCACTCGGATTCGATGTCGTCGCCCAGAGCCTACACCGCCTGGGTTTCGAAGTTACGGCAACACTTGTCCGAGCTTCGGACGTGGGCGCATCACACAAAAGAGAACGGCTATTCATATTGGCCCACTCCGCTAGCGAGAGATCTCAAAGGGACGGTCACAAACGAATCGCTAGTGAGGACGGATGGCAAGAACCGGCTGGACACATTGGATCAAGTCGCGGTCCGTTGGGACATTACCCGCCTAGCCCTACCGACAGTCGATGGAATGGAGTTCCGGAGCGATTACATCCATCGAAGGTTAAATCCGAATTTCACCGACTGGATGATGGGATGGGACGAAAACTGGACCTCAGTCGAGCCGACCGACTCAGGATCGCAGGAAACGGAGTAGTCCCAGACCAGGCGGCGTTCGCTTGGCAGGAATTGTGGGCAGAAATGTTGGATAGCTGATGAGTAACAAGCTGAAACGGAAAGACCTTCACGGTCCGAAGAAAGAAACGGTGAAAGAACGGATGGCACGAGAACGACGCGAGCGTGACACCGGCGGATCTGCCAGTGAATCGCGCCACCTTGCCGCCTATATCTGCGAAGCGTTGAGAGAAACCGGAAGGGAACCCATTTCCGAATCGTCCGAAAAATTTATGGGTGAAGTCCTGCGGGATGTTGCCGGAATTTATCTCTATATGCACCGGCAGGGAATAGGGGCGATCCGGCAATCGCGCAGGGTCGAAGCCGCAAAGGGTGAAACTAAATTTCCATACCGTAACTCTCAGCTAATGGAGAAGCTCGAACGAAAGCGGCATCGTGAGACTGCCTGGAACCTAACTAAAAGCGGGTGGAGGGCCGTTCGTCCATGAAACGTTCTAAGTTACGGCCCCGATCTAAAAAGACTCAGAAGCTCTATCAGCAGAAGAACGGACGGCGAGAGTTCGTATCGTTCATGCTGAGGCGGTTTCGAATCTGTCAGGCGAGCCTCGATGTCTGTACTGGCGCAAGTTCTGACGTTCATGAAATCGTTCCCAGATCAGCCGGCGGAAAGATCGTACCGGAATTCGATTTCACGCAACCAAGACCAAAAGCCGACCTCGACGCGATGTTGGCTACTCAGTGGCTCAGTCTATGCAGGGCGTGTCACCACTTCATCACATTTAATCCCAAATTTGCAAAAGAGAACGGATATAAGAAGCGCATATGAAACACGTTCTATTTTTTAGCGGTGGCAAAGCCTCATTCGGTGCGGCGTATAGATTGAGGGAATCGACTGATGAACCGATCACATTACTTTTCACCGATACGAAGGTCGAAGATGCTGATCTGTATAGATTTCTAATTCAGGCAGCAGCACTGCTTCCAAATTCGGAGCTAGTATCACTGGCCGACGGTCGGACTATCTGGGAACTGTTCGACGATCAATCATTCCTAGCAAACAATAGAGTCCCCATCTGTTCACGAGTGTTGAAAAATGAGGTTGCTCGAAAGTGGGTTAAAGCAAATTGCGCCCCTGACGATACGATGCTTTATTTCGGTATTGACTACACGGAGGCTCATAGAACTGAGGGAGTATCAAGGCGGTGGGAGCCTTACAAGGTAGATTACCCACTTCTATGGAAACCAGTATGGGACAAGCATAGAAACGTTGACGAGATTCTTACTGCTCACAATGTCGCTGAACCAAGACTCTATAAAACAGGCTCAGAACATAACAACTGCGGGGGTCTCTGTGTTAGAGCAGGGCAAGGATCGTTCACCAGGGTCTACAAATCACCAGATACCAAGCACATTTTTTTGGCTTGGGAGCAGGAAGAAAACAAACTGCGTGAGCGACTGGGCAACGTCGCTATTCTGCGAGACAGAAGGGGTGGTGAAAGTTTGCCGCTTCCGTTGAGTGTATTGAGGGCAGAAATAGACAAGGGCAACGAACAACAGATCGGCTTTCCGGACGAGTTCGGGGCCTGTGGGTGCATGGTTGAGATCTGAAATATGAACCAGAAACGCACCAACAAAAATAATCGTCTTCGGGGCAAGCGTTGGGAACGGCGCATCGCTCAAGTGCTCGGCGGTAAGCGTAATCTCGACAAGTCCCGTCCACATACTGATATCGAGACTGAGTCGCATATCTACGAAATCAAATCGTCCGTCTCGGCGTGTCCGAATTGGATTTCGTCAGCGTGGCATCAGGCCGAACTCGCAGCAGAAGAATCGAACAAAGAGATCGGCGGCATAGTGAAAGTATGGACGAACAACGGCGGTAATGCTCGGGCATTTCTGATTCAAGAAATCGACCTGAACGGTGGTGACGATGGTTCGACTGATTGACTATGACGACCTGAGTATTTGCGATATGTGTGAGGACTACTACTGTGATTTTCACGACAAGCATTTTTACGACTGCGAATGTGAATTGGAGATCTGGGCCGAGTTCAACGCGCGGTTCAAAGATGAGGAAGACGAAGATGATGAATGAGATCATTGAATACTTCGACAACGAACCAGAGGTGGAAGTAATAACCGGAAGAACAGTGCTGGTGATTTGTAGTAAGTGTGGCGAAGGTATGACGCTTGAGGACGAGATCAATTGGGATTCAGTCCGACATATTCGGTGTGACGATGAGTTGGTGTGATGTCTGCGAACTGTTCACCGATGAAGGAAACATCCGCTGCACTTGTGACGATGAATTCAAGCGCCATTGCGATCACTGTGGCGAGGTACGCAATATCGAACTAGAGCCGAGATGCGGTTGCCAGGCTCCAGAATCAGTGATTTATCGATGATCTCGAAAAAAAAGCCTTTCTGTATGGCTCATAGGAGCGACTTAATGCTATCGGCAATACTAGCGGACCTATGCAAAAACGCTGTTATGGGCGAAATCCAGGCGAAGGAATAACGTTCTGATATGCCTACAGATACTAAGAAAAAGATCAAAGTCAAGTTCGCTCGTCCGTTATATGACAAACAACGAGACGCGATCTTTGCTGATAAGCGATGGATCATTGTCGAGGCGAGCACCAAATCCGGTAAGACTCATGCTGCGATCCAGTGGATGATCACTGAGGCACTGGACAAGGGGAAGGAAGGACGATCGTTCTGGTGGGTAGCACCAACGTTTCAACAAGCCAAGATGTCATTCCAGAGATGCGAGCGAGC
>VTLG01014275.1_pt1 | contig 12803 bp, 7 predicted proteins | sample 4694571 | NCBI WGS metagenome assembly VTLG01 (sample SAMN12604809, study PRJNA352737) | marine metagenome | biome: ENVO:00000447; feature: ENVO:00000209|ENVO:00000569|ENVO:01000036; material: ENVO:00002151; isolation source: viral sequences binned using virsorter ... | reverse complement strand
CTTAGTAGAGATCCAGAAGGAAACATACTTGAAGTAGTAGTAAGAGAAGAGGTAAGTCCTGAAGTATTACCACCTGGAATAGTACCTAAGAATGACTACGGTAAAAACACAGATAAAACTGTCTTTTTATACACCCGTATTACTTGGGATTACGACAAAGATAGATGTAATTGGCATCAAGAAGTATATGGAAAACCTATAGGTCCAAGGGGTTCAGTACCTATAGAGAAAGCCCCGTGGATTCCTCTCAGGATGTTCCGTGTAGCACACGAAGCTTACGGAAGGAGTTATGTAGAAGAGCTACTGGGGGATCTTAAATCTCTTGAGTATTTATCTAAAGCAATCGTTGAAGGTAGTGCAGCAGCAGCTAAGATAATTTTCCTTTGTAACCCTAATGGAACTACTAGACCCGATTCTCTTGCCAGAGCTGCTAATGGTTCTATTGTGGCTGGCAATCCTAATGATGTAGCGCCTCTACAAATGCAGAAACAGGCAGACCTGTCTGTAGCTCTGCAAACTATAGCTCGTATAGAACAAAGACTTAGTTTCTCTTTCTTACTTAACAGTGCTATTCAAGCTGGTGCTTCTGGACGAGACCGAGTCACTGCGGAAGAAATCAGAATGGTTGCCCAAGAGCTCGAAGCTGGATTGGGTGGTGTATATTCCATACTTTCTGTAGAACTACAACTTCCACTAGTCCATAGAAAGATGGCACTAATGGAGAAGAGAGGTAGCCTTCCTCGATTACCAAAGAATATTGTTACGCCTCGTATTACTACTGGTCTTGATGCTTTAGGAAGAGGTAACGATAAAGCTAAGTTGATTGAGTTTATACAAACTCTTGCTCAGACTATGGGTCCAGAGGCCATGGTTAAGTACGTTAATAGTAGAGAACTTATTACTAGGCTTGCTGCTTCTGATGGTTTAGAAACATACAAACTTATCAAATCAGATGAGCAATTGATGGAAGAAGAGCAGCAACAAGCTATGATGGCACAAGAACAAGCAGCGGCACAGGATCCTTCACAAGATCCAGCTAAACAAGCTGCCTTACTTAAAGCTGAAAATGACGCAGTCCGCACAGAACAAGAAGTCGCCAAGCAAGCCGAAGGTGGTGGTAACTGAGCAATTAACACCTGAACTTAAAGAACCTCCTGTCAGAGAGGAGCCTAAGACTGAGGTTGATGTTCTTATTGAAAGACTTAGAACTGAGAAGCCTCAAACTTATGATCAATACATAAAAGCTATTGAAGCAAAAAAGATTGTATCGGTGTATCCTGATCTAACCTTACGTATCGGTTAAAAAAATGCCTGAAGTCAATACAACAGGTGGAGCATTTCCGGAAGAAACCCCTGCTTATAACGAGCAGGATCAAGCTATACTTGATGGTCAAGACCCACAAGAGTTTGAACAAGAGGGAGAACTTATTGGAGGTAAGTTCAGGTCTGCGGAAGACCTTTTACAGGCTTATCAAGAGCTTGAAAGAAAACTTGGTGAACAACCAGAAGATGAAGAAGTAGAAGATTATTACGAGGAAGATCCTGATATAGATGGTGTCCAAGTACCTGAGGATGCACAAGAGCAGTCTCTACCACCAGCAGAAGAAGCAACCATCTTAGAAACTATTGGTGGTTCTGATAACCTAACAACTATTAGGGAGTGGGCTCAAGCTGAACTTGATCAGGATGAGATTGATGCTTATAACGAGGAGGTTAATAGTGGAGACTACACAAGAGCTAGGAACGCTGTTCAATCTATGTTCTTTGCTTATAACCAAGCTGTAGGACAAGAGCCTGATCTTTTAGGTGGAAGAATTTCTAACAACGCTACTGATGTATATCGTTCAGTTCAAGAAGTAGAAGCTGCTATGAACGATCCTAGGTACCTACATGACACTGCTTATACACAAGATGTAGAAGAGAAAGTTTCTAGATCAGATATATTAACACCTAGATAGGTTAATATTAAGAAAGCTTATGTAAGTATTGTTGCCTCTGAGGAGATAACAGCAGTCGCAGCGTGAGCATTTAACATTTATTTAATCTTTCAAAAAGATGCCAGATTTTTCGAGCATCTCCAGGTTAGGTGGCATAAATGGTGTTCAGTATAACGCCAACTCTGCTGCTGGTAACTACGAAAAGGAGAATGCGAATTTTCTTAAAATCTTCTCTGGAGAAGTCCTAACAGTCTTCAACCGTGAGACGATTTTCAAAGACTTAACCCAAAAACGTACCATTAGTTCGGGCAAGAGCGCCAGCTTCCCAATTACGGGTCGTTTTTCTAGCCGTTATCATCGTCCAGGCGATTGGATCACCGGCCAGGGTAACAAAGGCATGATCGGTGAGAAGATTATCACTATTGATGATCTACTTATCGCTGATGCTTCAATCTATGACCTTGATGAGGCCAAGCTTCATTGGGACGTTAGATCGATCTACAGTAAGGAATTAGGTAGGGCTTTATCAAGGGCCTATGACCAGCGTCTAGTCCGTACACTTCTAACAGCTTCCGAGTCTGATGGACGTGTTGATGATTGGGATAACAAGACTTTCGCTGTAACTTCAGCTCCTGCTGATGTAACAGTTGCGAGTATCTCAGGCAACAACATCACCATGTCAGGCCAGATGGCTAACTACGGCACCTTTGCGGCTGGTACAACAATGTATGGTGAGGACAGCGGTGCTTACGGTGTTATTACAACTACCGCAACTAACGCTTCTCCTTCTGTTATTGTTGTTAACCCAATTGGTGCAGTAGGTACAGGTACTGACGCAGCCTTCAAGGTTGGTGAAAGAGTATTCGTTCTAAGCAAGCTTCCTGGTGGAACCTCATACACAGGTATCGACCTCAACGGTCAATCTACCCGTAACGCTAGAGGTGATCTAATTGTTGAGAACCTTTACAAGGCTTGCCAAGCACTTGATGAGAAGGATGCTCCTAAGGATGGACGTGTCGTTGTACTAAGCCCAGGCGCTTACTACGATGTCATCAACTCTGACAGAGCAATCAACACTGACTGGAACTCCGGCTCTGGTGAGAACGGCTCCTTCAAGAGCAATAAAGTTCTTAGTGTTGCTGGCTTCACAGTTAGAACATCTAACAACCTTGGTTCTGCAGCTTACGGAAACAGCTACTCAGGTACAGCAGCTCAATCAGCTACTACCAGAGGTGAGCGTCCTAACTACATCAACGGTAAGGATGGTTCTGACGGAACTGCAGCAGCAGGTACTAACGACTATTGGCAGGATGAGCAGGGTAACACCTCAACTCTTACCAACTTGTTCGGACTTTGCTTTACAAAAGAAGCAGTCGGTACAGTTGCTCTTAAGGATCTGAATATGCAGATGACTGGTTCTGAGTACAAAGCAATGACTCAGAGCACCATGATGGTCGCAAGCTACGCAGTTGGACACGGTATCCTCCGTCCTGATTGTGCAGTATCGCTACTCCATGACGGAAACCCTTGGTAAATACTTAGGAAAACCGAATACAATAAGGGGAGGCGTATGTTTCCCCTTTTTGTTATCTATATATGGCAACTACAAAACTACAGGCAGTTAACACACTTCTTTCGATTATTGGTGAGGCTCCTTTAAACCAGCTCACCCCTCCACTTACTGGTGATGCATCTTTAGCAGAAAGAGTATTAGATGAAATAAGTACAGAAGTTCAAGGGGCAGGTTGGTCTTGGAACACTATGGTATATAAGGAAATACCTTTAGATGGGAATGGGCATTCTACTCTTGCTGCTAATACTCTTGCTGTTCGTTTCAATCCCTTATCTTACCCTTCACAGCGATTTGTTTTACGCGGTATTAAACTCTTTGATCGTGTAGAAAATAGTTACGATTTAAGAGGAAGCTTAGGTGTAGCCCTTACTGGTGGTACGAGTGATCTTATTGCAGAAATAGTAGAAGAGTTAGCTTGGAATGATATACCTGAAACAGGTAAAAGATATATAACAATTAGAGCTGGTAGAGTATTTGCTAATAGGGCTGTTACTTCTCAAAGTATAGAAAGTTACACAGCAGATGATGAAGAGAACGCTCTTCAAATTTTAAAACGTACTGAAGACATGGCTCAGAATAATAACTTCATCAGCGGTCCTGATGATTTATATGGAGGACGTGTGCAGACAACATTTGGTCCTGATATTCTTGATCGCTAATGTCTAAAGAACTTTTTAACCAAGTCATTGGCCCATTAAATAAGGGTGTCAACCAACAAGCAACTAGTTTCGTTTTACCTGGGTTCTCTAAAACTCTTGAGAACGGTAACTGTGATTTGGTGGAGGGTCTCAAGAAAAGATTAGGTACTGTTCCTCTTAAACAGATTGATACTCTTACTAAATATGATGGTCACGGTACTCCTGGTAATAATTTAACTGGAACTATTATGTGGGATGAAGCTTGGTACTACGTCTACAACAGAAGTGACACAGAAAGATTTGTTCTAGTAATAGGAGACGACAGTAAAACTGTAACTCCTACTGGTAACACAACTAATAACAGTACTGTTATAGCTTCTGTCAGCAGTATGACGGATATATTTGTGGGGGCTACTGTAACAGGATCTGGTATTCCATCAGGAGCGACTATAAGTGAAATAGGTACTAGCTCTATTACTCTAAATAAAGATTGTACAGCTACAGCTACTGGAACTACTTTAACTATTTCAGCTAGTAAAACTTTTATAACTGGAGTAGCAAATGTTGAACCTATTAGTGGAATACTCCCAACTGTTGTACCAATACAGCAGATCTTTGCTGGTATAACTACTACTAATCTTGAATACTTAAGAGGTTCTGGTAGAGCTAGAGATAGGTTTAGAGCTACATCCTTTCAAGATAACGTATTCATAACTAATATTCAAAAGAAGTGTGAGTTCGATAGCTCAGAAACTTTAACTAGATACAACATAGGTTATATAAATAGTAAATATGTACCAACCAAGGCTCAGATAAACGTAAAACTAATCGACTACGCGACTAAATATGAATGTGATATAGAACTAGATAATGGGAACACAATTTCAGCAAATATAACAACAGCTACATTAGCTTCAGGGACAGCAATCAGTACCCAAACTATTGCAACAGATTTAAAAGATGCTATAGATACGGCAGACTCTAGTAATCATCTAACGTTTTCAGTAGAGGGTTCTCAGATCTTAATAGGTCTAGCTAGTTCTGACAGATCTTTCAAAAGTTTTGTAGTTTCTGACGCTAGAGGTAATACTTTGATGTCTGGTTACTCTAATCAAGTAACTAGTATTCTTGATCTACCTACTACATCTTGGCAAGGATACTCAGCTATTGTTGCTCCTGATGGAGCCGCTGGTGAAAGTTCTTACTACTTAAAATTCAACGCAGAAAACGTAACCGCTGATGGTACTTATGGTAGAGGTTCTTGGGAAGAGGCAGGAGCTTGGGGTACTAAAGGTTTAATTGATGCGGCTACAATGCCTCACGCTTTCCTCTACTACAAGAACTCTGATGGTTTAACTAGATTTACTTTTCAACCAAAAGACGGTACTACCTATACAGATGGTAGTCACTCAACTGTTCTTAAAAAATGGACTGAACGCTTAGCAGGTGATGCAGAAAAGATGGAACCCCCATCGTTTATGGATAGAAAGATTACAGATATTGTGTTCTTTAAAAACCGACTTGGTTTTATAGCTGGAGAACACGTAATACTTAGTGAAGCTGGTGCTTATTACAATTTTTGGATTGAATCAGCTTTACAGGTTTTAGATACAGACCCTATAGATTTAACAGCAGTCAGTAATGACGTAGCAGTACTGAACTACGCTTTACAGCAGCAGGATGAGTTAGTTCTATTTTCTAATGAAAACCAGTTCAGACTTTATTCAGGTGACAACGTAACGTTCTCTCCAGAAACAGCTTCTGTAGGTCGTATAAGTTCCATTAGTATGGAATCAAAAGTTAAACCTCAACAAGTTGGACCTCAAGTTATATTCCCTGTTAAAGAAGGTGACTTCACAGGGCTACATACTTTTATTACTACTGACCGTACTGTTGGTATTAACCTCGGACAAACTGCTGTTATAACAGAAACAGTACCAAAGTATATACCAAAAAATATTGATTCATTAGCGGTTAGTAGGACAGATCAGTACTTAATAGCTCTTAGTCAAGATGATCCAGATGCTTTATATATCTACCAATTCTTTTGGGAAGCTTCGGCTGGGTCTTTAAGTAACAAACAAAACGCTTGGAGTAAGTGGACGTTCCCTAACAAGAATATCTATTGGTGTGATTTTGTTGAGGGAACGTTGTTGAATGTGGTTAAGTACACAGAGAACAGTACTGATAAGTACTACCTAGAAGGTATCAACGCTTCTAGACCTCCTCAAATTGAGCAGGATCTATTCCTATTAGACAGACAGTTATCTAGTTCTATTACTACTGATCTAGGTTCTGTCACTTTTAGTTATAGCGGTCTTACCAACAAAACTACTGTTACTTTGCCTTACTACACAGTAAATCCAAGTCAGTTCATTGTTATCAAAAAGGATAAGACTGATGCTAACGAAACTGAAAAACGTTGGATCGTGGCTTCGACTATTCCAGCTGGGGTTAATACTTTTGTTTGCGATAGCTTGGGCGATTTTAGTGGAAGCTCATGGGTCTTTGGTGAGAAATACACGTTCAAATTTGAGCCGCCTCAGCTCATGCCCTATTCAAGAACTGCGACTGACAACACTTTTATTGGTACTCGTACTGGTCGCCTCCAGTTACGATATATGGATGTTTACTACAATGATGCAAGATACTTCACAGTAGAAGTAACACCAGATTTTAGAGATAAGACTACTTACGAATTTGACAGACGAGATCCTCTTAACGCTAATATTGTTTTAAGTCAGGCTTCATCTTTTGATGAGTCTAAATTTCGTGCGTATATCCAAAGTAGGAATGACCAAGTTAAAGTAGAAGTAGTAAACGACAGTATAGATCAAGCTAAGTTCGTCGCTTTAGAGTGGACTGGCTTGTATTTTGACGTAGCGAGGAAGTACGGCTAATGACACAAGGAGGAACTACTACTACTAGTAGTACTAATTTCTTTTCATCTCCAGGCGCTTTAAGTGCGATTAGTACAGCAGGTAATCTTGCTGCTACCTATTTTGGACATCAAGTTAGTAAATATGAAACACAACGTCAAAACTCTGAAGCTGAAAGACAGTACTGGGAACAGAAAGGAAACCTAGAAAGACAGAACTATAGAGAATATGAAGTACAACAAAGACAGTGGTTAAGGGATAGCACTTATGTTCAGCAGCGTAAGCAGTATGAAAATAAGCTAGCTACTCAAAGGTCTACATATAAAGGTGAAGTAGCTGTTGCTGCTACTGAGAACTTAGGTAGACAGTTAGCTGATTTAGATGCTCGGTTCTATGAAGACACAGCTAAAGACACCATAGAACTTGAGACACAGAAAATGAATAGAGATGCTATTGCTGCTAAGAAGTCTGGAACTGCAGCAGGAAAAGTAGGACGTTCTGTTAATGCTGCTAGAAATCAATATAATCAGATCTACTTAGCAGCCCTCAGTAATAAGAACGTAACTAAGAAGTGGAGAATAGCTGATAAGTTAGGAGCTGCTGAGGCTGAGGCTATTAGAGCTGTTAACGCTGTTAAAGATATTCAGGACTACATACCAAATCCTGTTAACGATCCTCTGAAACCTTTAGCTCCTTTACCTGTTAGAGGAATTAAGCCAGCTAAAAAAGCTGGTCCTTCTAACCTCGCTATGGTTACTAAAGCTGTTGGCAACGTTATAGACGGGGTCAAGTATTACCGATCTATGCAGCCCAAAGTTAGTGACGGTTCTGTGAAAAACACACCACTATTACCTGGGGAGACACAACAATAGTAATGGCTTTAGATTTTAACAGTGGTTCTGTAACCCCTCAACGCAGAGGAAAGGATTACACCAAGAAAGCTCAACAACCAGCAGCAGGAGGAGTACCTGACGCTGCTCCTAGAGAACCACGTCCTATTGGTGGACAGCTTCTCGATATGCGTAGATATGAACCAGGTAACTGGGGAGAAGCTATTGAAGCTATAGAAGACTTTGTAGGTAAAGGTGGTGGTCAACAGGTTCTTAGTAAGTGGGCTTTTGAGAACCACGTTAAAGCTGCTGAAAAGGATGCTAATACTTTAAGAAAACAGAGGACAGAAGCGTTCGCGAGCTTTAAAGCCATAAGCGATGAAACTAAAAAACTTCAAAAGAAGAAGCAATATGATCAAGCTAAACAGAACCGTATTAGTGATCCTTGGACTAAGTTCTTCTACTACGACTCCTTATCTCAAGATGCAAAGGTTGAATCAGTTTTAAAGTATAACGATTGGGCTGGTAAAAACTTATCCAGATTATCTCAAATAGAAGATGATTCAGAGATAGCTATTGAGTTAGCTACTAAAGCAGAGGAGCTTACAGCAAAGTTTGATTATTTACCTCAAAACTTTAAAACAAATGTTGTTGACTCAGCAATGGGTCAACTCACAGCTCAGTTTAAAAAGCAAATAGTTGAGAAAAGACTTGAGAACAGTGATCTTATAGCTGATAAGACTGGTAAATCAAAGGTTCTTAATGGCCTTAGAAATATGGTTACAATCATTAAGACTAGTAAAGGTGGCTTAACTCCACAAGCTCAAAAAGCTTTTGAAATTTCTGTTCAGGATGCTAGAGGTTATCTTATTCAGTACTACGGTGGGGATGAGAAAAAAGCTAATGAAGTATTAGGAGAGGCTTTTGACAAGCTATACATTGATGTAGATAAACCTGGAGATATGCTTCAAGGTAAAAACGATATTGTTGAGTACGCTGCTGGACCTATAATCCAAAAAGCTTTAGGGGAAATAAGAACTAAAGATGGAATACTTCTATTAGATCTAGTAGGTAAAGACGGTAAAACTTATAGAGAGATTCTTGAAAACGGTTATAAGAGTGCTTACAGCCTTATAGATATGGCTGATAAAGCTAATCTTGCTCAGATTAAAAGAGTTTCTAAAGAATGGACTAATACAGCAGATTTCACAGCAGACCAAGCTTTAATTAGTTTTGAAGAAGATAACAAAAGAAAACCTGACGCCGCTGAAAGGCAGCAAATGGCTATAGACCATATAGAAAGTTTAGGAATAGCAGGGTTTACTTATTCAGGTAAAACAGCGAAAGAGGGTCAGGATTATATCTACAATCTTTACGCAGCCCCTGTAAAGGTTCCTACAGCTAAACAGACTGAAAATTTCCAAAGAAGAGTAAATAGACTGAGTACCAGTGGTGAATATATAGATTCAGATTTTGCAGCAGAACTAAGATCTTGGGGTTTAGGAAGTATGGTTGAGGAAAACAGAACTGCGGTTAATGACTGGAGAAGTGATAAGTATCAATCTTTAAGATCTACCATTATTTCAGATTTACAAACTGCTAATAAAGTTCGTATCTTAGGTCATGAATCTCTAGCTACAGCAAATATAGAAAAAGGAGACGGTAAACAGAAATTAAGGTGGGCAGATCAAGCCGTTGAACAATCAAATATACGCTTAAGAGATGAAGTGGACGAGGTTATAGATGAGATAATTAATAACGCTCTTAAAGCTGATCCAAACGCTTTAACTAGTTCTAAAGCTAGAAGAGAAATTTATGATGAGATTAATAGAAGACTAGAGGGACAAGCTCAATATAGTGATCCAAACTTCTACTACAACATCAACCTTCCAGATGGAAACGCTAGAGGTACCCAGTATAATAACGTCCCTGATTTCAGTAGAACTACTAAGAACAGAGATGGTTCTTGGAACATAGAAATACTAAGTTTAGATAACGGTAATACTTGGTCTAGTTCAGCTATTGAAGGACTTAGAGGAGATAGAACTCAAACAGAACTATTTCTAAATAGACAGTTTATCTTTAATGAACCTCAGATGAATGAGCTTATTAGAGCTTTAACTACTAACGATATGTATGGGATAAGTCAGGATACTAGAGATGTAATGAATAATTTTGAATATGCTACTGGTGGAATTATGCCTATGAATGAGGTAGTACTACAACAAGTACAGAAATATACAGGTAATAAGCGTTTAGGTCCTATTTGGAAAGCTAACGCAAAACTACTTCAAGGAGCTTTCATTAACTATGACGCTGCTCCAGCTGATTTCACACCTTATGATGTAGCTCTTAGTCATAACGAAGCGGCTGGTGATTATAAGTCTGGATTGTCTACAGATGGTAAACAACTTAACAGAGTTAGATTTAAGTTAACCCGTCCTACAGGACAAGTAGGAAACGATGCTATGCCAGCTCCTGTTGGTGGGAACATCGTAGATAGTGGTACTCACGATACTTACGGTAACTATATAATTATTAAAGCTGAGGCACATGGTCCTGGTTATCGCAAAGGAGATCGAATCATGATTTCCGGCGGTTCAAAAATACTTGTTACTAGTGGTCGTGTATCAATAGGTCAGCAAGTAATGCTCACTGGTGGTTTAAGTACTGTAACTGGGGGCTTAAATCCTGGACAACTTCAAATGACCATCTTTAATCCTGGTGAGGGCTTCCCAGCTCGATTAGACCAAAAGATTCAATCACACCAAGTCGATTTCCTAAAAGAAAACGTTTACCCACTCATTCGGAGGATTAAATAAATGGGCGCTTATTTTACAGACCGTCAAGGCAATACCAGATATATAGCTGATGATACTGAATATGAGAGATTAGATAACGCTGAGTGGGGAGGTGGTGGAGATTCACAACAGGCTCAACCTAGTAGTGAGGGAAAAGGGTCTAGTACTACTACTCAAGAGAAGCCAGAAGAAAAAGAAGAACCAATAACTGTTCCCGATAAGTGGAGTGATGTAGGTAGTCAAATAAGACAAGGATTTGCTAAAGGTGTTCAAAAAGTTGTACCTTCTGATAAAAGAGCTGAAGCAATATCTGAAAGAGAAGAGCTAATTGAAGCCAATAAAGCAGATGATCCCCTATTAAAAGAAGAAGTTCTTCCAGGTGCTTATAGAACAGTCCAGTCTGCTCTTGATGGTCTTGTCTCTTTACCTCTACAACTCTCAGAATCTGGTTATTTAGATCCTTCTTATATAACTAAAAAGCTAGGTCTTAGTGGTTTTATTAATACTATTACTGGTGGACAACCTGATTGGGAGAAACAGTTACACGAAAAGTATGAACTAAATCAGAAGGAAATAGAACAGTATGGTCGCGTAGATGGTCAACCTCTTGGTTGGAGAGAAGGCTGGTTAGGAGGTCAGTTCCTCAGTAAAGACAGTGATTTCTATAAGAAGAACAAACCAGAATCTGAGCTCGTAGATTTAGGCGCACAAATAGTAGGAGTTATAGGTACAGCAGGGGGTATAAGAAAAGGTCTTACTTGGTTAGGGATGGCTAGGACAGGTGGAGCCTTCAACGCTATGAAGGGTATCCCCACAACTGTTAACAAGCCTGGATTCTGGGCTAGTGCTGGCTTCTTCTTAAAAGCCTCAGCTCCTGAAATGGCAGAGGAACTAGTTCTTTGGCCTCCAAATATACCAGAACTATCTTCAGGCTATGAAGAGCAATTAGAAATATGGAACAGAGCTGCTACTCCTAAAGATAAGTTAGCTCTTAAACGTCTCTACCTATCTGAAAACCCAACTGAGTTTAACTACCACAAAGAGCAGGTTATGCAGGCTCTTATGGGTGGAGCTATTGTTGGTGCTGGTAAATGGACTTGGAACATACTTTCTAACGTTTTAGACGTAAGTTGGACAGCTCTTAGAAATATCAAACTTGGTACAAAAGCTAGTGATGCTTGGGAAGCAGCTTATAAAAAGTTCAAACCAGCTATAGAAACAAACGTTAAGGGTGCTGTTGATGAAGGCATACAGTTAGAGCTAAATCTAGGTATAGGAAAAACAACTACTGATTTTGATACAACCGTAGGAAAGGACATACCCGAAATAGCAACTGGTGCACGTGAAAGTGCAGAAACTTTCCTAGCTAAAACAAAGAACGCTCTAGATGCTCAAGTTGATATATCTAAAAACATAGATTTAGAGTCTACTTCTATACCAGAACAAAGAGCTGCTCTTGTAGAGGAACTTAAAGGCGTTAAAAAGGATCTTAAAGTCAGTAGTGAAGCTTCCATTATTGCTAAGACAAAACTTCTAGATAAAAGGGCTGCTGCTTATAAAGCTGCTCAAAAAGCAGATGAAGGTTGGCTTACAAAAGGTAAGGGTGCTAGAGGTGCTTCTAAAAACGAAAGCAGAGTAAGAGAGCTTAATAAAGCTATAGCCAAAATGAAAAGGTTAGAAGAAATAGAAATTAAATTAGAAGAATTAGAAGCTAAAGAACTTGAGTTCCTAGCTCAGAACTCTGCTTACCGTAACGCTCAGAGTCAGCAGTTAGAAGCCTCTAACGACTTCCAGAAGTTTATTACTGAAACACAGCAGCAGTTATCTAAAGAGGCTGATTTATTAGAAGCTAGAAACGCAGCCGTCGATATGGATAACGTTAATAGAACACGTTTAGGAGAGACAGTAGAACCAGACACTTATAGAACTTCTAATACTGTTCTCCTTCATGGTGAGGTTAAAGCTCTACTAGATGAAGCTCAAGCTGCTATAGATAACAACCAAGTATCACCTGAGTTCTTAAGTGATTGGATCAGAAGACTTGAAGAGCTTAACGTTACTGCTGTTGATGAGGGTGTATCAGCAGCTCCCATTAAAGCTGTAGGTTCACAACCAGCTCCTGATGAAGGACTCTTAGGACCAAAG
>VTLG01013634.1_pt1 | contig 12803 bp, 12 predicted proteins | sample 4694571 | NCBI WGS metagenome assembly VTLG01 (sample SAMN12604809, study PRJNA352737) | marine metagenome | biome: ENVO:00000447; feature: ENVO:00000209|ENVO:00000569|ENVO:01000036; material: ENVO:00002151; isolation source: viral sequences binned using virsorter ... | reverse complement strand
TATCAATTATGTATTGGTTATGGGAAGAACCTAAATCATTTGAAGGTGGAAATATTCATCTTACTGATTATGATATTGAAATACCACTTGAAAGAAATCAATTGATGATTATGCCATCAAGTTTAAATCACGCTGTAGACCCAGTAAAAATGATTCATAGTGTAGATAAATTTTCTGGTATGGGAAGATATTGTATAGTTAGGTTTTTAAAGTTAAATTAATTCTAAACTGATATTTATATATGAGTATATACGAAATTTTTAAACTAATTATTAATATATTTAGGAGTAAACCTATGAGAGACACGGTTTTAACATCATTTGATGAAATAATAGAGATAACATTAGAACACGAAGGCGGTTATGTTCACGACCCAACTGATTTAGGTGGTGAAACTAATTTTGGTATTGCAAAACGTTTTTATCCTGACGTAGATATTAAAAACCTTACAAAAGAAGGTGCTAAAGACATCTACAAAAAAGATTATTGGGATAAGAATAAAGTAGATGATTTACCAGATAATTTAAAACATATCTTTTTTGATATGTGTGTAAATCAAGGTAGAGGAACTGCAGTTAAGATTCTACAGAGAGCAATCAATGGTAAAGGTGGAGACTTAACAGTCGATGGTGGATTCGGGCCTGGAACAAAAGCGGCTTTAGCAAAACATACACCTGAATTAGATAGAGTTCGTTGTTATAGACTAAAACATTATTACGATTTAGTAAATAGAAAACCTGAACAAGAAAGATTTATTTTTGGTTGGTATAAAAGAGCACTGGAAGTGTAAATGAAAAAATTAACTGAATGGTTAACTAAACCTTTTTTAGAAGAGGACATTAATTTACCAGTAAAAGTTGGTGATACTATTCTTGTTGGTAGATTTAAAAACAAGAAGATGGTTGTCAAAAGTATTGGTAAAGACAAACACGGTATGCCTACTATCAATGGTAGAAAAGCAACTACATTCAGAATTCCTAAAAAAGACGACACAAAAATAATCAATAGTAAAAAACAAGAAGTTACAGAGGGTGTTGAAGACCCTGGTATTTTTAAAGCAGTTTTTCTAGCTGGAGGGCCAGGTAGTGGTAAGACTTTTGTTGCTAGAAATTTATTTGGTATGCCTGATAGTGTCAATATTAGTATGAGTGGTATGAAAATGGTAAACTCAGATAAAGAGTTAAAGTTTCTTTTAAACAAATACGGATTTGGTACAGACTTAGATAAAATGCCAGATGAGTTATTTAATCAACTTACAAATCCAAAAGATAAAGATTATAGTGGTTTACGAGATTACTCAAAAAGTCTAACTAAACAAAGAATGAATTTGTATACTGATGGTAGACTTGGGGTGATTGTTGATGGTACAGGTCATAAATGGAAAAACATTAGAAAAGAAAAAACACAATTAGAAAAACTTGGTTACGACACATATATGGTATATGTTAATACAACGTTAGAAGTAGCACAACAAAGAAATCAAGAACGAGATAGAATATTACCACCAAAGTTATTAGAAAAAAGTTGGAAAGATGTTCAAAAAAATCGTGGAGCTTTCAAATCGTTGTTTGGAAGTAATTTTAAAGAAGTTCAAAATAGTGAGACGTTGACCGATAAACAAATTGAGAAAAAATTTGGTAGTTTAGTAAGAAAATATATTAAAGTATTTATGGACAAACCAATCAAAAATAAGATTGCTAAAAATTGGATTAAAAAACAACAAATACTAAAAAGAAAAGGACTTTCAGAAGCTCCAAGAGTACCAAGAAAAAAAGGACAACATCGTGGTTCTAAATCTCATTCAGATTTATATACAGACGAGAATCCAAAAGGAACAATAAAAGGATTAAAATTTGCTACAGTAAAAGATGCTCAAGCTTCTGTAAGTAAAATAAAAAATAGTGGTAAGTCTCATGCTCACAAAATACAAGCGGCTGTAGCTATGGAACAACGAGCACGTGAGATGGGTAAATCATCTCAAGCGGCTGTATATAGAGCTTTTATAAATAAAATGAAAAAGAAAACTAAAAAGAAAAACGAAGATGTAATTCCATCACCTAGTCGTAAAGGTGTTGAGAAGATGAAGAAGAAAGGTAACACTTCAGTTCCTTATGGTAGTGGTTATAAAAAAGTTAATGAACAAAAAGAAATTAAAAAAGTTGTTGGTATCTATGGTGGTAGATTTCAACCATTTGGCCCTCATCACAAAAAAACTTATGAGTGGTTAAAGAAAAAGGTAGATGAAGCTTATATAGTTACATCTGATTTAAAGTCTTTACCAAGACACCCAATGAACTTTAAAGAAAAAGTTCGTCATATGAAAAAATGGGTATTTAAAGAAATTTGATGAAGAAACAACTGCAGTAATTTATATTTTTGGTAAAAAAGATGCTGGTAGATTAAAAGGTGGAGCATATTTTGATGATTACAAAAAAAATAAAAATAAAATGGTCGGATATAGAAAACGTGGTTATATTCTTACAGCTCCTCACGTTTCTGTTAGTGTAGGTGGTAAAGAAGTTAGTGGTACAGTAATGAGACAATTACTTGGTTCACCCGACTATGAAAAAAACAGAAAAAAATTATTTAAAAAAGCATTTGGATATTTTGACCAGGGAATATTCAATATGATGACTAATAAATTTAAAAAGTTATTTGAATCTATAGATGAATTTTTAATTAAAAATGATATAAGTAAACTTTTAAAAGAAAGTACTACTGCATTATCACCAACAGATGATGGCCCACCAACATTTTATAAAGGGTTTGGTGATTATAAAAAATTCTCAAAAAAATGGATTAATGATATGTATGCTGGAACTGGTTGGGAGGTACTTAACTATATTTTAGGAAAACACGCTGTAAACCCTGACTTTGACTATACATTAAAATACACTACTGTACCAGCTGTTGCGTATGGTAGAAAACAATCTGGTAGTTATGGTTCTCGTTTTGGTACAAATAATCCAATTCAGTCATATAAGGATTATATTGAAAATACTGTTTTAAGAGACTTAGGTTATCAAGTATTAAAATGGATGGGTATAACACCTGATGGTAAAAAATATACAGGTGTAGAAGTAGAAACTCCAGTATTACCTGGTGTTGGAAAAGATAATGTAGCAAATACAGAAGACGATAAATTAGATTTAAAAGAAAGAATTAATTTAGATGATTATGTGAAATTACTAATTGAACAAGATGATGTAATGGACAAAAAAATTAAATACAAAACTAAAGATGGAAATGAAAAAGAAGTCACAGTAGGTGGTGCATTAAAACAAGGTGAAGAACATCCAGCTTATAAACAAGCAAAAAGTATGACTGATAAAGATGAAAAACCAGATACATCTAAAAAAATACAACCTGCAGAATTTGACAGAGATTATGATGAAAAAAATGGTGGTTCAACTAAAAAAAGAATGGATAAAATCAAAAGTTTTGGTAAAGACCCACACGGTAATTTATACTTAGGTGATGAAGAAGTTGGTTACGAACCAAAAGTTCACAAAGCTCAATACGTAACCGAAACCGATGATAGTATTGTTATAGGTTCACCTCATATGAGTGATGATGACCCAAAGGCTGGTGAGTTTATAAAGAAACAAGTTGTACCGATGGTTCAAGATTTTATTAAAAAACACGGAGCAGAAAATGTAGTATTTTTAGGAGAAGGTGGGTTTGGTGATGGACATAACTACCACGAGGGTACAGAACAAGAACTTGTTGGTAAGATGGTTGAAAAAGCAGGTGGTGGTGTTGATACTTGGGATGGTAAATATAACGACCATACAAATCAAGATGCTCAAATCTACAAAGACTTAGCAAAAAAGATGAATGCTACACCATCTCAAATGACAGGTGCTGTATATTCTAATATAGTTGGACAAGGTGATGACCCTAAAGAAGCTATGGAATATCTTGATAAAGACGGACAAAAATGGCTGAAAGATAATGGATATAAAGGTGGGTTTCCACCAAGTGGTGAAGAAGTAAATCAATTATTTGACTTGAATTATCCTGAAGATGGTGGTGGAAAACCTGGTTCTAATCCCATAGCTAAAGCTCAGTTAGATTGGAATCAGTTGAGACGAGATAATATGGCTGAGAAGATGGAAGATTATAAAAAACAAGGTAAGAAAGTTTTAGTCGTACCAGGAGCAACACACGGTAGTGCTATCAATGCTCAATCAAAATCTAAAAAAGAAATCAAAGAAGGTTTGATATTAGAAGGTGGAGCATACGGACATATGAATCATCCGTTTGATGACAAAAATATTACATTTTCAGATTTAAAGCAGATAATTATTAATGGACTCGGTGGTAAGTTAAACCGAGAAGATGGAGTTACAGAGAAACTTGATGGTCAAAATTTAATGGTTTCTTGGGTAAATGATAAATTAGTTACAGCTAGAAACAAAGGACAATTGAAAAACTTTGGAGCGACAGCGATGGACACTGCAGGTGTAGCGTCTAAGTTTGCTGGTCGTGGTGATATTAAAAATGCTTTTGTTTTTGCTATGAAAGATTTAAGTAAATCAATCGGTAGGTTATCAGATGCACAAAAAGAAAAAATATTTGGTAATGGTAAACGTTGGATGAACTTAGAGGTTATATATCCTAAATCACTTAATGTAATAGATTATGACAAAGCACAAATAGTATTTCACGGAACATTAGAATATGACAAAAGTGCTAAAGCAATAGGACAACCTAAAGGTAGTGCTCGTATGTTAGCTGGTATGATTAAACAAGTAAATCAAAATGTACAAAAAAATTATACAATTGGTAAACCACAATTTTTAACAGTTCCAAAAGTACAAAACTTTGGAAAAAAGAAAAGAACATATTTGGGTAGATTAAATAAATTACAAAAACAATATGCATTAAATGATAGTGATACGTTATCTAAATATCATCAATCATTTTGGGAAGAATTTATTTTTAATGCGTCAAAACAATATAACTACAAAATACCAAATAAAGTTTTACTTGATTTAACTAAAAGATGGGCTTTTTCTGATAAGTCATATAAGATACCAACAATAAAAAAAGATATTAAAAATAAAAAGTTTTTAGATTGGGTATTATCATTTGATAAGAATGACCACCAAAAATGGGTTAAACAAAATATGAAACCATTTGAAGTTTTATTTTTTGATGTAGGTGCCGAGATACTTAAAAATATTAGTGGTTACTTAGTTGCATCACCTGATAAAGCAGTACAAAAAATAAGAAAAGATGTAATTAATGCAATCAAAACAGTTAAGAGTAGTAAAGATATAAAAAAGATAGAAACATTAAAATTACAATTAGATAAGTTAGAAAAAATTGGTGGTTTATCTTCAATAGTTCCATCAGAGGGAATAGTATTTAAATATAAAGGTAAAACATATAAGTTTACTGGTGCGTTTGCTCCAGTTAATCAAATATTAGGTTTATTAAATTTTTAGGAGTAAATTGTGGCAGGATATAGTAGAGAAAATGAAAGACAAAATAAAGCACTTAAATCAATTTTAAGAGGAGAAACACCCGAAAAAAGAATTTTTGTAGCACAAGAAGATTTAGAGTTCAAGAAAAAAATAAAAAAAGAGGAAAAAGAAGAACAAAAAAGAATTGACGAAAAATTAGAAGTAACTAAATCAGCTAGAATGCCTTGGTTTTGTCCTAATTGTGAAAAAGTAATGAAAAGACGATTAGATGAAAAAATGTGGTATTTGTACGAACATTGTTTTGATTGTCAAATAACAGAAGAAAATAAATTAAGAATTAGTGGTAAATATGATGCATGGGCTGAGAAAAAAGTTATTGCAAATAAACTTTCTTGGATAAGAGACCAAAAACAACAATTAAAAGAATTTAAAAGTCAAAAAGCTCCAGATGTATACAATCAAGTTAACCCAGATGGTCATTCTATAGATAAAGAAAAATGGAGTGTTGATTTTGAAAAACTTAAAAAACAAGCTACTGAAGCTTTAGAACATCTACAAAAAGTAGAAGATTCTTTATTATAATATATTTATATACAGGAAGATAACAATTTTTTATTAAGGAGAAAATAAATGTCAACTATAACAAGCGGTAATAAAGGCAGAACCGATATAGCTGGAGCCTCAGAAAGAACAAAGGGAACAGTTTATGATGACGCTAAATTTGGTAGAATTAAATCAATTAGTGGTTCATTACACGTTCCAGCTTTTGTACACTTAACTGGTTCAGATGCTGGTTCAGGTGGATTTATTATACAAACAGCAAGTGATACTGTAATAACGCCAACTGAAGGAGACTCTATAGAAGCTTCAAATTTGACCGCAAAAACACTATACGAAATCGGTGTAAGACATATAAGTGGTGCAGGTGAAGTTCATATAGTATATTAAAATGGAACGAAACTCAAAAGGACAACTTAAAGATGTAATTAAACAAGAGTATGTAAAATGTGCTGCAGACCCTGTTTATTTCTTGAAAAAATATTGTGTGATACAACACCCAATTAAAGGTAAAATACCATTTAGTTTATATAATTTTCAAGAAACAACAGTAGAGGATTTTGTACAACATAGGTTTAATATCATTTTAAAAGCTCGTCAGTTAGGTATATCTACATTGACAGCTGGATATTCGTTGTGGATGATGACATTTCATCAAGATAAAAATATCTTGGTAATTGCTACTAAACAAGAGGTAGCAAAAAACTTGGTAACAAAAGTTCGTGTAATGCATGCGAATTTACCAAGTTGGTTAAAACAAACTTGTGTTGAAGATAATAAATTAAGTTTGAGATACAAAAATGGTTCTCAAATAAAAGCTGTTGCTAGTGGAGAAGAAGCGGGTCGTTCTGAAGCTCTGTCTTTATTGATACTTGATGAGGCAGCATTTATTGATAAAATTGATGGAATATGGGCAGCTGCATCGCAGACTCTATCAACTGGTGGTAAATGTATTGCACTTTCTACACCAAATGGTGTAGGTAATTGGTTTCATAGGACTTGGATGGATGCTGAAGATGGATTAAATGATTTTAAATTTACTAAATTATTTTGGGATATACATCCAGATAGAGGTCAAGATTGGAGAGATGAACAAGATTCATTATTAGGCCCATCTCTCGCCGCTCAAGAATGTGATTGTGACTTTATTACTTCTGGTCAAAGTGTGGTTGATGGTGTTATTTTAGAGGAGTACAAAAATACACAAGTTAAAGAACCAATGGAAAAACGTGGTATAGATTCAAATGTTTGGATATGGGAGCCACCAAACTACACAAAAGATTATGTGGTATGTGCTGACGTTAGTAGAGGAGATTCTACAGACTATTCTGCATTTCATATTTTAGATGTAGAAAGTTTAGAACAAGTAGCTGAATATAAAGGTAGAATGTCTACAAGAGATTATGGTAATCTTTTAGTTAATATAGCTACTGAATATAATAATGCATTACTTGTTATTGAGAATAATAACATTGGTTGGGCTGCCATCCAACAATGTATTGATAGAGAGTATGATAATTTATTTTATATGTCAAAAGATTTACAAATAGTTGATGTACATAGACAAGTTAATAATAAAATTAATAGAATGGAAAAACAATTAATCCCAGGATTTACATTAACACAAAAAACAAGACCACTTGTAGTGTCTAAGTTAGAAGAATTTTTTAGAGAAAGATTAGTAACAGTTCATTCACAAAGACTAATTGATGAATTGTTTGTATTTATATATAATGGTAGTAGAGCAGAAGCAATGAGTGGATATAATGATGACTTAGTGATGTCATTTGGTATGGGATTATGGATACGAGAAACTGCACTGAGATTAAGAGCAGAGGGAATAGAATTACAGAAAAAAGCAATGAGTAGTATAACATCAAATCAAGGTGTTTATATACCAACCAATAACCAAAATGATTCTTGGACTATGAATGTAGGAAAAAATCCAGAATCATTAGAGTGGTTAATTAAATAAAGAGGTAAAAAATGGCTGATACAAGTCTATTTAGTAGATTACAACGATTATTTTCAACAAACGTAATTGTTAGAAATGTAGGTGGGAAACGATTAAAAGTTTCTGATACAAGTCGTACACAATCTATAGCAAAAAATAATCTTATTGATAGATATCAGAAAATATTTACAGGTAGTGGTCTAAGTGGATATTCAGATTCACTATTAACAAAGTCAATGAGATTAAATCTTTTTAAAGATTATGAATCTATGGATACTGATGCAATAATTTCGAGTGCACTTGATATTTATGCAGATGAATCTACTATGAAATCAGAATATGGTGATGTTTTACAAATTAAAACAGACAATGACCAAATTAAACAAATATTACATAACTTATTTTATGATATTGTTAATATAGAATTTAATTTATGGCCTTGGATTCGTAATATGTGTAAGTACGGTGATTTCTTTTTAAAGTTAGACATAGATGAAAAGTATGGTATTACAAATGTAGTTCCGTTGTCAGTATATGATGTTTCAAGATTAGAGGGATTAGACCCAGAAAATCCAGAATATGTTAAATTTTTAATTGAGTCTTCTACAACTGAACATCGATATAAAGCAACAGAAAGGTCTGCTACTAGAGAAGAACTAGAAAATTATGAAGTAGCACATTTCAGACTATTATCTGATTCCAATTACCTACCATATGGTAAATCACAAGTTGAAGGTGGTCGTAAGATTTATAAACAATTAACTCTTATGGAAGATGCTATGTTAATTCATAGAATTATGAGAGCACCAGAAAAAAGAATATTTAAATTAGATATTGGTAACATTCCACCAAATGAAGTTGACAATTATATGCAACAAGTTATTAATAAAATGAAAAAAGCACCAGTTGTAGATGAAACCACAGGTGATTATAATCTAAAATATAATATGCAAAATATTACTGAGGATTTCTTCTTACCTGTTCGTGGTGGTGATAGTGGTACAAATATAGAATCACTTCCAGGTTTGACATATGAAGCAACTGAGGATATTGAGTATTTAAAAAATAAATTATTATCAGCTTTAAGAATACCTAAAGCGTTTTTAGGATTTGAAGAACAAATTGGTTCAAAAGCTACTTTAGCGGCTGAAGATGTTCGTTTTGCTAGAACAATTGAACGTATACAAAGAATAACTCTTTCAGAGTTAACTAAGATTGCTATTGTTCATTTATATGCACAAGGTTATCAAGATGCAGATTTAGTAAATTTTGAATTAGATTTAACAAATCCATCTACAATTTATGAACAAGAAAAAGTTGAATTGTGGAATAATAAAACAAGTTTAGCGTCTTCAATGTTACAAGATGGTTTAGTTTCTTCAGAATGGATTTATAAAAATATTTTTGGATTCACAGATGAGGAAATTCAAAAAGAAGATGATGGTATTGTATATGATTTCAAACAAAAGTTTAGAAGGCGACAAATTGAAGATGAAGGAAATGACCCAGCTAAAACTGGTGAATCACAAGGTACACCAAGTGATTTAGCAATGGGTAGGTCAGGACACGAATTAGATGATAAAGGTGGTGCTCCAGAAGGTGGTTTTGAAGGAGCTGGTAGACCAAGTGAAGGCCCTAAATATAGTAAAGATGGTAGTGCAAGAGGTAGAGACCCACTTGGAGCTCACGATAAGAAAAAAGGTGGTAGTAGCTCACGTAAGTATGGTAATCCTTTAGCTTTAGCACACTATGATAAATTAAAAAAATCAATGAGTTTTGGTAATGCTGACGTAAAAATCATAAATGAAGCGTCAGAAGTTGAAAAAGAATACGAGAGTGAAGTAACTTCTTTAACTAAAGATATATCAAATGACTAATTATTGTGTAACTTTATATTTATTTATGAGTAAATATAATTAAATATTGGAGTATTTTCAAATGGCTCGAAAATTGAAACATTCTAAAATAAAGAATACAAGTATTCTTTTTGAATTATTAACAAGACAGATAACAGCTGATGTTTTAGCTGGAAAAAGTACAAAATCAGTTAAAATTGTTAAAAAATATTTTAATGAAGACACGGAATTAGGTAAAGAATTACAATTATATCGTCTACTTTCAGAAAAACACTATGAATCAGAAAATAGAGCTCAAGATTTAATGAGTATTGTTTTGAAATCAAGAAAAAAATTAAGTAATTCTAAACTTCGTAATGAAAAATATAACTTAATTAAAGAAATAAAAGAAAATTATAATGTAAATGATTTTTTTAATGGTCGTATTCCAAATTATAGATTACTTGCTTCAATATACAATATATTTCAATCACAAAGTACTTCAACTATTTTTAATCCAGAACAAGTTGTTAATTCTAAATTTACTGTTTTAGAGCACATTACAAGTAAAAATATTAGTTCTGAAAAAGCCAAAGAACAAGTTTTAAAAGAATATACTAAAAAAGATAAAGATTTACGATTACTTGCATACGAAATTCTTGTGGACAAGTTTAATCAAAAATATAAAACATTAAATGAATCACAAAAAGGTTTACTTAAAAATTATATTAATAATATAAGTAATACAAACTCTTTAAGAGAATCCGTAGATTCAGAGGTTATTAAAATTAAAAAAACATTAAGTACACATCTACCAAAAGTTACAGATGAAATTACTAAAATAAAATTAACAGAAGCTGTTAATCAAGTTGGTAATCTAACAAAAGGTAAAGTAGTTGATGAAAAACAAGTTTTAACTTTGATGAGATACTACGAATTAGTTAAGGAGATTGAAAATGTCCACAAAGATTAAATTAGAATTATTAAAAAAATATATTAAAGAATTAATCAAAAAAGAATTAGATGAAGCATCTGTAACTGGTAATATTGACGGCGGAGAAGGCCCACCTAAAACACCCTACGCATTCAGAGGGAAAAGAAAAAAAGATAAAGATAAAGAAAAAAAGATAGCAACTAATTCTACTGGATATGCTAAAGTAAGTGAAGCAAAATTTCACGTAAAAACTGAAGTGGGTAGTGTTATAGTTGATGCTAGTGGTAAAGCTGAAGCAATTATGAAAGTTGCTAAAGCACTTAAAAAAGGTCGTAAAGGAGTAATTAGTGCAAACAGAGTTGGTGTATCTAAAGCAAAACAAGTTAGTCAAAAACTTGAGAATGTAAATGAAGGAAAATACCACGATTACAGAAATGATGAATCTCTAACAGCAAAACAAAAAATTGGTTACTCAATGAGAGAGGTTCGAGATAAATTAAACGAGTTAGATAAACTTGTTAATATGAATGTGAGATTGAAAAACGAAATAGGTGTTGATTCTAAAACCTATTGGAAAAATACTCACGGTGCTATGAAAAAAATTAGTGAAAGGTTAGTAAAACTAGCAAGAAAAGTCGGTCAACTTTACTAATCTTATAATGAAACCATCTTGGGATAAAGATGGGCTTACCTTTTTAGGCAGATTGTTAAGTCTATCTAATTTAAAAAAACGTTGGCTCATAGAAGAGACTAAAGTTAAAGGTGAAGAGCCAAATAAAGTCGAAACTATTTTTTTTATAGAAAAGTGGATTAAAAGACTAGAAGATTTAAAAAACGAAATAATTAAAACACGGAGTTAAATGTGAAGCAATTAATAGTAGATTATTTACCATTTGAAGTAAAACCAGAACAAATTACTGAATCTATAAAAGAAAATAATGGTAAGTTGATTGTTCGTGGTATATTACAACGAGCTGAAGCAAAAAATCAAAATGGTAGAGTCTATCCACGCGATATTTTACATCGTGAAGCTAAAAAATATACAAAAGAATTTATAAAAGAACGAAGAGCTATGGGTGAGTTAGACCATCCAGAATCTTCAGTTGTTAACTTACAAAATGTATCTCACAATGTAAAAGATATGCATTGGGAAGGTGATAACCTATTAGGTACTGTTGAAGTATTAGGTACACCAAGTGGTAATATATTAAAAGAATTATTTAAATCTGGAATTAAATTAGGTATTTCTTCAAGAGGTATGGGTTCAGTTGAAACAGTTACAGAAGATACTGGTGACCAAGTTACCCAAGTACAACCTGATTTTGAACTTATAGCTTTTGATTTCGTTTCTAATCCATCTACACACGGAGCATTTATGCATCCTATGAATGAATCTGTAGATAAAGATTTACCAGCTGGTAGAACTTGTGGTGAGTATTGTAAAGTAGAGTCAATCATCAATGATATTATGAGAGGCTAATAATGGCTAACTATAAAAATATGATGGATAAATGGAAAGATTGGAGACTCGATGAAGCTACTGTAGAAAATGAAACAAATTTACCTTTTCAAGTAATGGGTATACGTAACAATGATATAGTTATTAAAGGTAAAAAAATAAAACTTACTTTGTCTTTTAAAGGTGATGATTTAAAAAATGCAATTGAAGGTAAAGGTAATAAAAAAGGTAAAGTAGTATTAGCTACTGCAAAAATAAAATAAGGAACGGTAATGATTAAATTAAAAAATATATTATCAGAAACATATGTATGGGATAGAAAATTTGGTGAATCGTTACCTACTTTATCTGATGTAATGGAAAAACACGGTGATTGTGATTGTGGTGGTAGTTGTTGTGGTGTTAATGAAGGGCCTCAAGACCAAAGACCTGCAGATAAAGAAGTACAACGTCTCGTAAAAGCAGAAGCTAAACTTCGTGAGAGAATGTTAAAATTAGAACAAATATTTTTAAGAGATGGTAATCCTCCAAGTGTTAAATTAGCTAAAGATTTAAAAAAATCATATAAACAACACGTAACTAAGTTTATGAGAGAAATGATTTCATTTAGAAGAAAGTTCAAGTAATGCCA
>VTLG01010098.1_pt1 | contig 12805 bp, 19 predicted proteins | sample 4694571 | NCBI WGS metagenome assembly VTLG01 (sample SAMN12604809, study PRJNA352737) | marine metagenome | biome: ENVO:00000447; feature: ENVO:00000209|ENVO:00000569|ENVO:01000036; material: ENVO:00002151; isolation source: viral sequences binned using virsorter ... | reverse complement strand
GGATTGAATGATGGTGGAGCTTTCATTTTTGCAGAAAAAACAATATGTGAGAGTGCCTTAGTACAAGATATGATAACCTTTAACTACTATGATTACAAGAGAAAATCATTTGATACTGAAGACATCATGGATAAGGAAAGAACACTTAGAAACATCATGAAACCCAATACATGGAATCAACTTTCGTTGATGTTATCTATGGCTGGGTTTTCTACAGTTCAACCATTTTGGAGAAGTCACGCCTTTGTTGGTGCGATTGCGATAAAGTAAGTTTGTCCAAATCACTATCTTTGGATACTACAATTTTATCTTGACGAACTCTCGATAAATCTGTATAATAGTAGTTGAAAGAGTGAGGAAAGGTTCTCACTCAAAACCCAAATGAGTAATATAATGAGTGATAATAGAAGAAGAACAGAGAAAAGACTACAAAAACTTTGGAAATATGATTTAGTTCCACAAGTTGTAGAAACTAATTTAAATGAAAATTCTCCACCCGAAAAGTGTTTCGGTTTTATATATTGTTGGACTAATCTTGATAACGGAAAATGGTATAGAGGTAAACATCAAGGCTATCCAAGAGATGGTTATCTATTTTCATCTAAAAATGAAGATTTTTTAGTTGACTTTACTGACCCAAATTCTAGATGGAAATATGAAATTTTGAACTATGTAACAACTAGTATAACAGATTTAACTAATCTAGAATATGAAATTCTAACAAAATTGGATGCTAGAAACGATCCTATGTCCTATAATCTATCAAATGGAATTCCTGTGAAAACAAATGAACCAGACCTAAAAAAAGTTCAAAAGACTGCTGATCGAATTAAAAACAAAGAATTTCCTATTCGGCCAAAAGTAAAAATTTCATATCTCATGAAAATGATTATAGATCGTAAACGTATTCAAAGTCGAAAACAAGATGTCAGTAGTTTAATTAAAGAAATTACTGGTTTTGTCAATGATGCTGGTGGTCAAACTGATCCTTGCCCCTCAGATTGTAAGAAAGAACATAAATCTGGTGAATGTGTAGTGGGTTGTGATCCAGTAGTGATGCTCCATGATATTACATATAGGGGTAAATTTTATGATGAAATTATTGAAGATGGAAGTCAAACCATTCAAGGTACATCTAAAGCAGATAAAGCACAACATTTAAGAGTACAAGATGTACCAGTAGAAGAGACTGAAGATTTTACTGATGCAGAACTTGTACTACTTGGTAATTTACTTAATCCACCACAGAAAAAAAAGAAAGCCGCAACTAACCGCGAAGATTTTGAACATTTTATGGAAAATGAATTCTATAACTCTGGTCTTGCTGTTAATACTTTATCTAATAGAAAGATTGGAAGAGTAGTTCATAATTTACATAGTAAAGCTCTAGACAAGGCAATTGAACTTGTAGAACATAATATAAAAATAGCAGAAAAGTTTGAGAAAACTGGTGAAGTATATTGTGATTATGAAACCCCCGCATATGAAGGTACATTACTTAAAAGTGTAGATCATCATAATAGTCTTAATGGTGTGTTTTGTTATTCAACAAAAACTGGATGGTATAAATTAAATAAAACAATAATAGAATTAACCAGACTTGCTGAAATAAATGAAAAAAATAAAAAATACAATGAAAAATACCCAAACAACAAACAAAAAGAAATATATCATGAGTTAAGAATTCTTTGTTGGCACAAAATTGCGCCACATGAAGAGAATTGGAAGAAAGAAAAAGTGGTACATGAAAACCAATTTAACTATGTTTTAAATAAATGTGGTATCGAATGTAAATTTGTACCTATGCCAACATGGCAAACGTAGGTCTTGACAAAACACCCTAATATGGTATAATAGTATTATGAGTCCATTTGATTACCTAAAAGCGATTAACGAAACTAAAGAAGATGTAATGCTTACTCCACAAGATGAGAAGAAGTATTCATCTTTTATAGTAAATCGTGGTCTATCTTTCTTTATGGACACTATATTTCAAGTAAATGAGATGAATCGCAATCATCATCTTGATTCTAGACTTCAGTTTGATTATTTCCTAAATACAATTAGGAAAAAGAAAAGGTATAGTAAGTGGTTGAAATCTGAGAAACTACAAGACTTAGATGTAGTTAAAGAGTATTATGGATTCGGTAATGAAAAAGCCAAAGATGTTCTACGCACTCTCTCAGGGAATCAGCTGGCCTTTATCAAAGATAAACTGAATCAAGGTGGAGCGGAGAAATGAATGTATCAATTGACACAATGGTTGAGTGTTCTCTGGAAAATCCAGATGATTTTCTAAAAGTAAAAGAAACTCTAACCAGAATCGGGGTCGCATCCCGAAAAGATAAAACTTTATATCAATCTTGTCATATCTTACACAAACAAGGTAGATATTTTATAGTACACTTTAAAGAATTATTTGCACTTGATGGTAAACCAACCAATTTTTCAGAAAATGACCAAGCGAGACGCAATACAATAGCTAACCTATTAGCCGAGTGGGGATTGATTAAATTGGTCAAACCTCAAGTGACAGAAGAACTCGTAGTTCCTCTGAATCAGTTAAAGATTCTATCTTTCAAAGAAAAAGATGATTGGAATCTTACTGCTAAATATAATATTGGAAGTAAAAGGATAGATGATGAGCAAAGCCAAGAGTGAAGTACTCAACTTTTTTAAATTAAATCCCTCTGTTAAAGATCCTTATTTTGCTACAGAAGGTTCAGCATGTTTCGATATTCATGCTAGTATTATTGATGGAACTAGTTATAAAGTAAATCAAGATACATTAAGTAAAACTATCGAACGGCCAGTGAAGGGAAATTCACTGCAGATATTTTGCATGGAGCGAGTTTTAGTACCTACTGGATTGATTTTTGATATTCCAGAAGGATACTCAGTCCGTTTACATTCTAGGTCAGGTTTGGCTTGGAAAGACGGCTTATACCTAACTAATTGTGAAGGTATAATTGATTCTGACTATGTAGATCCTGTTTTTGTGATGATGACTAATATATCTCAATCCCCAAAGAGTATAAATAATGGAGATAGAGTATGTCAGGCTGAATTGGTAAAAAAGATTTATCATGGTTTAACCGAAACCAAAACACAACCAGTTCAGAAAACCGAGCGAGAAGGTGGTTTTGGTTCTACAGGCAAATAACGAGTTGTTATATGGCCAAAAATTTAACACAAAAAAAGGGAGTAATCCTATGTTAGAAAAAGCAACAGGCTGGATTCGCAGTCTTACAGAAGCCGGTCTTTCGTTGATCGCATTAGGTGTGGTTCTTCAAATTCTTTTCGGAGCGGCCGTACCATTTATCGGTCTTGATATCGTTGGTTCGGTAGTTTCTTTAGTTGGGAAACTAGGTGCTGAAGGTCTAGTCGGTTTAGTAGCCGTATGGGTACTTTGGGGAATCTATTCCAAGAAGTAATCTAACTATTTGTTAGGGGGTGAGCTTTCATCCCTTAACAAATACCTATATATTATGAAATGAATGATTTTGAAAATGGTAATTGGATGATACATAATGATGGTATGAAGACTAAGTATAAGTTATTAGTTAAAGACTCTGGACACTATGCGTCAGATTCATTAACTGAATTAATTTGGACAGTATTTAAACATCGCTGTCATCACTTTCTAAAAAGAGAGGGATGGCGTGATTGAGATTGACCATAGTGGTAATCTCGTAACAACTCATCGCCGTGTGCTATCGGGATGGGATATTATTAACCTCGCTTTATAAGGAGGACATTATGTTTTTAGCACGACACTCTGCGTTTACACCCCAAGACTTACAAAAATTAATGGGCCACACAGTTGGCTTTGATACTATTTTTGATCGTCTTTTTGATATGGATCTTACTCGCGATTCGGGGTATCCCCCATATAACATTCGGAAAGATAGCGAAAATACATATTCTATTGAGGTTGCCCTGGCGGGATTCTCAAAAGAAGATATTGAGGTTGAAGTAACGGATGGTACTTTAACAATTCGTTCTCATCCAGAAGATAGAACGGCTGTTGATAGGGCCGATGAATCTTTCGTTCATAAAGGTATCGCTAAGCGATCTTTTATGAGAAGTTTTTCTTTGTCCGATGACATCATTGTAAAGGGTGCAGATCTCAAAGACGGCATGTTGATTGTTGATCTTGAGAGAGTGATTCCCGATGAGAAAAAGCCACGGCTGATTCAAATCGGTTCTTAATTATGACGCAGGGGCCCTACGGGGCCCCTCTAATATTATTCTATTGGAGATAAAAATGGCAGAAGAAGAAGTTTTTAAGGTTGATACTGAAGAAAATACAGAAGACAAAATAATAAAGGTAGAAGCAGATTCAGAGGATGGTGTAGTTCTTGACACATCAACTGGTAAAGGGATGGAAAATGTGGTAATCCCCGAAAATATGCAAGCACCAGTATTTGAAGGTGGAAAAACAGTTCGTATTATGATGAATGAAAAATATGGATTTCCTCATGGTATTCAAATTACAGCAGGTATCGCAAATCACAAACCACAACTTGTAGGTAAGCCAAGTGATGTACAACGTATAGAAATTCCAGATGATGATATTATAATTGAAGTTGGTGGTGAAATTCTTTGGAGAGCATCTGAAGATGGATTTCCAGACACACAGCGGGGCCCAGAATGGGTTACTGAGATCCTAAATAAAGTAGTGGGACAAGAAGAAACTGAAGATGAAGTACACGAGCCTGAAAACCAAGAAGTTTTAAATTAGGAGATTATTATGTTACCACTTGCTGGAATGCTATTCAATGTGGTTGCTGGATTGGTAGTTGATAAAGCTCAAGACCTAGCACAAGAACACGTTGAAAAAATGATAGAGGATATTCTTCCAGAAAAAGCTAAGAAAGAATTAGATAAAATAGTAAAGGAAGACCCTACACATACTTTCGATAATGCAAAAGACGCATTGATGGGAGCAGTAGAAGGTAAACTTCCTATCAATTTAAAAGACGGAACAATTAAACCGATAGAAGTAACTTTCACAGTAAAATATGATCCTACTACTGGATCAGTTGATATAGATAAAACTTAGAAAGGAATATTATGGCGGTTAAGAAACCATCTTATAACGGACATTTGACAAAGAACTTTGGATATCAAGAAATGATAAAAAGTTCTACAGCAGATAGACTTGGAATTTCAAATGATGCAACAAGAGAACACGTTATTAATTTGGTCAATCTCTGTAATTTTATCCTACAACCAATAAGAGATGAATTTGGAGTTATTCGTATCAATAGTGGATATCGTTCTCCAGCACTGAACAAGGCAGTGGGCGGTTCAAAAACAAGTCAGCATTGTAACGGACAAGCAGCAGATTTTGAATCTACAAGAATTTCTAATCCAGACCTTGCAAAATGGATTGAAAAGAATTTAGTATTTGACCAACTTATTTTAGAATTTTATGATGGAGTTGACCCAAATAGCGGATGGGTACATTGTTCTTATGTTCTTGATGGAAGTAACCGCGGTAAAGTAATGACGGCTTTAAGAGTCAATGGGAAGACCCAATATAAGTCAGGCCTTCTCACATAGGAGGAAAATATGAAATATGTGTGGCTAGTTTATTTACAAATTTTGTTTGTAATAGGTGCCAATCGTGGGCGTTCATGGGTTGACAAACACATCTTATTGTGTTATAATAATTTAGATAAATTAAATGTGAGTTACGTTAAGTACATAGACCACCCCTGACCACCAACTAGATAAATTTTAATGTTTTATACTAATGTTCAGCCTCATGGCAATTTCATTGCTTTACGAGGTATCAATAATCATGGGGAATCATTCAAAAACAAGATTCCTTACGAGCCTACCCTTTACGTTCAATCACAAAAAGCACAAAACCCCCAATGGAAAACCCTAGACGGCAAACCTGTTGCCGCTGTTAAATGGGGTTCTATGAAAGACTCTCGCCAAGCGATGAAAGAATATGGTGGAGATGTATTTGGAGTTGACCAATTTCAATACTCATTTATTTCTGACCAGTATAGAGGTCTTATAGATTATGACTTGACTAAAATTAAAATAGCATTCATAGATATTGAAACTAGTTCTGAATTTGGATTCCCTAATATCAGACAAGCCAATGAAGAAGTTTTGGCCATTTCAATAAAGATGAATGGAAGGTTCAGAGTATATGCGTGTGGTGATTATGTTCCTTCTAATGGAGTTGAATACATTCATTGTATGGAAGAAGAACACCTACTTGAACAATTTATTTCCGATTGGGCAGCAGACTATCCAGATATTGTTACAGGATGGAATTCTCGTTTCTTTGATATTCCATATCTTATGAACAGAATTCGTAGACTACTAGGAGAGAAAGCAGCAAATCGTCTTTCACCTTGGGGCTGGTATAAAGAAACTGAAGTTAGTTTAATAGGTGGTAGAAAACAACAAGTATTTGATTTGGTTGGACTTGCAAGTATTGATTACTTGGATGCATACAAAAAGTTTATGTATGTTAACCAAGAATCTTATGCATTGAACCACATTGCTTACACAGAATTGGGAGAGAAAAAACTTGATTATTCTGAGGCATCTTCTTTACATGAACTCTACAAAACAAATTTTCAAAAGTTTGTAGATTATAATGTTCATGATGTTGTCTTGGTTGAGAGACTTGAAGAAAAACTAAAACTCATGGAACTTATCATTTCACTAGCCTACATGGCCAAGTGTAATTTTAATGATGTGTTCAGTCCAGTAAAAATGTGGGATTGCATTATCTATAATCATCTCCGCGAACAAAATATTGTAATTCCACCAAAATCTCATGAGGTTAAAGATTCGGCATATGAGGGTGCGTATGTGAAAGACCCACAAGTAGGTCGGCATAAGTGGGTTTGTAGTTTTGATTTGAATTCTCTGTATCCACATCTCATAATGCAATATAATATTTCTCCTGAGACTATTAAGGGTACTCATCCAGAAGCTAGAAAAGATTCCAGTGGCCATCATGTTATGGTAGAATCTATGTTGGATATGGAAATGGATACTCAATTTCTCAAAGATAATAATCTTACCATGACTCCAAATGGTTCTTTGTATACTCGTAAGAAACAGGGGTTTCTTCCAGCACTCATGGAAAAGATGTATACTGACCGCGTCAAGTATAAGAAGATGATGATTGCGGAACAGAAAAAAGGTAAAGCTGCAGATACCAACAAGTTGGCACAGTATCACAATATGCAGATTAATTTAAAAATTGCTCTTAACTCAGCCTATGGTGCTCTAGGTAATCAATGGTTTCGGTTTTATGATATGAGAAACGCTGAAGCTGTTTCTGTTGCAGGTCAACTTTCTATAAGATGGGCCGAGAGGGCAGTCAACCAATACTTAAATAAAATATTAGAAACTGATGGAACAGATTACGTTATTGCTTCCGATACTGACTCTTTGTACGTTGCTTTTGATACATTCATCAATAAAGTAGGTCTTACAGATACAGAAAAAGCCATAGAGTTTATGGATAAAGTTTGTAATGGTAAACTTCAAGATGTGATTGATAATTGCTATGATAACATGGCAGATTATGTTAATGCATTTCAACAAAAGATGGTAATGAAACGAGAAGTTCTGGCCGATGTTGGTATTTGGACTGCGAAGAAAAGATACATTCTGAACGTACATAATTCTGAGGGTGTTCAGTATGAAGAACCCAAACTAAAAATTATGGGTATTGAAGCTGTCAAATCTTCAACTCCTGAGACTTGTCGTAATGCTCTGAAGGATGCGTTCAAACTTATCATGAATGGAACTGAAGACCAAGTTATAGAGTTTATTGAAATATTCAAATCCAAATTCAAAACACTCCCACCAGAAGAAGTTTCATTTCCAAGATCTGTTAAAGGTCTTGCAAAATATAGAGACTCAGCTTCTGTCTACAGGAAGTCAACTCCACTTCATGTTAAGGGATCTTTGATTTATAATATGATGTTAGAAAAGAATAGACTAACAAAGAAATATCCAATCATTCAAGAGGGAGAAAAGATTAAATATACATATTTGAAAGAACCAAATCCTACTGGTGATTCATCTATTGCTATGTTGAATGAACTTCCAAAAGAATTTAAACTGGAAACTTATATAGATTATGACCGCCAATTTGAAAAGGCTTTTCTTGATCCTATGAAGGTTTTACTTCAGACTATAGGGTGGCAACATGAAAAGAAGGCTAATATTATGGATTTCTTTTCTTGACAAACACAAAATATATGGTATAATAGGAGTATTAAATGGAAATAGTAATAGATTATGGTTCTTGGCTTATAGAAGATTTAAGAGAGTTCTATAAAGAAACATTAGCAGAAAGAGATAGAGCTGAAATGTATTCTGATAGAGCTGATTTAAATCAACAAGCACTATTAATCATGGCTGAAATACAGAAAAGGAATAATAATGAGTGATTATCTTGATGAACTACTATCTGTGGCTGGGAATGAATATGCTTCCAAAGTTGCAGATGGAATGCTAGGAAATGTAAATGAATATATTAATACAGGATCTTATATACTTAATGCACTCTTATCTGGAAGCATTAATAAAGGGTTACCATCTAATAAAATCACTGCTTTTGCGGGCGAATCGGCAACTGGAAAAACTTTTTTTATATTGGGGATATGTCAACAGTTTCTTACAGACAATCCTAGCGGCGGTGTTCTTTATTTTGAGTCTGAATCTGCTCTTACCCCCGAAATGATTGAGGAAAGGAAGATAGACACAAAACGATTTGTTCAATTACCAGTTGCTACTATACAGGATTTTGGTCAACAGGCATCAAAAATAGTAGATGCACACATTGCAAAAAATGGTGATGCACCACTTTTACTTTGTCTTGACAGTCTTGGAATGTTATCTACAGCTAAAGAAGTTGGAGATATTACTGGTGGTGAAAACAAAGTAGACATGACCAAAGCACGAATCGTAAAGGGTGTGTTCAGAGTATTGACACTAAAACTTGCAAAGGCTGGAATACCTTTACTGGTTACTAATCACACATACAAACAAGTCGGGGCTATGTTTCCTCAAGACATTATGGGTGGTGGTTCTGGTTTACAGTACGCAGCATCTAATATCGTTTTCCTATCCAAGAAAAAAGAAAAAGATGGCACAGATGTAATTGGTAATATCATTCATTGTAAAAACTTTAAATCTAGATTAACTAAGGAAAATAAGAAAGTAGATGTTCTTTTAACCTATGATGAAGGTCTTAGTAAGTATTATGGACTACTTGAATTAGCTGAAAAGTATGATATAATAAAGAAAGTATCTACAAGGTATGAAATGCCAGATGGTGCTAAACTGTATGGTAAACAAATCTTAAATGATCCAGAAAAATACTTCACAGATGATATTATGGATGCTTTAGAAATTGCAGCAAATAAAGAATTTTCATACGGAAAGGGGAGTGATGCCGAATTTAGCACCGAAGATATCGCCGCAGAAGTTGAAGGATAATTGGTTTCGGATTTGTTCTAATCCTTCTGAAGATGATGAGGAAAACCTTTGTATTCAAATTATTGAAGGGCCTTTTCATCATGTAGTAATTAAATATAAAAATTTTAAGCTTGATCCAAAACTTAATGAAGATGGTTCTATTAATTGTGACTATGAATATGATATAATTACTGCACCATCTACTATTGGAGAACATGATCTTACCGATGAAGAAGGAGAAATTTTTGAAAAGAAACTTGGTGAATCACTATTAGAAATATTATGGGAGTCCGCAAATAATGAGAACAGAAATAGTAATACTGAAGAACTTATTACAAAATGAAGAATATACCAGAAAAGTATTACCTTTTCTGAGAACTGATTATTTTACAGAACATTCAGATAAAACTCTTTATGAAAAAATAAATAACTTTATAACCAAATATAATTCACTTCCCTCTCAAGAAGCTTTACAGATTGAGCTTTCTGAAACTAAAATGAACGAGGAAGAATTTAGAGACTCTTCTCAGTTATTAAAAGATATAGATTCTCATGCGGAAGATTATACAGACATTAATTGGCTATTGGACACAACTGAAAAGTTTTGTCAAGACAAAGCTATCTACAACGCAGTCGTTGACTCAATCTCAATACTTGACAATCCAAAATCAACAACAGACAAAGGTGCCATTCCAGACATACTTAGTGATGCCCTTTCAGTTAGTTTTGATCCTCATGTTGGTCATGACTATATTGATGATAGCGATGATCGTTACGATTACTACCATAGGATTGAAGAAAGGATTCCATTTGATCTTGACTACTTTAACAGAATTACCAAAGGTGGTCTTCCACAAAAAACATTAAATATCTGTCTTGCAGGTACTGGTGTAGGTAAATCCCTGTTCATGTGTCATGTTGCAGCTTCATGTCTTTCTGAAAATAAGAATGTTCTTTACATCACTTTGGAAATGGCTGAAGAAAAGATTGCTGAAAGAATAGATGCAAATCTTTTGAATATTGCTGTGGATGACCTTCATAGTTTACCAAAAGATTTATACGATAGTAAGATAGCTAATCTTGAAAAAACAACTAAAGGAAAATTAATAATCAAGGAATATCCAACCGCATCTGCAGGTGTGAATCACTTTCGTGCACTATTGAATGAATTAAACCTTAAAAGGTCTTTCGTTCCAGATATAATATTTGTTGATTATCTGAACATTTGTACTTCATCAAGAATAAAGTCTGGAGCTAATGTCAATTCTTACACGCTTATCAAATCAATTGCAGAAGAGCTTCGAGGCCTTGCTGTGGAAAACAAGATCCCTATTGTTTCTGCTACTCAGACTACTCGCTCAGGTTATTCTAATACTGATGTTGGCTTGGAAGACACTTCAGAGAGTTTTGGGTTACCTGCAACTGCAGATCTTATGTTTGCAATTATATCTACTGAGCAGATGGAAGAAGTTGGACAAATAATGGTTAAACAATTGAAAAATAGATACAATGACCCAACTATTAATAAAAAATTTGTTGTTGGAATAGATAGATCTAAGATGAGACTTTTTGATGTAGACCAGTCTGCTCAAGATGAGTTAGTAGATACAGGTCAAGAAGATGATACGCCGTCATTTGATATTGCAACTGGTGGTAAATTTAAAAAACGTGATTTTGAAGGATTTGATTATGAATAGAGCACAAAGACGAGCCGAAGAAAGAGCTCAAAAGAAACAAGGATTTGAGAAAGATCAGCTTGAGGTTGAATTTATACAGCCTTGGTCTGATATTTTGATGAGAACAATGCTACCAGATGAGGTTTTGAATGGTATGCTTGAAATTACAGACCAAATACTACAAGATCCAAATCGTGAAAATTGGGGTAAAAATTTAGCAGGACAAATAGAAGATGAGCCCCTTATTCCTCATCAAAAGATGATGGACTATAAACTCGGTAAAGATGGAACTATATTCCATTGGTTTATGAATTGTATTGGAGAATATATTAAACATTGTTCAAAACAACAGGCGACTAGTAGTGAATGGGATAAAGCAAAAGATATTGAATGGATGACTCAGATGAAAAGTGCTTGGGTTGTCAGTCAATGGGAAGGTGAATATAATCCTATTCATATACATACTGATTGTAGACTTTCAACAGTTATGTATCTCAAAGTTCCTGAGTTTTTACCTTCCAGAAAACCAGAACGCGAGGATGATGGTTGTATTATGTTTATTGGAGCTGGACATGCTGGATCTTCTTTAACTCGTAATCTAGTCAAATGGACGCCTAAAGTGGGAGAGTTTTTCATTTTTCCAGCACACTTACAACATTGTGTTTATCCTTTTACAACAGAGGGTGACCAAGAAAGAAGGAGTGTTTCATTTAATGCTGATTTTATTTCCAAACATGAGTTGGATAAACAAATAAAGTATCAAGAATTGCATCAGCAACAACAAGCAGAAGCACAACAAGCTCAACCTAAACCAATGCCTGGAGCTCCAGAAAAATTAACGATTAATACTGCTATGCCATAATGGAAAAAACAGATTCTAGGGGTAATACTGATGTTATAGATAGACCCCCTAAGAAAAAAAGAGAACCACCAAAACCACCACCCATGATCAAGGTCATCTATCATAATGATGACTTTACACCTATGGAGTTTGTGACTTGGACTCTTATGGAATTTTTCAACAAGACTGAAATTGATGCTAATTCTATTACGTTTGAAGTTCATAAGTTTGGTCATGCTGTTGCAGGAGTTTATGACTATCAGTTAGCAGAACAAAAGATATGGGAAGTAATAGAATCAGCTAAAGAAAATGACTTTCCATTAAGACTTACAGGAGAGCCTGTATGAGTAATGTAATAAACCTTTCAGACTATCGCGAAGAGAAAGAAGAAGAACACCGAAAATCACTCCCCCCACAATATATCCAAGACTTTGAGGTTGGCGGATACTACAAATATCCAGAATTAGGTGTAATGATACATTGTATGTTGATTACAGATAGTTCTCACACCCATAATAACAAATTAATGTATATAATGGAAGATCAATTTGGTAATATATTTTCTGTACCTATTGATGATCCAGAAAGTATGATGGGCTGGCAGTTTCTTGAAAAAGAAATTTTTACAGAAATAGTTAAAAAGAATCTATCAGAAAAGCCAGAATTTGAGCCAGAGCCCCCCAAAGCCAGTTGAGTATAAATATTCGGAGAAAGCTATAACTTTTTTTTGGAGTAGGATGTTACCATTTAATAATTTTAATCAAAGTAAAGAATTGTTTGCTACTCTTTTAGAAGCAAATATTCAAGAACCTAG
>VTLG01015977.1_pt1 | contig 12808 bp, 3 predicted proteins | sample 4694571 | NCBI WGS metagenome assembly VTLG01 (sample SAMN12604809, study PRJNA352737) | marine metagenome | biome: ENVO:00000447; feature: ENVO:00000209|ENVO:00000569|ENVO:01000036; material: ENVO:00002151; isolation source: viral sequences binned using virsorter ... | reverse complement strand
GGTATAGATGCTTTAAGTATATCAGGATTAACAGTAACTATATATGCAGCTACTTTAGAATTAAGTAGAGTAGTTAGTGGTACTAGAACTGCTTTCAGTATCACTTGTAAAGGTGGTGCAGCAAATAATAAATTAGCTGTATTCCAAGATCAAGTAGATAATGTATCTCAACTACCTATACAATCTTTCAATGGTCGTATAGTAAAAGTTATCAATACCTCATCTGCTAATGATACATACTTTGCTGAATTTGTAGCAGACGATGGTACATCTGGTACTGGTTACTGGAAAGAAGCTTTAGATCCTAGTAAATCTACTGGTCTAAATCAAGATACAATGCCTCATGAGTTGATCAATAATTCTACTAATACATTCACATTTCAAAAGATAGCGTGGACTGCTAGATTAGTAGGTGATGATACAACTAACTCACACCCTAGCTTTGTTGGGGAAAAAATACAACAAGCATTCTTCCATAACAATAGACTAGGATTCTTATCGAAAGATAATGTATCCATGAGTCAATCAGGTGAATTTTATAACTTCTACCATACCTCTGCACAAACAGTTACTGATGCAGATCCAGTTGATTTAAGCTGTTCAACAATTAGACCAGCTGCACTACATGGTGTGATTCCTACTACACAGGGTTTAGTCCTATTTAGTAAGAATCAACAATTTCTTATGAGTGCTGCTAATCAAATTTTAACACCAACATCAACTACTATCAGTGCTATTTCTAACTTTGAGATGGATACAGAAGTTGATCCTGTTGATATGGGAACCAATATAAACTTTATTAGTAAGACACCGAGTTATACACGTATATTCGGTATGGTAACAAAGGGTCAGAATGAGAACCCTCAAGTATTAGATATAGGTAGAGTGGTTAACGAATGGGTACCAGCTGCAATAGATACGTTTATTGCTAGTCCTCAGAACCAGTTCCTAGCTATGTCTGGACAAACATCAAATAAAATATATTTCTATCGTACTTATAGTGATGGAGAAGAAGTATTAGTTCAAGCTTGGTTTAACTGGCAAATGCCAGGTACAGTACAAGCTATAGCAGTAGACCAAGATGATATGTATTCTGTTACTAAACAAGGTAATCAGTTTACATTAAGTAAAGCTAGTTTAAGTCAGAGTCCAGATGACGCTATCATCGTCAATAACCAAGGCCAGAAAGTTAACCCTTGTATGGATCTATTTACTGAAGCTAGAAATGCTGCTAATAATGCAACAGTAGCATATGATTCTACTAATAACTTCTCTAAATGTTATATACCATTTGCTAATGTATCTACACTAACTCCTGTTATTGTTATTAAAGGTAGTACACAAGCTGGTTCATTTGTTGAATCTGGTTTTACTATTACACCTACTGTAATAACAGATGATGGAGATCCATATTTTAAAGTACCTAATAAGAATCTAACTAGTGTAGCTAGTAGTGTTATGGTAGGTTGGAAGTATAACCTAGATGTAACCTTACCTAGAACATATGTTAGAATGGATGATACTCATACTAGATCAGACTTTACTGCTTCTTTAATTATATCCAGAATGAAGTTTGCTGTTGGTCTATCAGGTGTTATGGGATTTAAACTTAAATCTACAGGTATACAACAAGGTAGTAGAACTTATACAGGAGATGGAAGTACTACAGATTTTAACTGGATTAAAGCTGACTTAGATTATATAGATAGAGATCAGGTAAAGGTAAAGATTAATAATGTTGTTACGACAGCATTCTCTTTCCTTAGTGATACATCTATAAGATTTACTTCAGCACCTGCTACTGGAGAGACTATACTTATCTATTTAGAAGAATGGTATAGTTTAAATCCTACACAGAAAGCAGGAACATATTTAGCTGATGACGTTGCATTAGATGACTTATCAGTGTTTACAGTACCAATACATCAAAGAGCAGAAAACTTTGTATTAAGAGTAGTTAATGATTCTCCATTCCCTGTGTCTTTAAACTCAATGATGTGGGAAGGAAATTACTCACCAAGATTCTATAGGAGGGCTTAAGATATGATGATGAATGATTTCGGCGTACCAATGAATGACGCTGAAATGAGTATGAAACCGATTAAGCCACATGAACGATTAATGGCTGAATCAGGTGTAGAAAGTAATTGGGAATTTTTTGCTGCTGCTGCTATCAGTACTATTGGTTCTATAATTGGAGGTAATAAAGCAGCTAAGGCTGCTAAGTCTCAAGTTGATGCTAATAATGAAGCTACTGAAGCACAATATCAGTATGATCTTGAACTTCATGAAATGAATCAAAACAAGATCATTGCTGATAGAGAAGAAGCTATCATAGCTATTGAAACTAGAGCAAACAATGAAGGTAAAAGAGCAGCTTATTTAGATGCAGTCGCTAAATCTAAGTATAACTATGATATGTTGATACGAAATCAAGAACAGACTTCGTTAAATCAACAGTATTTAAAATCCAATGATATTTATGATGTACAGACTGGCTTAAATGCAGTATCAGAAAAACAAGCTATAGATGATGAATTAAGAAAGTATCAAGAGATACGAGCTGAAGCTAGTTTTGATATTCAAGAACAAAGAATTGAACGATTAAGAGCTGAAGGAGAATTCAGAGCTAAAGGTATATCTGGTAGAAGTGCTAACAAAGCACAACAAATAACTGGAGCTGATTTCGGTAGAATGATAGCTCAAATAAATGAAGCTACATCTGCTGCAGGTCGTAACTCAAGAGCTGTTTTAAAAGAGATAGCTACTGATAGAATATCAGCTGATCTAGCTGCTGAAGCTTCTAAAATGTTAGCTCCTGGTGAATTACCAGAACCTATTAAACCATTTGCTACTCCAATGGCTGACTACATACTTCCAAGAGAATTAGAAGAATTCGACTTTGGACCAGAACCAGTAAAAGGTGCTATGTATTCTCGTAGTGCTGCAGCTAATCAAGTATGGGGTCAGACTATAAGTAGTGTGGCTGGAAGTATAGGTAGTGCTTTAATAGGAGCAGGTCAAGCTGGTGCTAGCTCAGATATTGAATTAAAAGAAAATATTGAACAAGTAGGTACATCTCCTTCTGGATTGAATATTTATGAATGGAATTATATTGGAGATTCAGATAGATATCGTGGTGTTATAGCTCAAGATCTGCTAAATAAAGGTAGACATGATGCTGTAACTGAAGGAGATAATGGATATCTAGCTGTTTACTACGATAAAATTGATGTAAACATGCAAAAAGTTTAATTAACTATGGCAAGTAAATACAAGCGGCAATCTACGGGTGGTCGCTTTAAACAACGAGGTGCTAGTGATCTTGGCTCAGGAGCTATAAAAGCACAAGCAGATGTCGTTATTGATAGCCTTAAACTACAAAGAGCTAGAACTGCAGAGTATTCTAGTGATTATGTTCAAGGTATGAAAGGTGTAGAAAACACCGAAGAATGGAATCAAGAACTACTAAGTAGTTTAGAAGATAAAAAGTATCAAGCAAAACGTGATGCTATTAAAGTTAGACAAGCTAGAGAAGTAGAAGCTTTAAAAGGTAAGGCTAAAGAATATGGTCAAAAGGCTGAATTCTGGAAAGACTTCTCAACTACCTATTCTAAACAATGGGGTGAGTTAGCTAAAGGTGTAACTGATTTAGGACTTAGAGCATCTGCTGATAAAGAGCTTGATAAATTAAGACAAGATGAATTTTTCAAAGCATTTGAGGATCAAGATAAACTACAAGAAGTTGTTGAAAAGTTATTAAGTAAACAGTTTGATGAAAATTTTAAAGATCCAAAATCATTAAATACTCTAACTAAATTATTTAATAGTCAAAATAAGTATCTTAGAGCTGGAATACTAGGAGAGTTGAAAACACAACTACCTGCTATTCAATTAAGCATTGAAGATACAATCAGAAATAATCCAGATTTAGAATGGTCAGCTTCTACTATACAAGATCACTACGTTACTTTTGGTAAGAATTTAATAAAGAGGTTTGATCTTGGTAACAGTAAAGAAGGTAGAGAATTGCTTCAAACATTTAATAAGTTTGGGCATTTAAAAGCTGAGTATCAAAGGAATGTTGATGATGTAAATAATGATACTGATAATATAAATCTTTCAATATCAGCATATAATTATTATAAAAATAGTTCTGCTCCTAATGAGTTTCACTTAAAAATATTAAGACAGAATCTATTTCATGCTGTTGGATCTGCAAAAAGAAAATCAGGTGATAGTTTTGTAGTAGGATACGATGACCCTAAAGCAAATCTTATTGCTGTAGCAGGAATATTAGCACCACATTCCCCAGGAGAAGCAAAAGATTTTGTTGATGATTTAATTGGGTTCCCTACTCCTGGTAATTCAGATGTAGATTTCAATAAACGAAATAAGGAACCTCTAGCAAATGCAAAATTAAGAGAAGATTTAACTGAAATACATGATAAGGTATGGAACGAAGAAAGGAAAAAGAAAGATGCTGCACATAAAGCTAAAGATTTATCAAGTAGAGAAATAGTTAGAGAAAGGCTTAAAACTCTTGATGCAGGGGATGTTGAAAATTGGACTAGAACTATATCTGGTTGGAAAAGTGAATTTGCTGGTTTAACTGAAACTCAAGACTTCTTATCTAAAGCTTTACTATTTAACTTCTCTTCTAAAAATGGTATACTTATTAACGATGATTTAATTAAAGCAGGGAATGAAGCAGATTTAAAACGTATGGAATCTATTTATCCTTACTTACCTAAAGATCTACAAAAAGCGTGGGATGAAGTAAGAACAGACATAGAATTACAAAGTACAGTAGTTGATAAAGAATACTTAAATTCTGGTACTAAGATTATAGATGATATTGCTGGTATCGAGGGTATAAACCCTAAACAATCAAATACCACACCTTTAGCTAAAGAAGCTTGGAAACAAACTTTTCAACTGCATTGGAGATCTACTAGAAATTCAGGGAAGTCAGCTCTTGAAAGACGACAGTTAGCAAAACAATATGCTGATAATGCTGCTAATACAAATGCAGGGTTATTTAGAAGAGGTAAGGATGCTTCTGGAAATGTGGAATGGCTAGCTTTTGTAGATGAAGATAATAAATGGGGTTTCTTTGGAAGGAAGAAAGATGCATTTGGTAGAGGATTAGATAAACAGCAGATGCAGCATAAACTGGCAAATATGACTACAGAGCAGATGCTTAAAGATTCTAGATTAGGATCAAGAGAAGGTATTGGAGGTTATAGTATAGTACCATTAGATGAGTATGATAAAATAGAAAAAACTATAGTAACAGGTGGAGTGTATGAAGCACATGAGCATTTTGTAATGGCCTGGAGATCTCAAAGTGGTGATCCAAATACTTGGAAATCTTTAACTGATATTATCAACGAATTTAGATTTGCAACTGTTAGAGGTAGTAAACAAGACCCTATATGGGAACTAGAACCAACAGATGTTTTACAACCAGGTATGTTAGAGAAATCAACTTACGAAGTTAACACTTCTAAAATAAATTTCCCTGATTATGTTTATTATCCCCCACAAGATAGAATAAGTATAGGTGTATTTGCTAATATGTCTAAGAATGAAGGGTTTAACATCCAAGATTATTTTGATAAGGATGTTACAAATATACTTACAGAATCAGAACTTGCAGGTTTTGATCCTATAGATTATATTAATCAACCTCGATTTGATCCTACAGCAATATTTGGAGGTACAAAATAATGCCAAAACTAGTAGATTGGGACAATATAGAAGACGAAGAAATCGTCAAAGAAGATGTACCTTCAATCACTGCTACAGAACAAGCAGGTCAACAAGTAAATCCACAAACTACTGCTACTCCTACTAGACCACAACAAGAGCCGATACCTGAAGGTAGGTTCCCTAACCCTAAAAGTGGTCATAGTGCTGTTGATCTTTCTAAGAAAGTCAATAGAGATAAAATGTGGGAAGAGTATAATGAATGGTATACGTTAGGTCGTAAAGGTAGACATAATCCATTCAATCCATATGGTGATAGTACTCCAGAAGAGATAACTCAAAGGGAAGGTTTACGAGATCAGTGGTTCTTGAAATACTACGGCATGACTCATGAAGAGAATGCAGCTAGAGAGAAACAATTAAAAGAAAAGTATGCTAATCCTCTACTTAATATAAGTGAGAAGTTTAGAGCTTTAACTAGTTATTCAGCAGGTGCTACATCAGACTGGGTAATGGATGCTGTAGGTACCGTACCAGGATTATCTGGATTAGATGATTACTATGATAAAGTAACTAAAGATCCAGATCCAGGTAGACAAGGCTTGAGAGAAATGATTGCTATTGTTGTACCTTCTATATTAGCTGGAGGTAAGGCTGTAGATCTAACTCAGAAGCTCCCACAAGGCATGACTAAACTACAAAGGACATTAGCTTCTGCTGGTATATTCAGTGCTACTGAGGCTGCTGTAATCGGTCTTAATGATGCTGGTGAAGATCATAATGCATTACGTGCGTTAGCTGATTACTTCCCAGGTGTATTTGGACCTGAAGGTAGATGGCCTATACCTGACTGGGCTAAGACTTTAGATAGTGATAGTCCTAAAGTTAGGAAATATAAGAACATGTTTGAGACAACACCTCTAGCAATAGCTGGTACTGTCTTAGGTGCTTATATTAGGATTAGAGGTGGTAAGCGTACGATGGAATGGATGGAACCATTAGATGAAGCTGCTACCACTTATAAACAAACTGAAGTAGTTAAAGAAGCAGACGTTGAGAAACTAATAAGAATACAAGAAATTGATACTCAGTTATCTTTAGGCAGTGAGAATGTATCAAGAAGAGTTGAAAACTTATTAATCTCAGAAAGAGAAAGTCTAGTACAAGAACTAGATAAAGTAGATGATTTAAATACTGCTTTAGATGCTTTAGATAGAAATGCTACTAAAGAACGTAATATAGCAGCTATTAATAAAATACAAAACTCTACTCCTGAACAACTACAGTTAGAATTTGATCCTGATATCATACCTATTACAGAAGGTAATAAAAGACAATCAGTACCTGCTGGTAATATAGCTAGGAATATGGCAGATACAACTGCTATTAAAACTGGTGTATCAGAAGGAGACCCTGCACCTGTTATAACTGAAGCTATGAGAGCTAAAGGTTTAATGGTAGGTAGTACTTCTAGAGATGCTGTCTTAGGTGTAGCTGAACAAGCTAGAGATACAGGTAGATTTAATGCATTAGTAGATGGATTTAGATTCTCTGCTAAACAGATGAACGCTGCTGCATGGGATATTTATACTAGTATCATAGCAGCTGAAAGAATGGATGAAGTTAGAGATTTATTCTTATCTAATAAAGATACTAAGTCTATGCTTCTAGGTAGATTCCAAGTTGAATACATCAACGAAGAACAAGCCAGAGCTGCAGCTTTTGCTATGAGAGATCTAACTGATAGATATTTAGGTAGAGAGATAGCTCAATCTTCTGCTAGAGTTATGGATACTCTAGGTAGAGAGTCTGCTACACTTGCTGAAACTATTCAAAAACTACAACCATTCACTGATGATCCTAAAGCAATGGATCTTATTATTGATAAGATGCAATTCCTTATGGATGAGTATGCTTTAAATAAGTATATCTCTGGTTGGCAGTTAAGGAATAAGAACTGGTTTGACCAAGTACCACCAGGAGAATTAGATACTGTTATAGATAGATTACAGAAGGAATTTAGATCTGCTGAGAATGCTATACATGCTAAGAACCTTAAGTTTACTGAAACACTACAGAAGTTAGCTAAAGAGAATCCTCTAGCTATGCGTCCTTTAGTTGATGCATTTGCACATACTAATGGAGATGTTGATAGTATATCTAAGTTAATGAAATGGGCTGGGGATCAAGTAACACCTACGGGAATGATAAAGAGTCCTGATCCAGAACAATTAAACTTATTTGCTAGGTCTGCTTGGGGTGTTATATATAATAATGTACTATCAGGTATATCAGCTTTTAGAGCTGGTGTAGGTAATACTTCTCAGTTAATACTTAAGCCTATTACTAGTATATTAGGTCATGGTTTCTGGGGATTTACTGATGACTTTGAAGGATTAAAGAGATCATTCTATTATAATGGAGCTGTCTTCGAGACTAATAGACGAGCATTGAAAGATGCTTGGGAAATGATGAAGAAGGCTAACAAAGATCCTGAGTTTATGATGAAAGCATATCGTAAAGACTTTGTATTCAAGGATGATAAAGCCTGGGATATATTAGGAGATATGCGAGAAGTCTGGGAACAAGAAGGTAATCTTGGTAAAGTGTTGCAGTATGATATGGCTAAGAGCATGAAAGACATGGCTAAATTACCTTATCTAAGATATGGTATGACAGGGATGGTCTTTTCAGATGTATTTAGTCAGACACACTTAGCTCATTATTTATCTAGAATGAGAGCATATGATGATGTATTTAGTGAATTTGGATTTGCTGATTGGAAGAAGATTGAATTAGCAGAGAAAAAACATTATGCAGAAATGTTTGATAGTAATGGAATAATTACTGATAAAGCATTGAAATCCATATCTGGAGAAGTATCATTAAACTTAGATGATGGCTTATCTACTTGGATTAACAAAGGAACTACTGCATATCCAATTGCTAAATTCCTATTTATGTTCCCTAGAACTGGTAGTAATGTAGTTAAGAATGCATTATCTTGGACACCTATTAGTGCTATACCAGGTATTAATAAGTATAGTAAAACTCTTTGGGCTAGAACTGATGATGAGATAGCTAGAGCTTTAGCAGAACATGGTATAGACATGGCTACTACTCCTAATGCTAGAACATTATTTGAAAACCTAAGAGCTGAATATACTGGAAGAATAGCATTTAGTTCTATCTTAACTAAGGTTATGTGGGACTATGGTATGTCTGGTAATATCAGAGGTAATGGTCATTATAATGCTAGTCGTAGAACTAAAGAAAGAGATCAACTTGGATATGAACCGAAGACTATTCAAATAGCTGGTAAATGGGTTAGCTTTAAAGGTATAATTGGTGTAGATCCTATTTTAACTATCTTAGGAGACTTATCTTATTATGCTAGAGATCTAGATCAATCATTACTTGAAGATTGGCAATCTAAGCTTATGTGGACCATTGCTGCTACATTCCTTAACGAGACTCCTTTACAGGGCTTAGAGCCGCTTGTAGCCGCCGCTAATGGTGATATGTCTGGGTGGGCTAGATTAACTGCTAACTCAGCTAGAGCTATGATCCCTATGTCTGGTGCTTTAGGTGTATTAAGTAATGCTATTACATCTACTCAGAAAGATATACAAGCTGATGTAGTTAAATATGTACAAAATAGAACACCTATAGCTTCTAGTTTCTTACCAGAGCAAAAAGATTTCTGGACTGGTGATCCTTTAAATGATATTGATAATCCATTCCTTAGAATACTTAATGCTTTAAGTCCTATTAAAATTAGTGGTACAGATGAACCATGGAGGAAATGGTTACTTACTACTGGATGGGATGGACTAGGTAGATTAAAACAGCATTCTGATGGATCAAGAGATTATACACCAGAAGAACGAGAAGAGATATATGGTTACATAGGAGAAATGAAGTTATATAAAAAACTGATACCTCTTATGAAAAATAAAGCCTATCAAAAACAGATTGGTCAACTACGTTATCATCGTGCTCATGGTGATGATACTGCAGAAGATGCAGTACAATTGAAATCTAGATTATTACCTTTATTTAGAGAAATAGATAAGATTGTTAGAGTTGCTCAGAAAGAAGCTGAAATGATGTTTATGGAAAACAATCCTGGCTTTAGAAGAGCTACATTATCTCAACAACAAGCTAATAAACAAATGAAACAAGGTAATGTTCCAGGTGCTATACAGACTCAAAAAGAAGCACAAGAAACCCGTCAATTATTACAAATGCCTAATAAATAACAACTACTATGGCTGTTACACAGAACTCCTATAATGGTAATGGTTCCACCACCAATTACGCATTCACATTTCCATATCTTAAGTCGTCTGAGGTTAAAGCTCAAATAGACGCAACCGTTACAACAGCCTTCACCCTAGCTAATGCTACAACGGTACAATTTAATACTGCTCCTGCTAATGGAGCCAAAATAAAAATATACAGAGAGACTGATACAGACAGCCTAGCAGCTACCTTTTATGCTGGTTCAGCTATTAAGTCAGAAGATCTGAATGATAACTTCACCCAGAACTTACATACTACTCAAGAGGTAAACGCTAGATATCTAAGTAACCTTGGTGGTACCATGGTCGGAGATATGACCATGGCAGAAGATGTAGACATCGTATTTGAAGGTGCTACAGATGATGCATATGAAACTACACTTACTGTAGCCGATCCTACTGCTGATCGGGTAATCACATTACCTAATATAACAGGTACTGTCGTAACGACTGGAGATACTGGTACAGTTACTGCAACAATGTTAGCAGCTAACTCTGTCGATTCTTCAGAACTAGTAGATGGTAGTGTGGATACATCACACATTGCTGACTCTCAAGTTACAACTGCTAAAATAGCAAATAATGCAATAACTGCTGCAAAGATTGCTTCAGATACAATCACAGATGCTGAGATAGCGACAGATGCTGTGACTGCAACAGAATTAGCTAATAATGCTGTAGATACAGCTGCTATAGCAAATGATGCAGTTACTCAAGCTAAGATAGCAAATGATGCTGTTGGAGCAGATCAGTTAGCATCTAACTCTGTTGTATCTGCTAGTATAGTAGATGGGACTATAGTTACAGCTGATATAGCTGATAATGCTATTACATTAGCTAAGATGGCTGACGATTCAGTTGGAGCTGATGAACTAATGGATTCATCCGTAGGTACCGCAGCTCTAGCAACTAATGCTGTTACATTAGCTAAGATGGCAGATAATTCTGTAGGTACTGCTGAGTTAGTCAATGATGGAGTTACTACTGTTAAATTAGCTAATAATGCAGTTACTACAGCAAAGATAACAGATTCAAATATTACTACAGCAAAGATAAATAATAATGCAGTTACTGCTGCAAAAATTGCTGCAGACACAATTACTGATGCTGAGATAGCAACAGACGCCATAACTGCAACAGAGTTAGCAGATAATGCTGTAGATACTGCAGCTATAGCAAACAATGCTGTTACTTCTGCTAAGATAGCTGCGAATGCTGTTACAACTACGGAGATTGCTGATGCTGAACTCACAACGCTTGCTGGTATGCAGTCAGGTACTGCATCTATTCTGGCAGGTGGTACTGCTCTCACTGCGACTCTTGCCGAAATTAATACGGTGGTTGACGGTAAGTCTGTTGAAACTACTATATCAGATACTGATGCCGCATACCCTACTAGTGGAGCTGTTGTTGATTATGTTGCTGCTCAGATTGCCCCTTTAGGTGGTCTTGAAGTAATAGCTAATGAAGATAGTTTTCCAACTCAACCTGCCTCTGGTGTAGTCATTAGTATTGCAGATGCTGGTGGTATTGTTGTTAATGGCAGTGGTGTCTCTACGACTGCTAGAACCTCTGGTAATGGATCAGATAACGTAACTATCAATGGATTCCCTTCTAGCTTATACAGCACGACTCTAGCAGCCAATATGGGCTTAATGGTAAGCTCTACTGGATCGAGTAATACTTATACCTACCATAAACTATTAGGTAAAGAAGATGATATTAAACAGTTATCTGATGATATAAATGATTTCCAAGCTAGATATAGAGTAGCATCCTCTGCACCTTCTTCTTCTTTAGATAATGGTGACTTATGGTATGATACTTCTAATGCAAAGATGATGGTATATAATTCTACTGCATCTGCATGGGAAGAAGTAACATCTACTGGTGACTTCTATATTAATACTATATCTAGTTATAGTGGTACAGGTGGTAACTCAGCTACATTCAATGGATCAGCTTATAGATTTGTACTTTCTAACCCACCTCAAGCTGCACAGCAACTTATTGTTAGTGTCAATGGAGTCCTTCAGAAACCTAACTCTGGAACAGGGCAACCCTCTGAAGGATTTGCACTTAATGGCTCTTCTATCGTTTTCTCTGCCGCCCCTGCTACTAGTTCTCCTTACTTTATCATCACGGTTGGATCAACGGTAGCTATCGGTACACCAAGTGATAATACAGTAGCTACAGCTAAGATACAGAACCTTGCAGTTACTACAGCTAAGATTGCAGCTGATGCTATAGATGGTACAAAGATTGCAGATGATGCAGTTGGTGCTGAACATATAGAAGTATTAGATGCTAATCTACAACTTGCAGATAGTGTAAAGATACAAGTTGGAACAGGTAATGATCTAGAGCTGTATCATGATGGCGATTCTAGTTATATAAATCATGTCACTTCAGGTACAGATTTAGTTATAGACGCTAAAAGTCCTGGTGATGATTTAATTCTTAGAGCTGCTGACGATGTAGAAATAAGAGTTCAAGGTAATGAAAATGCAATTAAATGTATAGGTGACGGAGCCGTAGAACTATATTATGACAACGTAAAGCGTTTAGAAACATACAATTCATCTGGTGTAACTGGAATAAAAGTTTATGACAATATTGTATTAGCTGATGATGGTCGAATTCGTCTTGGTAATGCAACCTATGGAGATCTACAACTATATCATAATGGTACAAATTCTCATATTCTTGAGAATAGTGCAGGGCAATTATATATTGATTCAATTGGAGCAGGTGTTTATTTAAGAGCTGGTGATAATGCTGGCAGTGTTCAT
>VTLG01003091.1_pt1 | contig 12808 bp, 15 predicted proteins | sample 4694571 | NCBI WGS metagenome assembly VTLG01 (sample SAMN12604809, study PRJNA352737) | marine metagenome | biome: ENVO:00000447; feature: ENVO:00000209|ENVO:00000569|ENVO:01000036; material: ENVO:00002151; isolation source: viral sequences binned using virsorter ... | reverse complement strand
CGTTCCTTTTCCTATAAATAGGGTTTCATTACCTTCACTAAACGCTAGTTCTGCGTTGGCTAGTGAGGTGGGTGCTGACGATCCAGTAGATCTTTTAATTCTTAGGGTGTTTGCCATGTTAGAAGTTTCCTCCGTCTACAAGATTTTCAACGGTGCGAGTTTGATCTGCTTTAAATGTACCACTACTTTGGTCAAAATACACTACAGAGTTGTTTACTTTATTGTTATCAACTAGCAGTGAATTAGTGCTACTAAATTGAGGACCCTGCGGACCTCTTGTTGCTACCGTAACAACATTAGTATCACCATTAACCGTAACGGTGTTTCTTTCGGTTGTAATGTTAACTGAACTCATGTTGAAGTGTAGCCCTCGCTTACAAATATTGTACCTTCTAAATAATATTGTTTCGACCCTGCTCCATCAATTAATAAAACATCATATTTTAAAAGATCAGGAGTAAATGTAGCAGTTTGGGTATCAGTGAGAGTAATACTTACAGATCCAGCAGATCTATCAGTGTAGCTAACAGAAAAATCAGCATATTTTGTGGTGCGTGTTTCTTCCCAGACCTGTGCAGCTACAGTAAATCCAGTGAGATTTATTGCAGCATCATTAGAATCTTTAAAAATAAGCGGAATTGTGTGATCCGACCTTCTTTGAAGCGTAAAGTTGTATATACCAGGTTCGATTGCCATAATTAAAATTTTATTATGTATAGCATAACAACGTTACGTGGTCTTGTTTCGGAACTATTATCCGTACCACCTTGATTTCCAGTATTTCCACTTACACTACCAGTAACAGTGTGATCATGAGATGCGTCAATGTTAAGAGTACCAGTAGAAGAAGTATCAGGATTTCCTGGTGTTAACTGACCATTTTGATTTTGACCCCTAGAAAAAACTCCAGTTCCCGAACCTCCTGCTCCAAAAGTTTCAGATATTTGAAATGCCTGACCAGTTAACGATTTATGGCTTGTAGCACCATTCGATAAACTTGCGGAGAAACTATGGTTGTGCTGACCAAATTGACCACCTTGTGTACCATTAATATTTCTACCAGTATCAATGCCTCTACCATCATCAAAACCTCTAACAAATTCACCTCTTAAATCAGGTAAAGTATTTCCTATTAACTGGCGTAAAGCTGCAAGTTCACTTCTACTTACTCCTTGAACCGATCCTGATCCTGCTGCGATACTATCACCATTACATTTAATGTATCCATCGGGAACAGTACTATGAGCAATACAAAAAACAGATCCAACTGGAACTGCAATTGGACTTGCAAATGATAATACCCCAGAACCATTAGTTGTTAGTACTTGACCACTGCTGCCATCTACTGGTGCAGTGAAAGTTAGGTTAGTTGTTACTGTTGCAGGAGCTTGTATTCCTATGTAATGGCTACTATTAGCATCAAATAATCTTAGATCACCCTGTTCTCTAATTTTTAAACCATCAGAATCAACAATTAATCTTGCTGTTCCTCCTGTTGCAATACCCAGACTATTAGCAGCATTACGATATAAACCTAAATCTGGATCATTACTAAATTTTAAACCTAATGCGTTCACAGCACCAGGATGTATTGACAAACCTCCTGTCATAGCAGTTGCACCATCGATTGGAAGCAAACCTAAATTAGGACTATCTATTGAACCAACAGTTACAAAGCCATTATTTGCAGCATTTCTTATTTTTAAATTATTACTATCTCCTGTATCTACATAAGGCATAAAAGCCTCTGTATTTGCAGGGTCAGAACCGCCACTATTTAAAGTTTTTATTGCATCAAGAACAGCATTAATGTCACTACGGACACTCGCTCCTGAAGCATTTGCTATATTATAATCTCCTACTTGGCTCATTTAAAAAATACTTTCCTTCATATTACACCCCTTTACCATAACCGACAGCCTGAAACATAAACTGTTTAGCAATAAAACTTGTGCCATTTTTAATTTTTATATTAAATCCTGTTCCTGTTACGTTTGAAAGTACAAAATAATCTCCTGCATCAGCATTTAATATTGTTATGCCTACTGACGGTGGAAATGCAAGTGATTTACCGCCTAATTGTGCTGTACCTGTAAAAAATGGTGTTGCAAAAACAACATTAAGACCACTTGAATCATTTAGTACTGTGGACTGTGGTTCATTTGATATACCGCCTGTAATTTGATAACTAAGTTCTGTTCTTGCTTCAAATTCAGCAAGATAACCTGCTTGCTGTACGTTCATATTTTGCGAAACATTTGTTGTTTCTAAAACTAATTTAAATTTAAATCTACGCCCTTTAAAAGTTCCATTTGCAAAATTATTAAAAGGACCAAAACTCCCACTTGCAGTTTGACTTGATGCTACTAATACTTGACAGTTTGCTTCATCTGCTGCTTGACCATCAAAATTACCATCAGTAGCGTAATCATCCCAAAAAGATCCAGCAGGTATAATTTCATCAATACTATTAACAAATTGAAATATACAATTAGAAGTTCCTACTGTTTGAGAACTGTCAGCCGTAAATGTAAATGTGTTAGTAGTGACCGCAGTTATAACAAACGTACCGTCTACACCTGCTCCAGAGGTAGCATCAAAAATAATAGCATTACCTACAACTCTTCCATGCGATGTACTTGTTACTGTAACTGTAGTGCCTGATTGCGTATAAGTTGCTGATATAGGTGAACTGTCAACGACAAAACCGACAGAACGTATAATTCTTTTTAAATTAACTGAAAAAACACCGTTTAGATTTAATACATCTTTAAATTCATATTCACCCCTTAATCCCCTTCTTATGGTTACATTTCCAGTAGTAGTAGTACTCTTGCTTGATGTTACTGTCAAAGTATTTACATTTGGAACTGTAGCGATAGTGTATTCATCGTTTAAAGCGTCACCAGTACTAAAATTAAATCTTAAACGTTCACCTACACTTATACCATGAGATGTACTTGTCACTGTTATTGTTGTACCTGATTGACTATAAGTTCCTGTTTTAACTACTGATGGATCTGTTAATTGCAATGCGTCTGTACCGCCTTGTGCTGGATTACTAAAAGTAGTATTAAGGTCTTGACCTTGAAATTTTGGTGTATCTAAATCTTCTCTATCTTCAAGTACTATTTGTGTATCAATAAGATCAGGTAGATCCATAATAATACTTGTCTCGCCAAGACTAAAGTTTCCTTGGTCATCTTGAAACTTTAAAATATACTCACCTTCTAAAGATGGAACAATGACATCTGTAGTATTACCAGCTAGTGCAGTTACTAAATCAACAGAGTTTTGGAACGTACCAGTGCCGTCTGTTAAATTACTATGTCTTACATAAACACGACCACCATGTAAAACATCAGGGTCTACAGCTCTTGTCCATCTAAGTCTTACTAATTTATTAGTAATAGGCTCCATGGTTAGATTTTGTACGTTGCCTGGTGGTGTTGTCTTACCAATAGCAGCAAAAGTTAGATCAGAAGATGTAGGTGATAATACAAGTGCAGCATTATATGAATAAACTTTAAATTCGTAGTTACCAGCTTCGGTATTAAATATTTCAAAGTCTGGTCTAAAAACAACTTCACTTACCCAGTTTGTATTATTAAATCTATACTGAACGAGGTATTGACTTACGCCTGTTACCGATACCCAAGACAAAATTAATTTAGACACCGCAAGAGCATTTATTACAACAACTCTTTCCGATGCCTGTAAGTTTCCAGGTGGATTCCTAGGTTGATTCAGTAATGATATGTTCCTATCTGGCAAGGTAATACCCTGCATTGAATCGATGGCAGAATATTTTGGACTTACACCTGTGACATAATCATAGTTATATTTAAGTGCTGTAATTGCATAATTAATACCATCTTGTTCTTCTACTGTAATTACTCTAAATGTTTGAGATACTAAATCTGAACTTTGTAAAAGCCATACAGAATTTACATTTGGTGTTGCAGACAACGCAGAATTCAAAGTTATTACATTTGTAACTATGCCAAATACATCTTTAGTTTCTACTGATCCATCAGGTAATATTACGCTGCACTTTTTATTTGAACCAGAAAAAGTATTTAAATCTATTTCATTATCTACAGTTATTTGTGTAGTTGTGGCACTTTTTATTCTTCCTGCTCTTCTTTCTACACTACGAACAGGGTCATTTACAGAAATCACAGACCCAGGTCTTACTATCGCTCCAGCATCTATTGATGTTGTAAAACTAACTACCTCCGTTTCTGATTCTTCGCTTAGTAATACAGCTTTTCCTAATCTTCGTGCTTGACCTCTTGATGTACAAGCAAAAGCTTTAATATCTTTTTTTACAATTCCTAACTTGGCCTGTCTATCAATATCTTCTTGTAAAGCATCAGATCCACTTACATTATCTCCCACAACTTCATAATCAATTTCTCTACTCTCCATATTAAAATAGCTTACTGAGATTATTGAATGTCTTTGTTTTAAACTGCTACCAGAATATGAGAAACCGCCTTCACCAACATTTGCTAAACTAAATAAATAGCTTGGATCGGTAGGTTCATCTCTTGCAAGAGTAACAGAACCCTCAGACCATATAGGAAAACATCTCATGACACCAGCTAATTCATTTATTAACTGGTACGCTTCCATAGATCCTTGTAAATTTACATTGCAGCTAAATCTTGCTTCTTCACCACCAAAGCCATCTGATACTAATCCATTTGCATATCTACTAGCTGCAACAAAGCTAAATAAATCTAAATTTTCATAAGTTTTAGCATCAGTTGATTGATCGGGTGAAATCTGCGTACCAAAGCCATACCTTTTTGTTACAAGTAAATCAAGTAATATCATTGCTGGACATGAACACCAAACAGCATTACCCATTGTTCCATTAAAAATATAAGTAGGGTCATATATAATACGACCTGTTGCATTATCAACAGTTGGTGCTGGCGTGTTGTTTGCACCTGCACCTGGTATTCTTACTTTTACACCACGAATACGAAAAGCTCTTTTTGGTATAGCACTAAATTGTTCAGAGTCTATTCTTAAACTTGTATATGCACTATTTAAATACTGTTGTTTATCATCGATTAGTAATTGAAGAGCACTTACATTAAAAGCATCTACAATTTGACCTCCAGGTTCTTGGTCATCTGTAACTCTTTCTATTTTTATATCAGCAGATGTATAATTATTTGGTAATTCAACTCTATAATCTTTAGAATACGCATCAGCAGTTCTACCAGTTATCTTATCTATAAATTGCTCAGTAAAACTTACATCATTATTTGTTCTAAGTGATACTTTAACTTCTACTGTTGAACCTAATAAATCCCCCTCATCTGTTGCTTTTTGTATTTGTGCAAAAGTTACTGTTATTCTTACAGCATCTTTTCCTGTAGGTAATGCTCTAGTAACACCACCTCCACTTTTAGAACACAAAACAGGACCAAAGCCAGCTAAAGGACTTTGTGATTGTTGTATTCCAGGAATATGTGTTTGATTACCTGTACCAAAACGAGGTGTAAAGTTTACATTTTGAAAATTAAATTTTGAGGTTTCTGGATTTGCATTATTAGCACTAGATTGAAGTATGGGAGTATCGTTTAAAAATATATCTTTGAGTGCTGCATTATTATAAGCCGTAGTTCCTTTTGTAAGACCTGCTTTAGATGGTGTTGCAAAACCCTCTATTTCTCCTTCTGATATCAAATCCTGAATTGTAGCAAACTGTCTACTGTTTAAAGTATCAGGTGCTCTAGTTGGTGAAGGTGGGGTAGCCGGCGCACCACCTATTAATCCTCCAGAACCCCTAATAATTTTTTTAGTCATGCCGTTACCTGATTAGTGTCAATACCAGCGGAGATAACAACTGATCCTGTAAAAATTTCACCATATACAATAGGATGGCTAGTTCCAGCCCTTGATGTATTTTGTACCCCAGAAAAACTAAATGATATTCTAGGATCTTCTTCGTTTGCAAAGTCAGGGATACCTGGTAATGGAAATAGCATTTCAGAAACACCAGTTAGTGTTAAAGCTGCACCTATTCCAAATAAACCTTTAGACAAAGCCCCTCCTGTTATACCTGCCTTTGTAAATGCAATAGAACCAGGTACAGCAAAAGCTAATCCAATTAAAGCAACGCCTAAAAGAGCTTTACCTAGACCACCACCTGCACCAGCAATTACAGGAACAATACTAATATCAGATTGTCCTATAGGGTTATGTATTTCATTTTTATCAATATCATAATCATCAACAAGAACTTTATAATGTCTATCTGCCATATGTGCTTCTAATTTTGGAAAATTGGTAACAAGAAAACGTATAGCCTCAGCAGTAGAATTTATTACAGCATCTAATTCTTTATGACCTACAAAGTCAGCTAGTTCTCCATAAAGTTTAACTTTTCTGAGCATAGCGATACCTCTTACCAGTACATTTTAACAACCATTCAGAGTAAGGCTCTCTACAAGATAGTCTATCTGCTAAATGATGTAAAACCATATCTCCAAGAAAAATAGCCACATGATTTAAAGTTGGATGAACTATTGACATTAATAATACATCTCCTTCTTTACATGGTTCGTCTGGTCTAAGTTCTCTAAAACCTGTTCGCCAAGCATAATCTTCAAACAAGGGATTTTCTAAAAATTCTTGTGGTGTCATAGTTCTAGCATAATCTTTTAGTTCTATATTTTTTTCTTTTTTGTACCAATCAACAACTAAACTCCAACAATCAGTAACACCCCAAACCCATGGTCTACCTAACAGATTTGGAACATAACCTTCTGGATTACATTGTCCCCATTCTTCTGTTTTAGGATTAACAATATGCCAAGGCAATTTACTTTGCTCACAACTTATACGATCAGCTTGACTTGGATATGGTGGTGTAGATGGATGACTATGAACAACAGCAATAATCTCCCCTAAATTATCAGCTTTTGCATAATCTTCTGGATTTAAAATAAACTCTTGATGGTTTGTTAAAGCTAAATTTTGACAAGGATAATATTTTTGTTTACCTCTTATGTTAAGTAAAAGTCCTACTGCTTCTTTTGGATCTTGGTCTTTCGCATGTACCAATGCGTCATCTTTCCAACTCATTGACTAAATGTACCAATACTAGGAAATATAGCACGTGTACATTGACGTTTTGGCGCACGAACTCCTGCCATATCAATTGATCCTGCTAATTCAAATTCTACTACCTCTCTATTCTCTGTTGATTTTCTATCTATTTTGTAAATTTCACGTTTAAATTCAGCAGTAGGGTCTGGTGTACCTAATGGATTTGTACCACCTGAAAAATTTGCAGCATCTAAAAATCTTGCCATTGTTCTTATTCTTGTAACAGTAGCACCTGTTAAATCATTACCAGTAGTTGTTTGATTTACAGTTAGTAAAATTGCAGATATAGTTCCTAAAGCATTACTAATAGATATTTTAGGTCTTGGAATTTGACCACGTTGGTATGCAAAACCTGTAGCCTGTATAGGAAATCTTAAATAAGCATTACCAGCCCAAACAATTTGACCATTTGCATTTAAATTAGATCCAGCATGAAATCTATAAATTGTATTTGCACCATGTAAAGAGCTATCTAGCTGTAATGTAAAAAGTTCAATAATTGCAGAGGGATTTATTTTTTGAACTTCACTAAATACAGGATCAGTACTCATGGTTCAAATACCTCTCTAAACGTTGCTTGTATTGTTGCTCTGTTTAAATATGGAATTGATTTATTCCATGTTTCGCATACAAATTTATATGAACTAGGTTCTCCAGGTGGTTGATAGTCGAAACTAGCACTATCATTTGCTCTTGCATCTAAAAATGTTTCTATAGTATCCGCATCTGTTTCTGATACTTGCCAAGTAAAATTAAAAACTTTTGGATTTTGATGTTGTGCTAATCCAAACAGTATTCTATGCTCATATCCATCTGCGAAACGAACTATTCTAGTTTTTGGTGCGGATCTTTTTTGTTGTCCGTATGTTGGAGTAATTGAAGGAAAAGTAGCCATTATGCAAGTAAACCTCCAGGTCTTTTTTGTTCTAATAATTCAGATTGTACTGCAACTGATATAAGACGACCAAGTTCTCTGCCTCTATCCTCATCTCCTTCTACAGCCGATCCAGAGGCGTCTACGTTTACAACTACATTTGTAGAACCTCCTAACTGATTGTTTGGAGTAATCATTCCAGAAGATCCAGGTGTAAATAACTCTGGGCCACGTTCTCCGACAATGTAACTACCTCCTCTTTTTACAGACCCTCCCTCTGCTTTAAACAAGCTGCCAATCCCAGGAATACTACCAAGTAATGAATTTACACCAAATTGTAAAAGGGTTCTTGATATTTGAGTGAATACACTGTTTGCTACTTCACCTAAAGTTTTAGTTCCCTGTATTGCACCTTCAATGGCATTTACAATACCATTTTCTATAGTTTGACCTATTTGACTATAAAGCTCTTTGCTTTTTTGTAATTTTGCTTGCTCTTGGTCTAATAAGTATAATTTTTCTAATTTCTTTCTTATATCATCTTCTTCTAAACCAAGAGTACCTTTTTGTATTTCTTGTATTCTCATCTTAATTTCAAAATCTTTTTCTGAAAGTGTATTTTTTAAAGTAGCTGTTTCTATTTCTTTCTCTAGATCAGCCATACGATCTATACCAAGTTGAGCTTTTGGTGTAAGTTTTTTGCCAGATTTACCTTGAGAAAGAGGATCAGGTATTACTTGAAATCTTTTTAACATTTTTTCCATTACTGAAACTGATAATGCATCTCTAGTATTGCCACCTCTTTCTTTTAATAATTCTTCTTCAAAAAATTCTTTTTGTGATCCTCTTAATCCACTTCTAAACTGCCTAAACTGACCTCTTATTGAATCGTTAGCTATACCCTTATTTATAAGCTTTAATAAGTTAGCTAAAGGACCAGCAATAAACGCATCAAATCTAGTTTTTAATATTCCCATCAATCTACCAAATTCACTTGATACCTCGTTTAATTTATTTAATTTTGCCACCCCTTCGGCTCCTATAATCTTTTGATATTCTTGATTAAGTAAATTATTAAGTTCTTGAGCTTTACCTTGACGCTCTAACTGACGAGCAAGTTCTTCAGTTTCTTTTGATGTAAATAGTGATCTCTCTCTTGCAAGTTCTAACTTTCCACTTAAAGTACTTATCTTGTTTGCTGTTTCAATAGAGGCTTGTCCAATTTTTGTTAACTCAGCAACTAAAGCTGTAGCTGCAATAGAACCAGCAAATCCACCTCCAGGACTAGCTGCTTCACCTAACGCACCACCGATCAAACCTGGAATTGCCTGTCCTATTCCTCCTCCAAATAACAAAGGAAAACCACCACCAATAGCAGCACTTTGAATAATTCTTGATCGTCTTGATCTTCGTGGAAACCCTAAAGAACCTCCAGAACCTTTAGTTTCAGCTTCGTTTAATTTTTCTAATTCTTTCTTTGCTTGTTTAGCTTGTTTTTTTATTTTTTTTAATTTCCTATCTGTTTTATCAAACTTTTTATTTATTTTATCTATTGATTGTGGAATAGTCTTTGCTGATTGCTTTGTAATTTTTACTAATTCTTTTACGTTTTTATTTATTTCGTTTAATGGTTTTAAAATATCTTTTAATTGCTTTTGACCTTTTACCTTTAAAGCAATATCAACACTATAGTCTGCCACTTTTTACAAAGATAAAAGATTTCTTCTATCTTACCTCTTTCTACGTTTTATAGCATTATTTCTTTGTGCTTGTTGTTCTTCTTTTTTAAATTCTTCATTTTCTAACTCAAAATAAGCAGCCCATCCTATCATTTCTTCTACAGTTAAAGTTTCACATAACTCAAAAACAGTTTTCTTTAATTCTCTAGCTAAAGAAAATAAAAACTTAAATTGATTATTAGCTTTTTAATTCGGCTTTAGCCTCTTCAACTCCTCTGGTTTGTCCAGCTTCAAGCATAGCTAATTGTATTTCTTGTAATACATTTGCTTCTACTTCTCTTCTTAAAGATGCTTTATCTCCATCCTGAAAAAGTCTTACACCATCTTTATCTAAAGCTTTTTCAATCATTAAATTCAAAGCAAATTCATTAGCATCTTCACTGATAGATTTTTTTTGTATTGACTCTCTCTCTGCAATAGTAAGTGGATGCCAATAAACACTTAAAATAATTTTGTCATTTTTAATTACGTCATGTTGATATAGCTGGCTTACACCAAAACTATTTCTTAAAAGTTCGATTGCTCTAGTCATAAATAATATAATGCTATTCTATTATACTAAGCATTAGCTGAAAATTGGCAAGATATTACACCAATAAAATGACTTCTCTCTTCAATATCTAACAAGTTTGGTCCTACCATGTCTTGTACTCTAGGCTTAACTGAGAATGTATCTACATAAGTAGAACCGTTTACAGAAGTTAAGCCATCTATAACTTTTTCAGCAATTTCTATTAATGATTTTGTTCCAACATTTTTAGGAACATGAATATTACATTGAATAACTCCAGAATAATAATCTAAAGCTGCACCTTGAGGTTGAACTGTGGACTGTGAATAATTTACATTTATTACTAGGTATTTTTGTTCTTGTCCAGGAGTATTAAAATTTAAATTATCATAAACTATTTCAATTGTTGGGTCGTTGTCTAAAACAGCATCAGTAATTGCCTTTTCAAAAGCAGCGCGAGTATTTTTTAAACTCATAAGTTAAGCTCCGAATAATTAGCCTGTGCACCTAATTTACCAAAAGTTAATTTTCCAGGTGTCTGTCTTGATTGTAAGAATATTCTACCTTTTGTTTTCTTTTCGCTCATAGTATCTTTAATTAATTTTGCTAAACGACCTTGTATAAACCTTTGAATATCTCCTCCTTCTAAAGCATAAGCAGCATACTTAGCTCTATTTCCAATAAAAACTGGTCTATCAATATTAAATGTTCTTTTAACAGGATACCTTATTTTTATCGTTGGATTGCCAGGTCTTGTACTAACCCACTTACCATTTATTGATTTAGTACTAGCTTTTTTAATATTAGACCATGGCTTAAATTTTCTAATATCATCTTTTGCTCTTACACCAGTTGTTTGTACTTTCCAACTTGAAGCAAAAAATCCTGTCCAAACAGGGCTATGAGTTTTAGTTGATAAACTTTTATGGGTTTTTCTAATTAAAGAATTAAAATCAGCATTAATTTGAGCCTGTAAATCGGCTACTGGATCGCTTTTTAGTAAATCTTTTCTTTTAGCCATTAGAACCGCACCAAAACAATGTAAAGATAAACTTGATTGCCTTTTTTTGTATTTATGTCATAAATTTGTGCAGTCCTTACTTGTCCGTCATATGTAAGCTTAATTTTATCTTGAAACGTAATTTGATTATCACCAATTAAATCTGGAGTTATATAGAGTTTAGCTCTTCTAATTTCTTGCCCTTCTTCTTCTTCAGACTGTATAAATTCAAGTGGTACTTTAATATCAGAATAAGTAGTGTCTACACTTACAAGCTGACCATTATCCACATTATATTGTTGAACTCCTTTTTTGATAAAAGTAATACTGTGATTAAAAGAATCACCTAAAGTTGCAACAACACTCTGAGCAACATTTTTAAATAATGAATCAAGTTGACCTGCCATTATCCTCTAACTACTCTCATTTGAAAAGTACCTGCTCCACCTAGCATATAGGCTCCAAGGTAACTTTGTAGCCAAGGGTAAACATCCATAATATTGTTTACAGATCCAGTACCTTGACTAGCTGTATTGTACTTAACTCGAAGCTCACCTAAAGCAACTTCTTCAAAATTACCATCTTTACCAGTTGTACCAGTTATTGCATCAGTATCATTTGCTAAAGCTCTAGCTAATTCATATTGTGCATATTTAATATTTAATGGAATAGTTGAACAACTTAATTCAACTCTATCTACCTGATAATTTGTTCTTGGAAACTTTAATGCCTGATTTTCGTCACATCTATCACCTTGAAACACGAAAGTATCAATCCATCTTGTAGCAGCTATCAATGATCTATTTTTCTGGTCATCTGTTTTATTAGTCCAAGTGCTTGAATCTGGTACAGTTTCGAAATAACTATTAGCTTCTGTCAATGTGACATAGCTATTAGCAGTTTCACTTTTTATAGTTGCAATTATGGTAGCTGCCACGATTGATAAAGTAATTTAGTTTTATTGTAGCGTAAAGAAAAAACCCCACCAATAATTGATGAGGTTTGATGACCACATTTTAATCTTAATAAAAATTAAGACTTAAGACCATTAGACAATGGTGTGTTTACAAAGATTTCAACCATAGGAATCTGGTCGATATCATAAGTTACACCCCAATTTGATCCAGTTCTAAGTGCTGAGTTAGCAGGGTTGTCAGCAGCGTTTGTCCACTTAGTACCCATAACATGATAAGCACTATGGTAGTCAACAGACATAACATCTTGCTTAGATAAGATGTTTCTTTCTGCTTCAATACCTAGCTCAGACTGATTACCTTCAAGAATTGTTCCTGACTTCATTAAGTAGCAACGGAACTCTTGACGATTACCACTAGATGTTGGATCGTTAATGTTTACCTGAGAATCGATTACAACTGTGCAACCAGCAAACTGACCGATTGATCTGTCAGTTACGCCAACTCCACCGCCACCCCAAGTAATGCCTGTACCAGTTGATAAGGCAGAAGTTGAGAATGTTAATAGACCTACTTGGTATAGATAGTAAGCAACCGCAGGATGAACTATAAGAAGATCAAGTTCTTCTCCTCTTTCTC
>VTLG01011857.1_pt1 | contig 12815 bp, 23 predicted proteins | sample 4694571 | NCBI WGS metagenome assembly VTLG01 (sample SAMN12604809, study PRJNA352737) | marine metagenome | biome: ENVO:00000447; feature: ENVO:00000209|ENVO:00000569|ENVO:01000036; material: ENVO:00002151; isolation source: viral sequences binned using virsorter ... | reverse complement strand
TGCCCTGCCATGTACCCATCGTTACGACATACGCATCCGTCACTGGCTCACCAGTTTCAGAGAATACGAATGTGTCATTGACGTAGGGATTGTACGTCACCTTACGTGCGCCTTTCGTGTAGGCAGCAAGCCCATTCTTGAGGCTAAACCTACCGGCAGCAAAGGCATGAACATTCTTTTTGCCTTCACGACGCACCTTCTCACGTCCGGCGGGGCGGACAATGAACTTCACATCAGCAAGGGTGCAAGCCTCTACGTGCCTGACAACCCTGCCCGTCTTGCGGTCTTGCACTGACCAACAGCCCTTGTGCAAGTTCCAATATACACGAACATTTGTTTCACTAAGCATAGTTTCTCTCCTGTGTCATACGCTTTGCTTTACGTGCCACATTGCGGTCACGCTTCCAATCGTCACGCTTTGCCTTGCGAGGCTTGCGCTTGAGGCTCTTCATCTTTTCAATCTTGATTTGCATTGTCTTGCTTGTCCTTCTTGCGGTTGTAGGAACCCTTGCCCTTCTTGGGCTGGGGTACTTGTGTAGCAGTGCGTCTGCGGTTTTGTGCAATCGCCTTTGCTACAGGATTAACAGGTTTGATACGCATTGTCATTCTCCAAAGTGTCCTAGGTAGGACTGTTTAGGCAATGCCATGTTGCTTGCGCCATGTCACCCATGTCACAGCCTGCAGTTCGTATGCCTTGAACTTGCGGCCATTGACAGTGCAACGTGCTGCAGCACGAGAGTATGCCATTTGCAGAAGCTCATACTCTTTCTTGCCAATGTTGGTCTTGTTGTCGGTCAGATTGACACGCTCATTGTATGCAATGTTACGAGCATGACCATCAATGGTGCAAGTGTCCTCACCCATGATGTTCTCGTAGAAGCATACAATCTTGCGGCCATTGAGCAATTCCTTTGTATCGTCAAAGATAACAGTGTCATGCTCCTCAAGGCGGAAGGGAAGTTTCTCCAGAATGCTCCATGCCTTGCGCTTCATGTTGCCATACGTACAGACAGACACGCTGTCGATATCGCGGTTGTTGACAAACGCATCAATCAAATCACGAGCGTTTGTGATGTTGGTTGTCCAACGATTGTTGGGCGACAAAGCCGCCACCACACCGACCACAATGTGAATGCGTAGGTCATACTCTTCCGCAATCTGGCGGCACTCCTCGTATGCTTCGGCATACCACGCAATGCCTGCGGCCACGTCCTGTGGCTTGGCACGTCTGCGGCAAGCAATGATGTTGCGAACAGCGATTTCCATGTTGAACTCTACAGTCATTTGTAATCTCCAAGTCTAGCGTCAATCATTACCTTGCAGCCACCAATGGCGCAAGCTGCGGCTCCGATAGCCACGATGCCCATGCCAGCGCCGCCGTCAAACAGCGCGGCCATAAACACAAAGATGCCAGTGAGCATGATGTACATGCCGATGTAAAAATCCCAGTTCATATCAGACCTCCTTATAGTCTGTCATAGCGTCGAGACGCTGGATAACCGCTTTGCCAAGCGGCGTGTGAAGGATGCCATGCTCCCACACAAAGTGTTCAATATCCTGAACACTGTACGGCTTGCAGCCGTTCATGTGGTAGCCAAAGAGCCACGACAGCGAGTCGTCCACGGACGGCGCACCGGCCCGGATGCCAGCACGGACAGCCCGGAGAAACTCGCGGCAACAGCGTTGCTCCGCAAGCGCCTCTTCGGCGTCACGCTGGTTGGACTCCGCCACGAGTCCATCCCACACTGCCTGCTTTTCAGCAAGCGGCAGAGCGGCAAACCACTCGTCCCAATCGCAGGACGGACGGTGACCACGTGCCTCTTTGTGAAGGTCACGGATGAGGATGAAATCGTGCTGTGTCATAACGTAACTCCGTTTGAAGTGTCCTAGGTAGGACTGTTTAAGTTTGTCTAAGTGAACAAAACACTTTCACAAAAGTTCAAGTGTTTTTTCACGTAAGACATACTAAGCCTTGCCAAGCATGTCAAACACTTTTTGCCAGCCATCAGAGATGACCTTGCGCTCATACTCTTCAGCCATTGCCTTGGCTTGTCCAGTGACATAGCACTGGAACTCTGGCCGTGTCTCTGGCTGATAGGCATGGCTATAGCCACGAGCCTCGACACCTTGCCAGCTTGAGCCTAGGGGCTTGTGTCGCCCCATGTCTGTGATTGCACCACGCTTTGCCATGTGAACCTCCAAAGAGTCCTAGGTAGGACAGTTAAGAGACAGCTTACGCTGCCTCTTGTTGTGTGTTTTCATCAGCCGCTTTCGGGGCCAGCTTCGCCATGAGCGCAGCCTGCAGGTCAGCTTGGCTGATATCGAACTTCTCCATACCCTTGAAAAGCTCCTCGACTAACTGCTCTGCAGTCTTCACGACGGGTGGCTTCTCATCCGCAGTGAGTTTCTTGAACTCACGAAGCAGGGTCTGGACGGAAGAGAACCGCTTCGATGCTACCAGTTCTTGCATGACTGGGTTCTCCCAGTTACGGGCCAAGAACTCTGCCTCGCTGCGGCGCTGCTTGGCAACATTGGCAATGCCGCAGTCTTGCAGCCTAGCCTTCGGCAACTGCTTGCTGTCAGGGTTCTCGGCACGAAGTGCCATGAGCAACCGACCAAGCGGCAGGTCAAAATCCGTGATGACCTTACGGTCTGCTCGTTGGATTTGAGCGAACCGAAGACCAAGCCACTGACCCTTGGACTCAAGGGTGTTCAGGGAACCGAAGTCAGTTTTCAGGGTGATTTTTTCCGACATTTCATCTTCTCCAGTTTTTAAGGTTTATATAAGTGAGAGCATATCTCTCTCACCCTAAAGGGAGAGATATGTCTCACTATAAACCGTAGAAAAACTGAGAGGATAAAAGGGGCTGCTTTCCGTGATGCATCACGCGATCCTCTGCGCCCGTCGTTCCACGCGCTACTGCAGGAATAACAAGTTATTCCGAAGTTCGTGCGCAGAACTCGTGAGGCTCTGGCTGCTGCGACACGAGGCGATGACAACAGCCATGCCACCCCGTAGGGGTAGGGTATGCTCCGCCTCGACCAACGGGTGCCATTCTGCAAAATCGCTACTTCACCTTTAGGTGAAACATGGCAACTGATACCACAACAGTTGCTCGTCCTACCTAGGACACTTGGCTGGCACAGATTTGGCCAACAAAATCAGCGGCTTGGCCAGCGCATGCCTACACATAATCTGCGGACACGGCGACATGCCTGCGTTTGCGGCCATGCCTGCAGCCACGGGCAGGGGCCACAGGGGGGTGTACCCGACGTATATACACAGAAATACACAGATCAGGAAAATTGAGTGTTAACCACAGAGGATACTGTCAATGTATATATGCACAAGCATTGTGCAATTGCCTATTTTTTGTGCATGTGTTGCATATTTGCCACAGCGAATGAGTATAAATATTTTTAGGGGGGTTGACAACAGGGGCAAAATCTGATATAATTAGGCACATATAAAAGACAAACACTAAAGGTGTACAGTTAACTGACTTATTACTAAATAAATAAAGATTATTTAACTGTACATCTTTAGTGTAGACTAAGTTTTCTTGTTAAACTCACTTAACTGTATCACTAACAATGCTTAAATACTTTATGTATATCTACGTAGGTCTTATTGCTGCGTACATTTCTTACCTATTTGTGGTAGCTCTTGTGCATACTATTTGTGATTGCCTACGGTAATTGAAAGTTTTTTCTTGACAATGCCAAAAAAATCTGTAAAACTATACACAGACAATGTACTTGATGCATTCTACGAAGCTATTCGTACTAACTCACTAGACAAACTTCACATCCCACACAGTGATGTGTTCTATGTGCGTCAGGCTGTAGAAGCACATTACGGACGATCCTTTACATTGAAGCACGTGGAAGATGCCATGAGGGCTGAAGGATGGTCAGAGGATAAGTAAATGTTTGAAGCTATCGTACTGTTTTGCGCCATAGGTGTTACAGACCCCAATCAATGTGTAACCGCTGAAGACACACGAGGACCATATGAGACTCGTGAGGAATGTTATTCGCGTGTTCAAGAAATGATTGCGGGTATTGCATACACGCTTCCTGTGCCGTTAAACTTCCATTTTAAATGTGAAGCACCGGAAGCAAAGGGTATCTCGCTGTGAGTGTCCCAGAGCGTGTGAAAAACAAGATGAAAGCGGAAGGTCTTAGCGGTGTAAACAAAGCTAAGAGAACTCCGAAGCATCCTACAAAGTCACACGCTGTGATGGCATCGGAAGGTGGCAAATATAAGTTTATACGCTTCGGCCAGCAGGGCGTTAAAGGTGCTGGCAAAAATCCTAAGACTGCGAAGGACAAGGCCCGTAAACGCAGTTACTATGCGCGTCACGATGCGCAAGGGAAACCAACCAGTAAGCTGTCAGCTAAATACTGGTCACATAAAGTCAAATGGTAATTAGGAAGGGTAATACTAATGGCTAGGTCAGGAAGAAATAAACCACGGACTAGAACTCGCAGTGAAGCCTACAAAGCTCGTGTTCAAGCAGAAACAGAAAAGGCATTAAAAGTCGCTGGAGGAATAGCACTGTTTGCTATACCGGGCGGTGGCTTTATTCGTGCAGGCATGACAGCAGGTAAGATTGCTCCTCGTGTGCTTGCGAAGATTAAACAGCTTGGCGGTAAGCGTGTAGCTAAACCATCAGCAAAACAAGTAAAAGAAGCAAAGCCTGTATCGGCTGTTAAAGTTCCCACTCGTCCTACGAGCGGTCCAGCTACACGTGGTGGCCGTCGTGGTCGTAAAGACCTAAAGCCAGAACGTAAGGTAGCCCCCGGTGCATCTGTTAAGACCGGCAAGCCGTCTGCACTTCCCAAGCCAAAACCGAAGCCTGATCCAAAGCCTGCGGCAAAACCGAAGCCTACACAGGCTACAACAACTAGGACAACAGGCACACCAACTGCGGGTGTAGGTCGTGCTACTTTAAAACCCACACCAAAACCAATACGGACTAAACGCACACCAGTACAGGCCAAGCGTCCTGCATTGAAGGCTGCGCCAAAGAGTTTGAAAGCTACCCCTAAAGTTGTAAAGCCGAAGCCTAAAGCAGCGCCTAAAACTAAGCGTAGTGCTTTGACAGGTAGAGATGTTGCTCTGGGGGCAGCAGTTGTAGCTGGCGCAGCAGGACTTCAATCTAAGACTAAGCCAAAAGCAGCGAAGGCAGCAGGTCCGATTGCACGTCCTACACCAAAACCTGCCAAGCCACGGAGAACACCAGACGCTAAGAAGATTTCTCCTAAAGGCCGTCCGGGTGCTACTACACCAGACACCAAAAAAGTATCGCCTAAAGGCAGGCCCGGTGCAACGACTCCAGATACTAAAAAGATTTCACCTAGGGGCAAACCCGGTGCAACCACGCCGGATACTAAAAAGATTTCTCCAGCAGGTAAGCCTAAAGTTATTACCGCTGGTAAGAACACCGGCTTTGGTCCGAAGGGTAATATTTTCCCGAAGAACGCTGCAGATCGTGAGCGTCTTATGAAACTGTACGGTGGCACAGGCAGTGCTGCTGCTAAAGCTGCTGCCGCTGGCAAGCAGGGTACACTTGCCAAGAAGGGGGCAAAGTAATGTCAAAGGCAAAACTTTTAACAAAGTTGTTTGAATCAGCTACCAAAGGTGGAGGTAAACCATTAAGTCGCTCAAAAGCTAGAACTGATTTAGCTGAAGTTGCAAAAACTAAACAGGGTTTAGAAACAACCCTCAAAGCAAAGCAAGATAAACTTAAAAGGTTGCGAAAAGAAAATGCCCCTCCTGATGCTATTGAGAGAGAGGTCAATGCTATAGAAGGTATCAAGAAAAAACTTGGACCTATTTCTAAAAAGAAAGTTGCAGAGGGTGACGTTCAGCCGCTGCCAGATCGTCCAAAACCTAAAGGGAAAAAACCCAAAGCAAAGCCCAATGTTAGCTTGCGTAATGCATATGAAAATGCTAAAAATGCAGGTAAAACAACTTTTACATTTCAGGGTAAAAAATATAGTGTGAAAGCTCTCAAGGAACGCTTTGCTAAAGCTGACAAAGCCGCTGGTCTGAGAAAAGGTGGTATGGCTAAAAAGGGCGTTCCTGTAATTACTGTTGGCATTGGCATGATGCCTTCGCCAAAAGGTAAGAAGCCTCGCACGGGCAGCAAAGACTTCCGTAATGGTGGTATGGTTACAGAGACAAAAGATAATCTCAACCCCGGACTACGTGCTTTGAAAAAAGTTCGTCCTGATGTAGTAGCTAATATTCTGAAGAAAAAGTAATGGTTGCTAGACTATCTACCATCCGGCGTAAGATACGCACGGGACAGAAGATGGGCTTCAGTGAAAGAGCGAGAGCAGTAAACAAAGGATTGTTACCAAGTGCGAAATCAAAATCTAAGAAAACTAAGAACCGTCGCCGGTAAATTGAAGAAGGCATCTAAAGCACATGCCAAACAATCGGCTGTTTTATCTAAGGTGATTAAGAATGCGAAGAGTTCCAAGAAAAAAGGGGCAACCCGCAAAGTCAAAAAAACATAGCGACCTGTATACAGATGAGAACCCAAAAGGAACCATCCACGGTCTTAAATTTGCTACGGTCAGGGATGCAGAAGCATCTGTCCGTAGAATTAGAGCGTCTGGAAAAACACATGCTCATAAGACACAAGCGGCGATTGCTATGGAACAACGTGCTAGAGCGGCAGGTAAAAAGGCCCCTGCGGCAGTGTATCGAAAGTTTATTGAAGCCCAAAAGCGAAAGACAAAAAAACGTGCATCCCGTCGAGCGTGACATACGCACGTGGTCCAGAGACTTTTTAGAAATACCCAATGCTAAACTAAATGGTCTACCACCTTGCCCTTATGCACGAAAAGCATGGGCTGATGACAAAGTGGTGTTTAGCATTAATACAGGCATAGATGGATTGCTAGATGCTATCCGTGAGTTTGATGGTCACGACTATGATATTGTAGTATGGGCCAATGAAGATTTGCTAGACATGGATTATCTTGATGGTTTATGTGATGGCATGAATGAGTTGATGTCAATAGCTGGTATTGATTTACACTTGATGGTGTTTCATCCAGACTATGACGCAGCAGAGGCTGGTCTTGATTTCCTTGTCGATGATGACGTGACAGATGACAGCCTGTCCTACTGTATGGTCTTTGTGCAGAAACTTTCTAAACTAGACGATGCAGCTTTATATCTGGAAAAGTCTAATTACTACGAACATTTTCCAGAAGAGGTATATGATACTTTAGTGCTTGACAGAAGGAGATTAAGAGATGGCAATGCACGGAAAAGCCAAGATGGCTAAGAAGAAGATGCGTGGCGGCGGCATGACCAAGCGTATGCGTGGTGGTGGCATGGCTAAGAAAAAGATGATGGGCGGCGGCATGGCTAAGATGGCAAAGCGCAAGAAGATGATGCGCGGCGGTATGTCTAAAAAGAAGAAGTAATGCCGTATGTCGCAAATTCGGAAATACATGGACTTGGTGTTTTCGCGGATAAGGACTATGCTCAAGGCGATACAATTGAGTTGTGTCCTTATCTGGTCGCAGATTACTCTGACGTGGGCGATGAGTGTGTTCTACATGACTACATGTTTCACACGCCTTACGTCGATGTTAAAGAGTATTATATCCCACTTGGTCTTGCTATGGTCTATAATCATAGCGCAAGTCCAAACGCTGAGTGGGACCTTGAAGACGAAGATGAACGCTTTGTTAAGTTTTATGCGCTTAAAGAAATAAAACAGGGCGAAGAAATACTACACGACTACGGCGAAGATTATTGGGAAAGCAGAGATGCCAAAACTAAATGATGGCTCTAAATTTTTTACGGACGTAACAGCACTGTCGTCAACCAACGATACGGATTGTTATGTCGTGCCTAAAAATTTTTCTGCTAGGATTAGCAATCTACTTATTATAAATAATGATAGTAGTAGCAGAAACTTTACGGTTAAGTATTATGAAAAAACTGCTAACACCACTCATACTCTTCACAGTTCTCATGCTTTGGCCGCTACAAGCAGTGTGAGTATTTTTACAAATGACAGTCCTTTGTTTGTACATGCAGAGGACAAAATTATTGTAGACGCTGGCACAGCCGACACTCTTGTTGTTGCAGTGGTGGCCGAAGAATTTTTTAATCCAAACAAATAGGAGAGGAGACATGCCACTTACACCTAAAGGTAAGAAGATACAAGCTGCTATGAAAAAACAGTATGGGAGTAAAAAAGGTGTCCAAGTCTTCAACGCCACAGCTAACAGCGGCAAGATTAAAAAGGTCAAAAGAAATAAAACGAGGCTTTCGCAAGGTGGAGCCGTTAAGAAGACCTCATCGGTTGGCGCGAAAAAGAAACAGACTAGAACGCTTAAACTTGCGAAGGGTGGTGCGCCAAAGAGCAAAAGCAGAGTTAACGAAGCTGGCAACTATACTAAGCCCGGATTAAGAAAACGCATATTTAATAGAATTAAAGCTGGCAGCAAAGGCGGCGCTCCGGGACAATGGTCGGCGCGTAAAGCCCAGATGACAGCGATGGCTTATAAAAAAGCAGGAGGCGGTTACCGCAATTAACCATGATTCACGTCTTCCTCCTGTTTGTGTATATCGGCATAGGAGAAGACAAGAGGCTGGTCAGCAAAGACATGTACTTTCGTGACTTGAACGAATGTGTGTGGTATGCACAGACATTACATAAGCAGGGAAAAAAGATAACTGCTTACTGCTTACCTAAGATGGTAAATAAAGATACGAAGGTGTACTGATGCTGGCAGAACTAGCGGCTGCAAATGCGGCTTTTCAAGTTATCAAACAAGCCGTATCTAACGGTAAGGACATTGCGGCTGCTGGCAGTGCAATTGCCAAGTTCGTTGGTGCAAAGCAAGACCTAGAACGCAAGTCAATAAAAAAAGGTGGCGGCTCTGACCTAGAGGAGTTTATGGCTCTTGAGCAGATACGTGAACAAGAAGAGCAGCTAAAACAAATTATGATATACACAGGTCGCCCCGGTCTGTGGCACGATTGGCAGAGGTTTCAAGCAAAAGCACGTGTAGCCAGAAAAGAAGCAGAGCAAGAAGCAAAGCGTAAACGTAAGCAATATTTTGAAATAGCTGTAATTACATTTTTGCTTATAGTTGGATTAAGCATACTTGCTTGCATTGTGTTTCTGGCATTACATGCACAAGGACGTATATAATGGCACTAAAGAAGTCACAGAAAAGTCTCAAGTCATGGACAAAGCAGAAGTGGCGTACCAAGTCTGGCAAGCCATCAGCTAAGACAGGTGAAAGGTATCTTCCCGAAAAAGCAATTAAATCCTTGACAGCGGCTGAATATGCTGCTACAACTAGGGCTAAAAGAGAAGGTACACGCAAGGGGAAACAGTTTGTACGCCAGCCTAAATCTATTGCTAAAAAGACTGCACGATTTCGCAGAGGCGGGTAATGACCCACGAGATGTTCGACTAGCAGACATGGAGCCGGATGTAGAACAGCGTGTGTATCTAATTAAGAAAAAGTTATGGGAAATAAAAAATGTTAACAGCACTGATAGGGCCGATAGCTAGTTTAGCTGGCACATGGTTAGAGGGTCACGTTGAAAAAGGTAAGGCTAAAACTGAGGCTGAAGTTGCTAAGAAGAAAGCTGAAGCGGTGGTTTATGAACGCAAAGCCAACGCTGAAATTGACTGGGATTTGGAAGCTATTAAAGGTAGCGCATCCTCGTGGAAAGATGAATGGCTTGTAATATTATTCAGTGTGCCTTTGATATTGGCTTTTATACCCGGCATGGAAGGTGTAGTGGCTAATGGTTTTGAACAACTTAAATCCATGCCAGAATGGTATCAATACAGCCTTGGTGTTATTGTTGCTGCCAGCTTTGGTGTACGCAGTGCTACAAAATTCTTCGGTAAGAGGTAGTCCAGTTGCGGATGTGGAGTTTGCACGAGAGAACTACCGAAGAACAGGCGAGGACAAATCGTGGCAGAAGTAACGATGGAAAGAATACTCAAGTGGAAGATACTGCCCCGCTTGATGATGTTTATGATGTCGCTATCGGCTTGGCGGGTAGTGGAGTGGTTTATGACTCTACCTTCCCCAACCCCAGAACAGGCGGCTCTGGTTAGTGTAGTTACAGGTGCCATGACAGGTGCCTTTGCAGTCTGGATGGGACATGAGAAATGAAATACGATAAAGACCTTTTAATGCAGAAGTTAGTAGCCCATGAGGGTATGCGTCTTGACGTATACAAAGATACGTTGGGCATTAACACAATTGGCATTGGAAGAAATCTTGATGACCGGGGTATTACAAAAGATGAACTAGATTGGATGGATTATCCAAGCATTGAATATGTTTATTCTGACGGCATCACCGAAGCTGATGCCATATACCTCGCACAGAATGACGTACAGATAGTCGAAGAGGAACTGGTTCGCGCACACCCTTGTGTCGAAGAGTTAGACGCTGTACGTCAACTTGTATTGGTCGATATGGCATTTAATCTAGGTGTGCCTCGACTTTCCAAGTTTAAAAAGATGTGGGCTGCTATACACGAAAATAAATTTGATGTAGCAGCAAAAGAAATGCTTGACAGCAGGTGGGCAAATCAGGTAAAATCACGGGCAACAAAACTCGCTCATGCCATGCATCACGGAGAGTTTAATGGCTAGAGAGTTGACAGGTAAACAAAAAGCGTTCCTGCAAGTTCTTTTTGATGAGGCTGGTGGCAACATGGTTACAGCCAAAAAACTTGCGGGTTATTCAGAAACAAGTTCTACGGCAGAAATTGTAAAGGGTTTGAAGGAAGAAATCCTTGAGGCCACGCAAATGTATATGGCACAGAACGCACCAAAAGCTGCAATGGCTATGACAGGGGCATTATATGACCCCACTGAACTTGGTATTCGTGACAAGATGTCCGCTGCCAAAGAATTACTTGACCGCGTAGGTTTAGTCAAGACTGAAAAAATGCAGGTAGAAGCAAGCGGTGGAGTTATGCTTATGCCCCCTAAAGCCCCGGTGGAGGAAGACAATGGCTAAAATTTCAGCAGCTATGAAAGCAGTAAAAAAAATTGGAGCGGTTGCTAAAACAAAACCTAAAAAACCATCCAAAGAACAACAAAGACAAGCGGCTGAACGAGCGCGTGATAAAGTAAAAGCGCGTAAAGAAAAAATGCGTGGCATTCTAAAAGAGTTTGAAAATCGCCGCCCTGCTAAAAAACCTCAAGCTGCTGCTGGTGGTAGTGGCAGGGGCCGTCCTCCTATTGATAAAAAGAAAATACTTGAAAATAAAAAGGCGGTTGATAAAAAGAAGAAATTAGAAAAACAACCAACGACTATTAGAGAGGCTAATGAAAAGGCGCGGCATCACCATGCTGCAACAGTAAAAGCACTTACACGTCAACAAGCAGTTATACGTAGAGAGGCAAAAGCAGCCGGAATGAGTGTTAAAGCGTATAAAGAAAAGTTTTCTAATCGTGCTTCTGTTAAAAAACTTAAAGAACTTCAAAAGCAAAATGAAGCTGTCCGAAATAAGCAATTTAAAAAGGGCGGTATGGTTAGAAAAAAATGACGCGCAGTATAGGCAAGTGGAAACTTCCACAGCCTACAGATATTAAAGAACAAGACGAATGGGTGCAGATACCTCGTATTGCAAGGACTGTACCTTTCGGCTACAAGAAGAGTGAAGAAGACCCCGACATTCTTGACCCTATTCCAGTAGAACTGGACTTGTTAGAAAAGGCACGTAAGTATGTTAATCAGTATTCCTATCGTGAGATAGCAAATTGGTTGACCGCGAATAGTGGCAGATATATCTCACATGTAGGATTAAGGAAACGGCTACAGCATGAGCGACAGCGTAAGGACACAGCTAAAAGCCTCCGCAAGTGGGCAGAATATGCGGAAACGGCAATCGCCAAAGCGAAAGAAATCGAAGAAGCTAGAACAGGCGCAAGAACCGCAGCCGCAGATTAAAGAGGTTACACGTGAAACATCAAGCATAGAAGAACATGCTAATGTATTGTTTCGCCCTAATCCCGGTCCTCAAACAGAGTTTCTAGCTGCAAGTGAGCGTGAAGTATTATATGGCGGTAGTGCGGGTGGCGGTAAAAGTTACGCCATGCTGGCAGACCCGCTCCGCTACATGGGGCATCCACAATTTAGTGGGTTGCTGCTTAGACATACAACTGAAGAACTGCGAGAACTTATTTTTAAATCGCAGGAGTTGTACCCAAAAATCTGGCCCGGTATTAAGTGGTCAGAAAGAAAGATGCAGTGGACCGCGCCATCTGGTGCAAGATTGTGGATGTCCTACCTAGATAGAGATGAGGATGTCTTGCGCTATCAGGGTCTAGCATTTAGCTGGATAGGCTTTGACGAACTGACACAATGGTCCACACCATATGCATGGGATTACATGCGAAGTCGTCTACGGTCCACTGCACCTGACTTGCCTATCTTTATGAGGGCTACGACTAACCCCGGCGGTAGAGGTCATAGCTGGGTTAAAAAAATGTTCATTGACCCCGCACCTTATAATAGAGCATTTGATGCAACAAACATCGAAACAGGAGAAGTTCTTCGATATCCCTATGGCCATAGCAAGGCAGGAAAATCTTTATTTAAGAGACGCTTTATCCCGGCAAGACTTTCTGATAACCCATACCTTGCGTCAGCAGGAGACTACGAAGCCATGCTCCTCTCGCTTCCTGAACAGCAAAGGCGGCAGCTTCTTGAAGGCGATTGGGACATCAAAGAGGGCGCGGCGTTTACTGAGTTTAATCGGGATGTGCATGTTGTGGAGCCTTTCCATA
>VTLG01004862.1_pt1 | contig 12816 bp, 14 predicted proteins | sample 4694571 | NCBI WGS metagenome assembly VTLG01 (sample SAMN12604809, study PRJNA352737) | marine metagenome | biome: ENVO:00000447; feature: ENVO:00000209|ENVO:00000569|ENVO:01000036; material: ENVO:00002151; isolation source: viral sequences binned using virsorter ... | reverse complement strand
GGAGTAAGTCTCGGCTGGGCATAATTCTTTTCATAGATTTCAAGTCTTTATAAATAGCTAAAGAAAGACTTGGAGTTTATTGTATGGCCATAACGGAAAATATTGTAATAGATCAGGGTGCAGACTTCTTAAAGAGTTTCATTGCTAAGAATGATGCCGGTACAGTAATAGATTTAAATGATCCTGCGAGCACTCTTACAGCACAAGTTCGTAAGTCATTTGCATCTACAACAGCGACAGATTTTGTAGCAACAGTAACAGCTGGTTCTACTGGTGCTTATACTTTAGCTTTAACTATTGCTAAAACTACAGCATTGGAACGAGGTCGTCATGTATATGATGTGGTACAAGAAATCACGGCGACTGGATTTAAAACTCGTATTCATCAAGGGGTGGCGACCGTAAATCCTAGCGTCACACGACCTGCCTCATGACACAATCTACTGCTTCCTTCTTAGACCAATTAGAATTGGCCGCAACAGGTCAAGATATTATTTTAGAACCTGTTGAAGAAATCATTGAGACTATAGAAGAAGAAATAGTTAAAAAAGAGCTTGTTGTAGAGAAGAAAGAACTTTTTACAGGTAGTGTTGAAAATGCAATGCAGGAGCTTTCCTCATTGTTTGAAGGTACCTTTGCGGTTTCTGTTCCTAAAGAAGAACCTCAAGAACCAGAAGTTTCTCTACCAGATTTAGTTGCAGAAGAATTGAATTCGGGAGAAGTACACGAAGAAGTAATAGAAGAAATGCCGGAAGAACAAACCATTAGTGTTGAAGCTATAGAAACAGCTACATCTGAGCTCATGGATTTGTTTGAAGTCGTAGCTGGCATTGATCTTAGCACCGGTGAGAAAATAGAACCTCCTGTGGTTGAGGAACCAATTCCGTTGCCTGTTAGTTATTCTACTGCTCTTAATGGAAGTCTAAATCATAGTGATGTACTTTCAATACCTAAGTTTACTCCAACTGAAGCTGAAAAACAAAATGTTGCTTCTACTATGGTACTAAAAGATTGGGCAAGTGCAACTAAAAATGTAGAGGCTTCAAGAGTTATAACAGATGTTACAGATATACTAGAACGACATAAAGATACATTACCACCAGAGGCATATAAAGTTCTTGAGAGTGATGCGGTAGATAAAACTGTTGATTATATTAACGATCATGTAGAACTTTCCGAAGAAGAATATACCAATAGTCAGTCAATGCCCTTTACTGGTGCAAATCTACCATTGGTATCACAACCTCAGTTTACATTTGCAGTAGGTAACATCCTACGAAAGATGATGGCCACCGGACCCGGTTCTGGTGATGTTGAGTTGGTGAACTTAGAAGATGTTGATGCTACTAATATAAGTGCGACACATCAATTCTTAGCGTGGGATGCTTCAGTAGAGAAATTTGTAGCGGCTGAAGGTACAACTCCAGTTGGAGATATCAGCGGTGTTATAGCAGGAACAGGATTGACTGGCGGTGGAACTTCCGGAACTGTGACACTAGCATTAGATACAGGAATAAATGCAACATATCTGGCAGATGGTTCAGTAACTAATACAGAACTACAATACATTAACACGTTGTCAAGTAATGCACAAACGCAATTAGATGGTAAAGCCGCCAAGGGATTTGTGACAGCTATGGCAATGGCATTAGGATAAGAATATGGCAGAACCTACAACAAGAACAGAATTTAAAGCCTGGTGTAAAAGAAAATTAGGTTATCCAGTTATTGATATTAATGTGGATGACGATCAGTTAGATGATCGAGTCGATGAGGCTCTTCAGTATTGGAATACATTTATGCAGAATGGTCAGCAAAGAATGTATCTCAAACATAAATTGACAGCAGATGATGTGCAACGATCTAAAACAAATGTCACAGAGACAGTTACAGCAAAAGGTACCGGTGCTTCAGAAATTGCAACGAGTTCCCTTAATGGTGCTGTATCTGCTGCGGGGACTAGTGTTATTTTGACTGATGCAACAAATTTTCCTACACAAGGTTCTATAACAATCGCTGCAGATGATACACCCAACGCCGCTGAAACAGTTTCTTATACGGCTAAAACTGATAACACTCTAACTACATCTGCTCTTGCTAATAATCATGCTACGGGTGCTACAGTGACGCTGAACGTAACAGCTGAGTGGGGTATAGGTCAAGATTACATTCCTATGCCTGATGGTATACTATCAGTGTTAAGAATATTACCATTTACTGATAGAGGTAATTTGAATATGTTTGACATACGATATCAACTGAGGTTAAATGATCTTTATGATTTTTCAGATATCTCTGTTATACATTATCAAATGACCATGTGGCAGCTTGATCTATTAGATATGTTATTGGTAGGAGAAAAACCAATTAACTTTAATGTACATTCCGGTCGACTGTATATTGATATGGCCTGGTCCACAGACATGGATGAAGGTGAATATATTATTATGGAATGTTATAGAAAATTAAATGCAGCTGAATATACGGCAGCCTATAATGATTTCTTTCTAAAGAGATATGCTACTGCACTAATCAAAAAACAGTGGGGAGAGAACTTAATTAAGTTTCAAGGAGTAACCATGTTGGGTGGAGTTCAAATGAATGGTGAAACTATTTACAATGAAGCCAAAGAAGAAATTGCACTTCTAGAAGATCAAGGTAGAGAGATTTGGCAAGAACCTACTATGTTTGATATTGGATAATTAAATGGCAACGAATGTCCACTTTTCTAAAGGTACCATAAGTGAACAATACCTCTATGAAGATTTAGTCATTGAGGCTATAGGTATATATGGTCACGATGTTTATTATCTTCCTCGTGAAAGAGTAAACGAAGATGAGTTATTGGGAGAGGATCCTCTCTCTAAATTTGATGATGCTTATGGTATAGAGATGTGGATGGAAACTCAAGAAGGATATGATGGAGAGAGAGATTTAGTAACACGTTTTGGTTTAGAGATTAGAAACGAAACTAGTTTTGTTGTGTCTAGACGTAGATGGGATAATGTGGTGTCAGATAATGCTAACCTCATTACATCAACTAGACCGCAAGAGGGAGACTTGATATATTTTCCTACTGTTAAAAGAATGTGGGAAATAACATTTGTAGATCACGATGATCCTTTTTATCAAGTAAATAATCTGCCTGTATATAAATTATATTGTCAGAGCTGGGAATACTCCAGCGAACGACTCGATACTGGCATTGATGCGATTGATGACATTGAAGATAAAAGAAGTTTGGATCAACTTGTCTGGCAAATCTCAGGAGAACAACAGTCAGCATACAATTCTCGTATTGGTCAAGAGTTGGGAACTATATATGAACAAAATCCTGCGTCAAGTCCATGGCCGCCTGTAGCGTCAGATATTATATTGGAAGATGGTTCATATCTTTTGGCAGAGACCGATACTGGATTTGGTGCGGTACTACTAGAAGATTCCGATGTAGAATACGGTTACGCTTTCTATGTTATTAATGAAGATTATAGTGTGACTACACAGGCTCCTGAATCTGATAATGAGTTCTTGGAAACTGAAGCAACAACAATTTTGGACTTCACTGAAACAAACCCATTTGGTGATCCTTAGGAGATAATATACAATGTTGGGACAATATTTTTATAACGAATCATTAAGAAAGTGCATTATTGCATTTGGTAGTTTATTTAATGATATTTACATTACGAGAAAAGATGCGGCGGGTGCGGATGTACAAACTCTTAAAGTGCCTTTGGCCTATGGTCCAAAGCAGAAATTTATTATACGATTGGAACAGGATCCCAACTTGGATCAGAAAGTTGCAATTACTCTTCCAAGAATTGGATTTGAAATAGCTGGGTTGGATTATGATCCATCGAGAAAATTAAATCGTATTATTAAAAAGAAACAAGTAGCTAATACTGAAGATGTAAAATTAAAACAGATGAGTGTGCAGTATAATCCTGTTGCCTATAATCTTAATTTTGAATTATTTGTAATGGCCAAGAATTCCGATGATGGTATTCAAATAATAGAACAGATTATTCCATTTTTTCAACCGGAATATACTGTAACTATTAAAGAAGTTCCAGAGATGGATACCATTAGAGATGTACCTATTGTGTTAAATAGTATTAATTATGAAGATACTTATACGGGAAGTTTTACTGAAAGACGAGCAATTATCTATACTTTAAATTTTACAGCTAAGGCTTATGTTTATGGACCAGTGACTACACAGAAACCAGTAACTAAAGCTGAAGCCAAAACGTATGCAGATTTGCCGGCTGCTTCCCCCACTAGAAAACAGAAGATTACAATTACAACAACTTCTGTACCTTCAGGTGATGACGATAACTTTGGATTTAATGAAGAAATTAGTGAGTGGGCATGAGCAATAGTATAGATAATGCAATTAATGATGCGTTGGGATTAACTCAAAATATAAAAAAGGAAATTTTAGATCCTAAACCTATTATTCCTAGACCTCCCGAAGCGTTTGGTGATGCAGATGCGGACTATAAGTATAGTCGAGAAAATTTTTATAATTTAGTAGAACGTGGACAGGATGCCATTACAGGTATTCTAGATTTAGCTAAAGAGAGTGAACATCCAAGAACTTATGAAGTTGCAGGACAACTTATTAAGACTGTGGGTGAAGTGACTGAGAAGTTAGCCGACTTACAAGAGAAAATGAAACGTCTTAAAGAAGTACCAGATCATGCACCTAAGAATGTTACTAATGCATTGTTCGTTGGATCTACTAAAGAACTACAGGCACTTTTAAAAGATGACGCAGAGCATACTTACATCGAAGCAAAAACATCCGAATAGTGAATACTATGATATCGAGTTGTTAGCCTATAGTCCCACTAGAACAATAAATGAAGATGTTGTAAAAACAGGTATCATGTTTCATCCAATAGAAGTCTATCTTATAGAAAATGATTTAGAGTGTTCAGCTCCACAGGGACAATTTAGATACGGTGCGGGTGGTGTTTTATATAAAACAAATAATAACGTAGGTAAGAAGTATATAGTACATAAAGGAAATTCTAGAGTAAGGGCTGCAATAGAAATGGGATATACTCATATAGAAGGTTATCTTCTACACGAATGGACACCTATGGATACTCCTGAGTATTGGAGAGGGGCACTCGTATGACAGAAACAAATTACAAAGGTAATCCAAATCTAAAGCCTGCGGCTGTACCGCACTCTTATACTCCAAATGAGATTAAAGAATTTATTAAGTGTTCTAGAGATCCGGGTTATTTTATAGAGAAATATGTAAACATCGTTAGTATTGATGCAGGGTTAGTGCCGTTTAAACTTTATGGATTTCAAAAAAATATGGTAGAGACTTTTCATCATAATCGTTTTACTATCTGTAAACTCCCAAGACAGTCTGGTAAATCAACTACTATTATATCATACCTTATTCATTACGTTATCTTTAATGACACAGTAAACGTAGCTATTCTCGCTAACAAGGCCGCAACTGCGAGAGACTTGTTGGGAAGATTTCAACTTGCATATGAGCATTTACCAGACTGGATGCAACAGGGTGTAATGAACTGGAACAAAGGTTCCTTGGAGTTAGAAAATGGTTCTAAGATTATTGCTGCATCTACTTCTGCTAGTGCTGTTCGTGGTGGGTCTTACAATATTATATTCTTAGACGAGTTTGCATTTATACCATCAAACATAGCAGAACAGTTTTTTAGTTCAGTGTATCCTACAATTACTGCCGGTCAAACATCTAAAGTTATCATGGTGTCTACACCACATGGTATGAATATGTTTTATAAGATGTGGACTGATGCAGTTAATGAAAAGAATAATTTTATACCTATAGAAGTATCGTGGCGAGAAGTCCCTGGTCGTGATGATGAATGGAGAGAGGAAACGATCCGTAATACGAGCGAGCAACAGTTCTTACAAGAGTTTGAATGTTCTTTTTTAGGATCCATTAATACTCTTATATCACCTACAAAAATACAAACGATCCCAACCAAAGATCCATTAGAGTCTAATGGAGGTTTAGATGTTTATGAAAAACCAAAAAAGGATGCAATGTATTGTATTACTGTGGATGTAGCTCGAGGTGGAAATAGAGATTACTCAGCATTTGTAGTCATGGATATTTCTACTGTGCCTTATAGAGTAGTAGCTAAATATAAAAATAATGAAATTAAACCCCTTGTATTTCCTGAAGTAATTTATAGTGTTGCAAAGGCATACAATGAAGCTCAACTCTTGGTAGAGATTAATGATGTAGGAGGACAGATAGCAGACGCTCTTCATCACGATTTACAATATGATAATATCATTATGTGTCAGACACGAGGTCGATTGGGACAAGTAGTTACTGGTGGATTCGGAGATGGTACCAGTGAGTTGGGAGTAAGAACTACAAAGGCTGTTAAGAAGGTGGGTTGTTCTAACTTAAAAACTTTAATAGAAACAGATAAAATTTTATTGTGGGACTTTGATATTGTTGTAGAGATGTCTAACTTTATACAGAAAGGTGCATCCTATGAAGCAGATGATGGTGCGTCTGATGATCTTATGATGTGTTTAGTATTTTTTGCATGGTTAACTAATCAACAATACTTTAAAGAATTAACTGATGATGACATTCGTAAACGATTGTTTGAAAGTCAACAGGAATCAATCGAACAAGATATGGCCCCGTTTGGTTTTATAGACGATGGTATTTCGTTTGTGGAAGATGCTCCATTTGTAGATGAAGATGGAGACTTTTGGAATCCGGTAAAGGGTTATCCTGATTTCTACGAAGAACGAAGTAGTTAAAATTCAGGAAACATTCCTAAATCTTCTTTTTGATCTGAGGCACAGTTCCAACACATAACAGAACTTTCAGTGATAAGATGATCTAACTCTAGACGTTTGGAATGTTTTAAACCATATCGTAAATTGAGATGTCGTATTCTTTTATGATGAGGATAAAACATTAATCTATGTGGTTGTTGTTCTCCACATGGACAACTGTAAGTTGCCAGTTTATTTTTAAGCCAACGTCTACGTTTATCTCTACCATCTGATGCCATAACAACCACTCCACATATTAAGTTTATATTTTTATTTATAGATAGTGTGCGGTCTGGTTATTGGAAGATTAAAAAATCATAAATAACTTATGAAAGAATTGAAAAAAACTTTGTTATGCCTATGAACAAAGATTGATGCGAGGGCGGCTGGCCTAGGACATTAATATAAAGAATATCTATAGGGAGATAAGAAAATGGCAGATTTATTATCGCCGGGTGTATTAGTAAAAGAAAAAGATTTAACTACTACGGTACAAAATGAACCGACAAGTATTGGTGCTGTTGGTATTGTATCGTCTAAGGGTTATGTAAATGAAGTTATTACTCTTGGAACAGAAGATGAATTGGTTGAACAGTTTGGAAAGCCTAGTGCTACTAACTTTGAATATTGGTTCACGGCTTCTAACTTCTTGGGATATAGTAATACTCTAAAGGTTGTAAGATTTCAGACTACTGGAATGTTAAATGCTACTGGTGCTGGTGCGGGTACATTAATCCCAAACACCACATCATATATGGTAGGTGATGGAACATATGGTCCTTTTAGTGGCGGTCAGGCGACCGGTTTAGGATCCTTTGCTGCTAGAACAGCAGGTGCATGGGGAAATAATATAAAGGTTGCTTGGTGTGCTGCAGCAGATACGGATACAGCTACTGCTAGTGCATATTATACTGCATCTAAAACAACAACAAGTGGTAACACAGCTTCTGGTGCAACAACAATTAATGTTGCTTCAGCAACTGGTATAAGTGTTGGTAGTATCATAGCAATTGCTGGTGATACGGCAGGACAGAAGTATAAAGTTACTGCAATTGCTAGTAATGCTCTTACTGTTCAACGATATCCAAATACTGCGGCTACAGGATTAGCATCTGCAAGTACTATTTCAACTGGTGCAGCTGTAAGTTTGTGGTGGGAATATTTTGACCAATTTGATGCTCGTCCTACGACATCTCAGTATGTTACAGATCGAGTATCAACAACGGCAGCTGGTAATCCTTTTGGTTTTGATGAACTTCACATTATTGTCATAGACTATACAGGTGAAATCACTGGAACACAGGGACAGGTGTTGGAAACTTATGAAGCAGTATCTAAGGCTGCAGACGCTCTAACAGAAGAAGGTAATACGAATTATTATGTAGATGTTATATATAACAATTCTCAGTATGTCTATTGGTTAGATCATCCGGCAGTTGGTAGTGGTTCGGCTTGGGGATCAAACATAACAAATACTTCTAAGTATGCGGCTCCATCTACAAACCCTGCTATGGAAGAATTTGTTTCCGGTGCAAACGGCAGTACAGTTACAAATGGTCAACGTCAGTCGGGTTATGATTATTTTAAAGATCCGGATCAACAGGATATTAATTTGTTGATGACAGGACCTGCGTCAGTTGATGGTACAACAAATGCTGTAGTACCAACTCATTTGATAGACATAGTAAATTCTCGTAAGGATAGTGTAGTTTTCATTTCACCATATAAGGATGCAGTTGTAAATAAAGCAGTAGGTAATGCTCAAGCTTCAGCTGTTCAGACTTATTTTGATTCGTTGGCAAGCACGTCTTATGCGGTGTTTGATAGTGGTTATAAAAAACAGTATGATAAGTACAATGATGTTTTCCGTTGGATTCCTCTCAATGGTGATATTGCTGGTTGTTGTGCAGCAACAGATGCAATTGAAGATCCATGGTGGAGTCCTGGTGGATTAACACGAGGTCAGATTAGAAGTGTTATTGAATTGGCCTTTAATCCAACACAAACTGAACGTGATACATTGTATCGTGCTCGTATTAATCCGGTTGTTACATTCCCAGGTGAAGGTACAGTACTTTGGGGAGACAAGACTGCTCTATCAAGAAACAGTGCATTTAGTCGTATTAATGTTCGCCGATTGTTTATCACTATTGAAGAAGCTTGTGCAGTTGCGGCTCGTACAATTCTCTTTGAGTTTAATGATGAGTTTACCAGAGACAGTTTTAAAGCGATGGTTGATCCATATCTAAGGGATGTACAGGCTCGGCGTGGTATTACGGACTTCTTGGTTGTTTGTGATACATCTAATAACACGGGTCAAGTCATTGACAACAATGAATTCCGTGCAGACATATATGTGAAACCTGCTCGTTCGATTAACTTTATCACCTTGACATTCGTTGCTACCAGAACTGGTGTATCGTTTGACGAAGTGGTTGGTCGGGCTTAATAAGAATATATAAGGGAGATAAAACAAAATGGCAAATGTAAATAGTTTTGTTAATTCTTTGCAAGGCGGCGGCGCTCGACCTAATCAATTTAAGGTTAGTTTTCCAGCATTAGGTGGAGACTTTGAGTTTTTATGTCGTTCGGCACAGATTCCGGCAATGACTATTGGTGAACTAACGGTTCCTTTCCGTGGTCGATTTGTGTACGTTCCTGGTGATCGTACATATGATCCATGGGCTGTAACTGTTATGAACGATAGGAGTTATCGTATCCGTAGTACGCTAGAGTCTTGGATGAATGACTTGCAAGATATTGGCGCAGCAACTACTTCTTCAGCACAAGGTTCAGCTGCATATCGACAAGTTCAAGTGTCGCAGATGGATAGAAATGATCGTACAATTCGTACTTATACTCTGTATGATGCGTGGCCAACAACATTAGATGCAATTGATCTTGCATTTGATACGAATGACACGTTGGAAGAGTTTACTTGTACTTTCAGATTTAACTATATGACAGCAGCTGGAGGTGGTGCATCTTCTTCTGGCAGAACGTCAGCTGCACTTGGCGGCGGAGGAAGTTTAGGAACATCGTAATAATATACAACGTGAGAATATATCGTAGATTGAAACGATATAAATAGTTATACTATGGCAGAATTATTCGGATGGGAAGTAAATAAAAAGAAGAAGGAAGCGACAAAGGCTAAGTCCTTTGTCGCCCCTTCGGACGAAGAAGGTACACTAGATATTGCTGGTGGTGCTGGTTTCTTTGGCCAGTACATGAGTTATGATAAGGCAGCTCGCAATGAGTTTGATCTGATTCGTAAGTACAGAACAACAGCAGAAAATCCTGAGTGTGACCAAGCAATCGAGGATATTATCAACGAGGCCATTACGGCTGACGAACTTGAAGTATCCGTAAAGATGAATCTAGATTGGGTTCCCCTTTCTATGTCCATTAAGAAAAAGATGGTAGAATCTTTTGACGAGGTTCTTACTCTTTTACATTGGAAGAAAAAGGGACATGATATCTTTAGACGTTGGTATGTTGATGGTCGAATCTTTTATCATAAGTTGATAGATGAAAGTTCCAAACGTAAAGGTATTACAGAAGTTCGTTATATAGATCCTAAGTTTATTAAAAAGGTTCGTGAGGTAGATAAGACTCGGCCGAGTCCTACCAGTCCTACTCTTGTTAGACAAGTTAAAGAATTTTTTATCTATAACGAAGCAGGGGTGTATCCTGTCTTTGGAACTTCTACAGGTGGTGGTGCTCAGGGTGAAGGACTTAAAGTTTCTCCTGATGCTATTGTCTATGTAACGTCTGGTATCTATAACCCAACAACCAATCAAGTGTATGGTCATTTACAGAAAGCAATTAAACCAACTAATCAGTTGAGAATGATTGAAGATTCTGTAGTGATCTATCGTATTTCACGAGCACCCGAAAGACGTATCTTTTATATTGATGTAGGTAATCTTCCTAAGCCTAAGGCTGAAGCTTATCTTAAAGATGTGATGACACGTTATCGAAATAAGTTAGTGTATGATGCACAAACTGGTGAAGTAAAAGACGACCGCAATCAAATGTCGATGTTGGAAGACTTCTGGTTACCTAGACGAGAAGGTGGACGAGGTACAGAGATTAGTACACTTGGTGGCGGGCAGAACCTTGGTGAGTTAGAGGATGTGAAGTATTTTCAAAAGAAACTTTACAAGTCCCTTAACATTCCAATCTCTCGTTTAGAATCAGAGAGTGGTTTTAATCTAGGTCGATCTACAGAAATTTCTAGGGATGAAATAAAATTTGGTAAATTTATTCAACGTCTCCGTAAGAAGTTTTCTGAATTATTCCAAGACTTACTCAAGACTCAGTTAATACTTAAAGGTGTTATTACAGCTGAAGATTGGGATAAGATTAAAGAATTTATCATTTATGATTTTCAAGATGATAACCATTTCTTTGAACTCAAAGATATGGAGATAATGAAGGAACGAATTGATACTCTTAATGCGGTTAATGAATTTGTAGGAACCTACTATTCAGTAGAGTATGTTAGACGTTATATTCTTCAGCAATCTGATACTGAAATTGCAGAAATTGATAAACAAATTGAAGATGAAAAAAGTAAAGGAGTCATGGGTCCGGATGCTGGTGCTGAACCCGGTGAGCCGCCTGGAATGTTTCCAGGAGGTATGGGCTTACCTGGGATGCCACCAGGACCTAATGGTAATGTTCCTGGGGGAAATGAGTATCAATCATCCAAGGATCAAGAGTATACCGATCCAGACTTTTAAATTTTAATAAATATCAGAGGAAAACATTATGGCCAAAAGTATTAAAAGTATGATTAATAAAGTAGGCGAAGGTGACTTTGCAGCTGCAGAGGTTGCTTTTGATGCAGCTATTGACGCAAGGCGTCAAGATCAAATAAAAAATTATAAAACAGTGTTAGCACAGAATTCATTTCAACCACCCGAGGAAAATCCTGGTACCGATACTGGTATTACTGGACACCCATCGGAGGTGGAAGAGGAGTAACAATGAAACTTATATCTGAATCTATTGAAGAAGTAGAATATCTTTTTGAAGAAGATAAAGAAGGATCCAAGAATTATAGAATCCGCGGACCTTTCTTACAGGCCGAGATTAAAAATAGAAATGGGAGAATCTATCCTCTTCCTATTTTAGAAAAAGAAGTAAACAGATATAATAAAGAATATATCCAAAAGAACAGAGCATTCGGCGAACTCGGCCACCCGGATGGACCTACTGTAAATCTAGAAAGAGTATCCCATATGATTACTGGTTTGCATCCAGATGGAAATAATTTCATTGGTGAAGCTAAAATCATGGATACTCCTTATGGAAAAATCGTAAAGAATCTCATAGACGAAGGTGCCAAGTTAGGGGTTTCGTCCCGAGGTATGGGTTCCTTGGAACCAAGACGAGGAGTAAATTTCGTCAAAGATGACTTTTATCTTGCTACTGCTGCAGATATAGTCGCAGATCCATCCGCACCTAATGCTTTTGTAGAAGGAATTATGGAAGGCAAAGAGTGGGTATGGCAAAATGGTGCTGTTAAGGAGATGGATATTGCAGCATATAAAAAACAGTTGGACATGAAACATCAACGAGCGCAAGCTCGGCAAGAGAAAGCAGTAGAAATCTTTGAAGATTTTATGTCAAAACTTTGAATATTATAAATAACTTATATATTGGAAAACAACAGGGAGTACTCCAAATGACAGATATTAACAAAGAACTAGAGAAGATTGCAGATGAAGTATTTGTCGAAGAATCTGATCTAGACGAAACTTTGGATACGAAAGGTGATCCCAGGGCCCCTATGAAAGGTGCCGCCCCTGCCCAAAAGGAAGATAAAATAGCCGGCGGGACTCCAGGTGGTGAAACTGAAGATATGGGACCTGCGGTTGTTTCTCCTGATGCTCCTTCTGATCCTGGTGAGAAAGCTACCCAGAAAGCGAAGAAGTCACCTAAGCCTGGACGTGATGGTAAAGGTAATCCTTCTAATGCTTCTGGTAAGAC
>VTLG01015329.1_pt1 | contig 12817 bp, 12 predicted proteins | sample 4694571 | NCBI WGS metagenome assembly VTLG01 (sample SAMN12604809, study PRJNA352737) | marine metagenome | biome: ENVO:00000447; feature: ENVO:00000209|ENVO:00000569|ENVO:01000036; material: ENVO:00002151; isolation source: viral sequences binned using virsorter ... | reverse complement strand
TTTAAATACTGTTGTTTTAGCTCTGTCCAATAACTAACTTTTGGATCAAAGTCTCTTTCACCATAAGACTGTGTAGATACAAGACCTAATTCTGCACACATATTAATTAACTCTGCAAACTGTGGAGGTGGTGGGTTAATTCTAGGTACTCTTTTACACTCTTTTACAAGTTCTAATTGTGTTTTTATTTTTTGTTTTTTTCTTTGCTCGTTTGCAAACTCTTCATCACACACAGGTCCAATAGATTTTCTCCATCTAAAGCCAACAACTTGATCTTGGTTTTCAGCGCTTGTTCCTGTCTTGTATTCACGCTGCCTTACTTCTGTGTATGCTTCCCAACTACCTTGATCACAAGAGTTTGTGCCATCATTTAAATATTCATTACGTGCACTAGCTGCAGTAGCAAGTAACGCTATTAATATACTACCTATTAAGATCCTTAATATCATATGCGTGCTCCCTTACTTGATCAGCCAATTGTCTATATAAATTTTCTGCCATTTCCCATGTTGCTTCTGCTGCGGATAATCTTGTAGCAACCTCTGTCAACTTATCTTCTGCTACTGTTAAATCTCTTGATAAGTTAACAATGGTTTGTTTATTGGCTTCAATAGTATCAGTTAAACTTAATACATATCTAACTGATGTAAATGTTCCAGCTAGTATTGCTGCTACCACAGGAACAATAACGATGTTTTTTTTAACCCATTCAAATTTAGATAATTTAATTTTTTTCATTATTGATTCTTCCCACTTCCGTTTCTAATTAATTTCTCTACATCTTCAGTTAACTTCTCGGTTCTTTTCTTTAAAAATTCTATGTTAACAGCGTTGTTTCTCATACTCTTAAGTTCTGCTTCTACATCTTCTAATAAACCACTAACGTGTTCTACAATCATAAAAAGTTCTGCTTCTCCAGCTGATTGACCCAACTCACCTCTTGGATATTTAATTCTAAACTCTGTGTTTTGTTCTAAATCTTTCTGCATTAATTCTATTTTTGTAGCGTGGTTGTTGAGTGTTTCGTGAAGGCCAAAATATGCCCACGTCCCGATGGCAACCATCGCGATCAAACTAGCAACCGTCTTCATTGGCATTTGTACAGCTGCTGATTCAGAAATTTTTAACGCCATAAATTACTTATAGAAACCTTTAAAGATCCAATTGACCCATTTGTTCCATAAACCTTTAATCCATTCCCAGGCTCTACAACAAATATTTTTACATTTTTCAATCATGTTTCTTCTCCTCAATTTCATAGAAGAACTTATCAGTATCTTCTGTTTTCCATTGACTTGTGTTTTCTACGTTCCATTCAGATGTTTGCACTTTCCAATCTGGCACATTGTTTTTAACAGTAAACGAAGGGATATCCCAAATACATCTATTGTTAGGTTGTGCTGCATAGTTCCCGTCGTCTAGGGCTATGATGTGAGCGCATTTATGCTCGTGCGGTATCTCTGAATGATCCGTGTCAAGTATATTACTTTCAGGGTGGGCAAAGTCAACCGTAAATAAATATTTACCGTGATGCCATTTCTTGTCTTTTCCTATGTATTTACCAGCTTGTGCTTCTAAAATATCCCAAGAATGCACAGCAGGATAATAACTAAAGCAATTCCAAAGCTGTAGCTCGTCAAGTCTACGTCTAGGAACTTCTTGCGGTTTAAACCCTCTTTGAATGAATGCAGATATCGGGAGACGATAGAAGATAGCTCCATTTTCCATAATACAATGAAAAAGGATACTACGCCCTGTAATAGCCGAAAGGCCAAAGATAATACAGTCTTCAACTTCTCCATGATGTTTCTTAAGGTCATAGAGATATTCTCTCCTGATTTGTGCGTACTCTGGTGGTATGTTTGCGTTTAAATATGCCATAATAAATCCTCATTTGATACTGCCCCAATTATCACCTTCTTCATAATCTACTTTGTTAGGAACTTCAAGTGTGACCGTTGACTCCATAATTTCTTTTATCTTGTTAGCTTGTTTGGAATCTTGAACAGATATATCTAACTCGTCATGAACTTGTAGATGTGGTATGATACCTTCTCTATGTAAATCAATCATAGCTTTCTTTGTCATGTCTGCAGCAGATCCTTGTATCAATCTGTTAAGAGCTTTGTATGTGTAAGCTCTTCTGATCCCTGGTCCGTGTTCCGAGAGCGCTTCATCGTGAGGTAATGGTTTGTGTATACCGAATTGATTTGGTTCCCATAAATGAAACCTGCACAATCTACCAAGAAGAGTTCTAACTTTACCACGTTGCTGTGCTCTACTCATCACTGCATCCATGAGCTGTTTAACAAATGGCACTTTAGTGTGGTATTGTTTAAACAATTCTTCAGCTTGCAACTTGTTTATACCTAACTCTGCTTGTAATTTATTTTTACCCATACCATAGAAAAGACCCAAATTGATCGTCTTAGCTTGAAATCTAGGTATATTAGCCATGTCTGCTACAATTTTATGAAAGTCTGCATCTTCGTTTTTGTAGGCCTCCATAACATCATCAACAGAAAAGAAACCTTGTAATGCTGCATAGTGTACAACTAATCTAGGTTCTTGTTGGTTGTAGTCAAAACATCCCCACTTACAGTTTTCTTCTGGTATAAATAAACTTCTGATCCGTGGTCCGAGATCCTTGTTCCTTGCAGGTATCTGCTGTAAATTTGGATTATTCATACTGAATCTACCGGTAACTGTACCTCCACTATCACCACGTAACTGATTTATCTCTGCATGTATTCTACCGTTCGATGAATATTTTAATATTGTATCTATAAACGTAGTGTGTGCTTTATTTATTTCTCTCGCTTTAGCTATAGATTGTACAATAGTGTTTGGATGATTAGCTAAAAAGTTTTTAGTAAAACTAGGAGCACCAGTTTTAATAGTTCTCTCATACGGTAAACCAAGTTTATCAAATACTTTTGCGATAGATCTTGCAGCCCAAATCTGAACATCTTCTTTTGTTTCTGCATATACATTACCTAATAATCTTTTTTCTTCTTCAACCATTCTTTCTTTTTCCATAGCAGCTCTGCCTTTATCTACACGCACACCAAGGAATCTCATATCAACCAATACAGGAAACAAAGCTGTTTCCATTTCAAAAATATCTTCTATGTCTTGATGTAAGATTTCTTTTTTCATTTCTTGCCACAACTCCAATGTGAGTTGTGCGTCACGCTCTGCGTAAGCACCAACGTACATCGCTGGTAGTTTATACATTTCTGCTTTAGGGTCCACACCCCAAGACTTTGCAGCTTCGTATAACGCATTCTCATCTTTACCTTTGCCAATGTAATCTCTGGACAAACCATTTAAATCATACCTGTATCTATTTTCATTTACTAAAGATGCAGCTATCATTGTGTCCACTATTTGACCTTGCACTTGAACACCTAATTTTCTTAACCAACACACATCATACATAGCGTTGTGAAATATTTTAATAGAGTCTGATCTCATTTGATCTTGAAACCAATTAAGGACCATTTTACGATCCATATTACCACCACCTTCATGTGCTATTGGATAGTATGCACACCAATCGTGTGTGGCTAATGATATACCAACCACATCACCTACACCTATGACAGAACCAGAACCCATTCTTTTGTTTAAGTTTGGATCTTTTGTTTCTAAGTCTATGGCTATCTCATCATACTTACTTAGATCCGGGAAGTCTGTTGGTGGTATCCACTCTGTTTGTGGTTTAAATATATTAGTCTTCATGTTTACATTCTCCTGCTATTGCCATGTAGGCCGCAGCATCAACGTATGTATCCTCTGTTGGTGCACCAAATTTTGTTCTTGCAACTTTTAATAAAGCCATCATCACAGCAGCATCGTGTGCTGTAATCTCTTTATCGAGATATGCTGTCCATAACTTTCCTATATTTGCATGATTCTGTATTTTGTCGCCATAGGTCTTTGCTCTAGGTCCAGCAATTAATTCTTTTGCTAATTGTAATGCTTCTTCTGTTTTCATATTTTGTATCCTTTGTATATATCTTTTGGTCTGATAACATGTAAATGATTCTTAGTTCTAGTTGCACCAACATAGAACAATCTATTTTCGTCATCAGGATTTTGTTCGTAGTTTCTTTGTGTGTTACGTGATAGATCTGTCAGGAGAACTACGTTATCCTGCTCACCACCTTTTACTCCATGTATCGTAGACAAAATTATTCTAGGTTTAGAATTTAATTTCTCACCGTTCTCCCTCATACGTCTTATATACCTTATTTTTTTATCAGGTGCATCATCAAAAGCTTCAAACCAAACTCTATCAGTTTTTAAACCTCGTTTGCTTCGTAACTCATTCATGCTGTATGTAGCGTCTTTGTCTAGATACTTTAATTCTTCTTTCTGAAAATTTTTTGGTGACATATATGATGCTATTCTGATTACTTGTTGGTAACTTATATCCACACCTTTACGCACATTTTCCCAATCTGTTATAGCTTCGTACAAATCTTGTTCTTTGTTTGTTTTAAATTTGTTCTCATAATGCAATCCTTGAGAGTACAACTGATCCTCTAAATCATTTAACATAAATCTAGTTCTAGCTAGCACTAGCCAATTACCTTGTTTCATGTTAACTTCTTCAAAGTCATCATAATATGAAAGTAAACCTCTTTGCGTTTTTGGTCTCCATTCTTTTGGTAATCTATTTTGTATTTTGTTTATTATTTTTGATGCAATATCATGCACAACCTGCGGTATTCGGTATGACTGTGTTAGTTGAGTTATTTTCCCCGTTTGTGTTATGAAACTATCTACGTCTGCACCAGCCCATCTAAATATAGCTTGGTCATCATCACCTGCAATATAAGTATCTTGTGTCTTGTCCCATATTGATCTTGCCATATCCCATTGTGATAGAGATAGATCTTGTGCTTCATCTATAAATACAACATCAAACTTAGGTGACTTATCAGATTTAATAAATTCTGTAATCATGTCTGTAAAATCTATAAGTGTGTAATCTTTTTTGTATTGATTAAGATCAGATACAAACTGTTTTAGTTGTTGTATTGTTATGTCTTGTGTATGTTCTTTTAAATTATACTGTCTTTCTGGTGTGATATTACGTAGTTTAGCCATTTGTACAATACGTAGTAAATCACTCTTAGTTGTAAACAATCCTGTGTGTTCATTATCGTATTCATTGTAATCTAAATTGTAACCAGTTTTGTTTCCTAAATCTTCGTAGTGTCTACGTTGCATCACATCTTCTTTCTTAATACCTAATCTTTTAAATGCTAATGAGTGTAATGTTCTAAAATAAGGGAGGTCATCTTCTGATAAATTAAACTTAGACATAGCTCTATCTCTTGCATGATACGCAGCCTTTTGTGTAAATGAAAAGAAACCAATCTTATTTGGATCAGTATTCTTTAAATGTTTTTCCATCTGTTCTAACAAAGTAAAAGTTTTGCCTGTGCCAGGTGGACCCAATACAATAGTTTTCAAAACGCATCCTCCTTTTTAAACTTTCTTTCTTTTATTTTAAATTGTTCTTTTTCAAATTGTTTTAATCTTATAACCGATAGTTTCTTTTTACCTATGGTAACTCTAACATTCTCACAATTACAATGTTCTAATAACCAAAGCAAAGTGATGTCACGTTTTTCTATCCATTTATGCCTATGTAAAAACTTATGGTAAAAATGAGAAAATATAAAATGATGATACTTGTCTTTATTCCAAACGTTTCCAGACTCCATGTCTTCTTTTGAAGCTCCCTCTGCTGTTCTACTTGTACAATAATTTTCTAAATGTTCTGCTAACTGTTCTAGTTTAGATGCTCCTGTTGGAGCCTCTATAATTTCTGGATTAGACATCAATAGTGTCACCATTTCTTTATAGTCTTTTCTTTTTATTTCTGCTGGGAATTTATGTATTTGATTCATACATGCTCTTACAAATAATCTTTGTTCTTGTAGCTCCTCTGCTTTTAATTCTATTCTTTCACCGTCCACATTAAGTCTAAATATTTTTGGATCTAGTTGAACAATTTGTAGGTCGGACAGTTGTGGAAACATACTTTGAGTTCCTACACCAAATTTTCTGGTCTTACATAATTGTTTATCACAGTGATTACACATAGGTTCATCTTTACAAAGATAACCATAATCTTTTTTATCTTTCCTAAACTTTGCTATCTCATCATGTCTAAAAGGATTTACAAAATGTTTAAAATTAAATTCATCTAACTTATCAGCCCAGCTATCTGGCCATTTCTTTTTTGCATAAACTCTAAATTGAAACATAACCCTGTCCCTACCATCATCTAACTTTTCTTTTGTTAAAGATTGTAAACAAGGTGGTCCATCATCATACTCAGACTTTGGTCTTTGTATTTTTAAATCTTGTAATTCTTTTGGTGTGAGAGCGCTAACCTCTACAGCATTTAAAAAAACATCTATTGTAACCGCTTTACCCTTATCATCAAAACAATATCTTGTTGTATTTTTACAATTAAAGTATGGTAAATTTAAAAAATTTCCTGTATCATCTTGCGATTTTAATTCAATTTGTTTTGGAAATACTTCTGCGTTACCAAAACCTAGCACAGCACTTAACGACATCAATTTATCTCGCATTAATTTTGCTGGAACAAAATCTGTGGTAAATAAAAATATATGTGCACCACCACTTTTTGATCTACAGACGTGTAGTGGTACGCCCATTGGTAGTTTGTTTAAAAGTTGTTTATGATCGAGATTGTATTTATCTACATCTATACATCCCCATCTACATTCATTGTCTTCGTTAATTGGTATGATACCTAAACTAGGTTCAATACCATTTAAATGATTTTGCCAAAGCTGATCTGTTACTGGTTCTCTTTTGACAAAAGAAGTACCTTTTATCTTAAGTCCATCGGCACCTTTCTTGTCTACAAAAGTGCAACCATGAGCACGCTTTAATCCTGTGAATATCTTTCTAAAATCTTCCATAATATTTTTGGGGCCGGGTCCAGTCTCCCATCACCGGCCCTCTATCTTCCAATGGAAGTCTTTAGTACGGTGAATCGGATTTGGATTCTTGATCTCCGTGTTTAGCCTTGATCTCGCCTTTAGCTACATTATCACTAAAGCCTTTCACGGTTTCATAAACATTTCGATCTGTTACAGGTCCTTTCCTAGACACATCCCAACCAAACCATGTACCTTTATCGTTTGATTGTTGAACTGCTTTTAAAGTATAAATGTGGCTATATGTTGGCGGTGTAAAGATACCACTCTTACCCTGCATCTTTAATCCAGACATCATCGAATTCCACTTTCTACTAATTTTTAATTGAGTAGCTTTCATAGAAATCAAAGCTGTCGTAGGATTTTTACCTAGCACATAAACAAAGTGACTCACAGTATTTTCTAAATAGTTACCGCTAGGTAATCTATCTTTACTAAACTGATCTCTAGTGGTTTTTGGTAGATCATCGCCAGCTTCATATATTTTTACTGGAGATCCTGTTCCACCTTTACCTCTATCTTGCCACTCTATGTATTGTCTTTTGTAATACACAGGAATCACATCGATACCAGTGGCACCATCATGTAATTCATTGGTTACTGAATTAATAATCATACCAGGTTCTGCCCCCTTGATATATTTATTATCCATCTTATTGCATTCTGGTGACAATTGTCCCAGAACTTTCATAAACGGAAGTGCTAGATCTTCTTGTTGTATGTTTAAACCTTGACCTGCGTCAGCTTCAAACATATTAGCACTAAGTTCATTTTTCTTTTTTATTTGTACTTCACTCATTGTTATTGTTTCCTTTTTATTGTTGTTTTGTTTCCAACATAAATGTTGAAAAGTTCCGTTGGCATGTCTTTACCTGCCTCGATACGCTCACGGACTAACGCTTTTAGAGTCATGGGCTCGACCTTAAGTTTTTGCCTAGGTTCGAGACCTTGACCCTTTGCAAGTTCGGCATAATCAGCCGCCTTGTTATCCTCGTTACGACCAAACGATACGGATATCTCATTTTTGATTATATCGCTTAAGCCATTCTCACGAAGCCAGTTAAACGCCTTCTCTTTATTTGCTTGAGTTATAGTGGCGCTGTAATTTGTTTTTACTTCTACAGACGAACCGTCTTGTAGTTTTAAAAAAGATAATCCCATTTCAGATAACATTGTTGGTATAACCTCACCTGATAAATACTCTATATCTTTTTTCTTTTGTTTAATTGCATCTTCCTGCTGTTGCAGTTGCTCTTGTTGTGCTTGCAACTCTTTTATTTTGTCTGCAAGTTTATTTATATTTGTGGTTCTATCTAAAACCTCTTCTTGGTCTTTCTCAAAATCAATCGTCATTCTTTGCTCCTGTTCCGTACAAATCAATCTCTATTGGATAGTATCTTTTCTCTTGTCTATCCCACTTCAAGAGATTGTATCTGCCATTTGTTATATCCGATACCAAACTACAGACAACACCTATTATAGCAGGATCCCCCGTTAATAACAAGTAGTCTGTGGGTTTGAAATTTTTTACTAGATTTTTTAATTTGAAAATAAGTGGACCAGGTGAAAAAATCATTTGTGATCTTTCATCTAATAAAAATTTTAACTTACCATATTCTGCTGCACCCATAATATTAAATTTAGGTCGGCCCTCTCTTGTGCCTGCAATTTCTTGCACAACGTAAACAGTAGGTTTAGATATTTTTATATCTTTGTAATCCATACTTTCTTTTTCTTTCATATTGACTTTATAATAAAATCCTATATACATGTCAATAGAAAGATGAAATACAAATTTAAAAAGAAGCCATATGCACACCAACTTACTGCGTTGGAAAAATCTTGGAACAGAGACACGTTTGCATATTTTATGGAAATGGGGACTGGCAAAACAAAAGTCCTAATTGATAATTTAGCAATGCTTTACGATAAAGGTAGAGTAAATGGGGCGTTAATTGTTGCACCAAAAGGTGTGGTAGGGACTTGGTACAATCAGGAGTTGCCTGCACATTTACCAGATCACATAGAGAATGTGACCGTATTGTGGCAATCAAACATAAATAAAAAACAAAAAGAAAACTTAAAACAGTTTCATAATCAAGAGAACAGCCACAAACTACATATATTAATAATGAATGTTGAGGCTTTTAGCACAGAAAAAGGTTATTCATGGGCTTTAAGTTTTTTAAATTGTCATAAAGGTTTAATGGCTATTGATGAATCCACTACGATAAAAAACCCTAAAGCGAAGAGAACTAAACATATTTTAAATCTATCAAATAAAGCTGATTATAGAAGAATAATGACGGGTTCGCCTGTCACTAAAAACCCATTAGATTTATATGCACAATGTCAATTTTTAGATATACATCACCTTGGCCATGACTCTTATTATTCTTTTAGAAATAGATATGCATTAATGAAAAGTGCGAATATATCAGGGAGATCAATTAATTTAGTTGTAGGTTATCAAAACTTATCTGAACTATCAGATAAACTAAAACCTTTTTCTTACAGAGTATTAAAAGAGGATTGTTTAGATTTACCAGATAAAGTCTATATGAAACGAGAAATACAACTTACACCGGAACAGCAGAAACTATACAAACAAATGAGACAAGAAGCTTTAGCTACATTAAATGGTAAAACAGTTACAACGATGACAGCTCTCACACAGTTGATGAGACTACATCAAATAACTTGTGGTCATTTCTCTGCAGATGATGGAAGTATACAAGAAGTAAAAAACAATAGACTATCAGAATTGTTAGATGTTTTAGATGAAATAGAAGGCAAAGCAATTATCTGGGCACATTATCAACACGACGTTAAAAATATATTTAAAATACTAGAAGACAAGTATGGTCCAGGTTCCGTGGTCCATTATTATGGCAAGACGTTACCTGAACAAAGGGACTATGCTATTAAAAATTTTAAAACAAACGATAAAGTTAGATTCTTTGTCGGCACACCACAAACAGGTGGATATGGTATCACTTTAGTGCAAGCCAATACTGTAATTTATTATTCTAACGGATATGATCTTGAAAAAAGAATGCAATCAGAAGACAGAGCACACAGAATAGGGCAAAAGAAAAAAGTGACATACGTGGATATTATAGCAGAAGATACTGTAGACACAAAGATTGTAAAGTCGCTACGTAAAAAAATTGATATAGCTTCTAAAGTTCTGGGTGAAGAGCTTAAAGCTTGGATTTAATAAAAGTGTATAAATCTTTCTAATAGAAGTATGGCCACGGACCCCACCGCAGCTAAAAGAACCCAGTAGATTTTGTCTACCTTGCCACCCAATTTGTGAATACCATTGTGCATGTGTGCAATATCTTTTTTAACTCCCTTAACATGTCCGTATAGGGATACGATGTGTTCTCTAGTAGTTTTAGGTTCAATAGCCATTAAGTTCTATTCCTTTGTCTTATAATCTGTTCTTCGGGGGATAATAAAGCTGTCTCTGTGGCTGTCAACCCTGTTTGTGGTATTACGTTTGCTCTTGGTGGTGGCGTAATGACTGCGCCGGATTGAGGGATTTGAGGTGCTGCAATTGGTGCAGGAGCATCTCTTAATAAAAAGTCTCCTGGATTAATGAAGTTATCAAAATTAAAATCTAATCTTAAGTTATTAAAATTAAATCTTAATTGTTGTAGTGTAGGTAGTGCTATTCTAAAAGGATTGGGTTCACCTATATTTCTAGATATTTCTTGAAACCTAGCTTGTATATCTTCAGATGGAAAATAAGATTTAAACACACCTCTATTTAAAGAATTGTAGGTATCTTGTGATAATTGTCTTTCTTGAAACTCTTTTCTAAGATTACCAGTTGATACACCTAATAATTGTGCCGCTTTTAAATCTCTATACATTTCTTTCTGTACATTAAATCTAGATCTGTTGCTGGCAATAAATCTTTCAATAACATCGTTAGGTGTTTTCTTACCACCTGCCAATACTCCAAACGCACCGCCTGTAAATTCTCTTCGAGCGTTACGAATACCTGCTTGATAGTTTGTAATTTTAAAACCCATAGCATCTAATGGTTTAATATCTACACCTCTAAAACCAAAGAAACCTGCTACCTCTGGTAATACTCTGTATTCTTCTCCTCGTTTACCAACACCAAGAAAAGGACCAACAGTATCCGTTGCACCTAAACCTATTCTTACAAACTGTTTATATGATGGTGCTAGTGCTACAGCTAAATGTCTAATTTGTATTCCTAACTTATCTCCTGCTGCTGTTTGATCCGTGTACAGTTGTCTACCATCTTGTGTTCTACCACCTCTGAACCAGATGTCGTTCATGGCTTCTGTAAAGATAGACTCTGATATGAATGGATCTGATAGTTCACCAAACGCTTCTATACTACCTCTAGCAAAACTATCTAATAAAGCTTTTTCATTTTCTTCACCTTTTTGCACATTGTTTAATAATGTAACAAACGGTCTAGCTAAAGTGTCGTAAGCGTTACCATGACTAAAGTCTACATACATTAAATCACCGTTTTCCTTTCTTATTGGTATGATTGTAGAGTTTTGAGACCACTCTGGTAAGAATCTTCTCATAGCTTTTAACTCATCTTCTGTAATGTCATACAAGGCTCTAGCACCCTCTGCCACTGCAGTTGGCACCACCACTGTAGTTGTAGCCATACCAGCTATTCTTTTTAAACCAATACCTTTCAATGGGTTTGTACTTTTAAAATAGTTTACACTACCTGTTACAGGATCTCTTATTTCTTTTAATGCACGTTCTACTATGTTTGTAGATGTCCTTAATATCTCAGACGGGAATGACATGAAGTTACCAAAAGGTAATACCCTTAATGCTCTAACCGTATCAGACACATACGCATAATTTGGCACTGTGTTTCTAACAATATCTGCCGCTTCTTCTTTTAATTGTTGTGTTGTTCTAGTTATTCCTGCACTACTGTACGCATTTTTAAGACGTTTTCTTTCAATGGCATAGTTATATATTTTAAATAAATCATCCTCTGCTACGTATAAGTCTTGAAAAAACCTTTGTCCTTTTTTTAATTTATTTAACATCGGACGTAAAAAATTATCTGTGTTCAACATACCTTCACCAAATTTTACATCTCTTAACAAATTCATAATATCCCCTATCTGAACTTGTGAGTTTGTGACACCAAGTTCTAAAAGTTCTTGATAAGCTTCGTTTGCTTTTTTACCTCTCGTGCCTACTTGTAAAGCACCAAAAGCTTCTTCAAAAGCTTCTTTAATTACCGCAGGATTTTCAAATAATGTGCCATTTGCACCAGCAAAGGCACCAGCACTAAATACGTTACGTAAGTGTGTAGGTATGGATAAAACTGTTTTCGCTATTTGTGATAAACCTTTTGGAAACAAAATCATATTTCTATATCCAAATGTTATAATTTTTTCTGGTAGTGTTGCTCCTGCTCTTTCTCCTCTAAAAAAAGCACTAACATTGTTTGCATTACCAATACCTTCAGCTATGTCTTTAGATGTAAAAGAACCTTTAAGTGGATTAATAACTCCTGGTGTATCTTTTAAATAATCATCTAACAAAACTATTTCTTGATTAGGTAATTCTTTTATTGCATCGTTTTTACTACCATAAAAAAATCTTCTTTGGTCTTTTGGTATTGCATTGTTTGCTCTTAATAAATCACCAAAGAATTGTGTCTTTCTTGCCATTGCAGATAATTTTGTCATAGCGTTAAACACCGAATATCTTGGGTCTTGTATCTCACCAAATAGTTCTCTAAATACTTTACTACCTCTACCAATAACTCTTGGCACGTTTGGATCTGCACTAGC
>VTLG01015976.1_pt1 | contig 12819 bp, 9 predicted proteins | sample 4694571 | NCBI WGS metagenome assembly VTLG01 (sample SAMN12604809, study PRJNA352737) | marine metagenome | biome: ENVO:00000447; feature: ENVO:00000209|ENVO:00000569|ENVO:01000036; material: ENVO:00002151; isolation source: viral sequences binned using virsorter ... | reverse complement strand
CCGGGTTGTCCAGAGAACAAGTCAACAAATGATTGCAGTCCAGCTAAATAAGACTTACTGGTAATAGTTCCTGATAAAGCTACAGCTAGTTTCTGTAATCTATCTTCAGCCCACTCTTCTCCCATCAGATTCATGTGATCTCCAATATCACCTACTAATGCAAGGATTTGGTTATAAGGTTCAAAGGCGTCATAGTTTACCCAGACATTTCCAATCTTAATTGTTCTTGGTTTCCAGCCTGCGTCTATCCATGCTTGTCTATCTTTTCTATCAGTTGGACCATTACCATGTAAGCCACCATTTAGGTAAGCCATACTAGCCATTGTTAATGCAGATCCACCTATAGCCAACCTTCCGTTAGCTACTGCCTTTGCATTCATTAAGTCACGAGCGTTATGTATTCCATAAACCTCTAGACCAGATAAATCACCACCCGGTTTTGCAAATGCAATGTCTCTATATTCCTTAACTAGTAAGTTAAAACCCGGAGTATGTTTAGCTGTTAGTTGTAATCCATTAATACCAGTCCTAGCAAATAAGAAGAATGGTCTAGCCCAAGGTGTTTCATTGAAAGCACTTTCTAGCTTCTTAGTAAAACCAGTTAAGTCTTGAGTAAGTGTTGCTTCTCTTTTGCTATAAGCAGCAGCCGCATCGGTTATGTTTCCATCAGCATCAAAGATTTCCTTATTAAACTTATCCTCCATATTCTTGAAGAATGTCTCATCTAAATTGACGAAATCTCCATCAGGTAATTGTTCAGCAGCTTCTAAGAATGCTTTCTCTCTAGCTCTAGCTCTACCAATGATTAGCCCGAAAGCATCATCAGTAGCTGCCATGATCTTGGTTGAGTAAGTTAAGAACTTATTATCGTTAGCTCCTCTAACTAGGTTAGCTGTACGGAATAAAGCCTTATCAACTTTAGTACCTCTAGTCTCAGCCCAGTGACCATACATTTCCCATTGATCATCTAGCTTGCTTCGTTCTACGAACCTAGTTTTATAGGTTGATATATCACCGTTCCAGTAAGAATTTAGACGTCTTTTGAATAATTCAAATGATTCTGGTATAGCTTCACGCATTGCATTCAATGCTGCTAATCCAGATCTAGAAGTTAACCAGTCACCTCTCATAGCACCTCCCATAGCCATAGCCATAGGTCTAGTAAAGGTTGCAGTAGATGTACCCATGATTGCTCTTACAGCAGTCTTGGGACCAGATAACACGCTATGTGTCATCATTGTTCCTAGCTCTTTAACTAAGGCTCCTACCTTCTTAGGTTGCCCCTTAAAGCTTCCACCTCTCATCTTCTGACGCATCCAAGCATCTAAGTCATCAAGGTTATGAACATCCTTAGCCATAGATATTCCTTCAAATAGGGTTTTGAATAATTCATCACCACCGTCTTCTGGAGCTATCTGCATAGCCATACGGAACGCATCTATACTTTGTTGAACATCAGCGTCTACTGCCTCGTCTATTTGCTTACGAGACATCTTTACATTTGGCTGTAGATCTCTACCTTGTTGAGACCACTCAGCACTCATTTGTTTTCTGATTCTTAAACCAGCTTCAAACTTTTGAATTAACTGTTGTGCTGGTCCATCTGTATCTCTTAGATCTATATAGTCACTAACTAATCTTCCAGAGGTAGCGTGAGCTTGTATATCACTGAGCAAAGAGCCATTGATTAAATCAACTGTATTAGCAAATTCAGGTCTTGTATATTCAAATAGAACATTTCCTGCTTTGTCTGTCGCTCTAAACTTCTCCCCTGTAATCTCTCTCCAAAATTCTTCTACAGTAAAATCAGAAGTATTCCTACCTTCATAGATTCTCTGTGAAAGTTCAATATCAGCACCTAGTAATTCATCAAGTGTTTTACCTTGACGTTTAGCTGTCTCTTCTAATTGTGTAATTTTAGCTGCACTAAAAGCTTTCTTTACAACTTGCCTTACTGTTTTTCTAGCTTCACCAGAACTACGAGCAATGTTGTCAACTTGAACAGGACTTAGGAAAGATCCAGTAGAACCGTCTTCAGCTCCCCAGTTATCTTTCATGTCACGTAGACTTTTACGAATACTGTCAGAACTCTCATTAGAGAAAGTTGCACCTTGCCATGGGTCGGCTATGGGTTTATTTTTTGAAGCTCTAAATCCTCTTTCTTTTAGTTGAGTTTTACCTTGTTCAATAGTTTGACTGGCAACACTATTAAATCTTTTAAGCTTATCCTTACCTGATTGAATTAGGCTCTTTCCAGCTTCAGTCTTAGCAGCCCATCCAACTGATTCAAGTATTCCATCTACTTGTAAACCAATAAGACCACCTTCAAGAACGTTCTTAAACTTTTTGACCATTGGATGATCATGTTCTTTAGTAGCTAATGGTGTATCTAACAGTGGGATCTTTTCTTTTAATATTCCAGATACGTTGTCATCTAGTGAAGTTTTAGATAGTGCATCAAATCTAAATCCAGTTGCTGCACCTCTCCAAAGTCTTGTACCTAGACCAACACCACCTTTAGTTATCCCTCCAAAGCCACCAGTAGTAGCTAGTAAAGAAGTTACATGAGTAGCACCACGAACAAGACCACCTATAAAGGTTTTTGATTCATAAGGATTATCATCATCCTTATATAACCAGTCGTCCCACTCGGTGTCATAACCACCTTCTTTTGATTCTCTAGACATCTCACCAGTAGCAAAGTCAATAATTTGCTCCGGTAATGTTATGAATGAAGATGCTGTATCTCTTAAGCCAACGACTCCAGAAACTGCAACATCTTTAACACGATCACCTAGATTAAGTTCTTTGTCCTCTGCCTCTTGTTCTTCTGCTTGAATAGCGGCTGCTTCAGCTTCTCTGGCTTGTTCTCTTTCTTGTGCAGCAGCAGTCATTGATTGAACTATGTCTGCTGTCTCCTCTAATGACAATCCGTCATCGTTGCTTATTTCTAAAATAGGTTCCATTTGTTACCACGGTAATAATGCGCGTCTTACTTGACGCGAACCGCAGTTACACGCCGGGAGTAGTCAACACTTTTTTGTTGAAAATAGAAGTTTTGACATTTGGATCTATGTTTTCGATTTCATAGCCATAGTCAATAAGTGATCTAATAACTCTAGATCTAGTTGGGTAGTGATATAAGAGTCTTGCTCTATTAGGTTTATTCTCTATCTCATCTACATCTCTATCTTTAACTTCTGACTCACCTTCAGAGATAATTGCTGCTTGACGTTGTGCTAAGTCAAATGGACTTACATTAATCCTTTGAGCAACTTCTTTATAATGTTCAGGTATTCCCCTAGTAGTTAAGTCTTTTGTTTTAGACCATCTAAGTAAATCGTTTTGATCTTCTATAGGAGCATATATTTTATTTGTCTTCCATTGACCTCCACCAGCTTGCCCTATAGCAACCGCCCATCCACGTACTTTTGCTTCAGAAGTTTTGAAATCATACTCTCCAAGTTGTAGCAAGCTATTAGTTTCTTCATCCTTTACAGCAGCCTCAACCTTCGCTCTAGCTATTTCAAATGCTGCTGGTTCTTCATTTACTTTAACTCCATTTTCATCATATAAAGCTTTTTGGTACTCAGCATTAAATATAGAAGTTAATCCTCTATTTAGATTTATCCATTCCTCAGTCGCTGCATCATGTGCCCCAACTGTAGTATTAGTACCTCTATCGCTATATGTTCTTATGTATTGTGTAGCTAGTTTTGATTGAGCAGTTCCTTCTACAAGAGCACTGGTACTTACAACTTTATCTTGATATTTTTGATAAACGTCATTACTGACATTATCTACTTGGTAGTCATATAAGACACCATTCTGACGTCTAAGTGCAAGACCTAACCGATCTTCAGCTTCCCAGTCTTCTTCGTGACCTAGTAAAGCACCTTGTAAATCAGAGGGTATAGAACCATCATATTTCTGTCTGAAGATTTCACGCATGTACTGCTTCTCTTCATTAGTCCAGTCATCTCTAGTTCTTATGTTTTCTATATCACCAGCAATCATAGATTCTCTTTTCTTTTCTCTTGCTTCAATACCTAGACTTGCCGCTTCAGATAATCTTTCTGGTAAATCCTCCCACTCTTTCCATGAGGTCATTGACTTCATAGATCCATCACGAGCTTGCTCTTCGTGATTGATGATAGACATCGCTTCTGGATATGTGATGTCATCATTACTGACTGCTTTAACAAGATAATCAGCAAATGCAAGACGACCTACTCCTACAGAAGTTCTCTCTCTAGCTGCAAATCTTCTAGCAAATTTATCAGCATTAGCAAAACCATCAGCAGGGTTAGCTGTTACAAAATTATTTTCAATAAATTGTTGATCAGATTCTTGTTTCTGTATTCCGTATGCTTTTTCTCTTTGTAAAGATTGTTTCTGTCTTCTCTTCTCATCGTATTTATCTATCTCAGGTTTAAGAACTGTAGCTATTAAACCTTCATTCAAACCTGCAAAACGCCTTGCAAAGTTGAATTTAATCTTCTCATCTAATGCTGCTTGTTCAGCAGGAGTTTCAGGTTGATTTCCAGATTGACCACCTATTTCTACTAGAACACCATTTCTATTTACAGTAACTGTTTCAGTCTCTAGAGCTTGATAATGATAGGCGTCATATCCCTTAGCTTCTTTTTTAACCCAAGCTTCAGCTAAAGCATACTGTTCCCAACCTGCCATATTACGGAACTCTTGAGCCGTAGTACTATCTCCTTCTTCTTCAATCTTATTAGCAAACTCTTGGGTTTTTAAATCATCTTCAAATAATAAATCTCGCTCACCTCTAAAGACAGCTTCAAGTTGAGGAGAAATACCCTGAGTTAAAATGTCAAAAGATATTTGAGCTTTTTTATCTTCTCTGTATTGATCTCTCCTGTCTTCAGCTATTTTTAAAACACCCTCTGAAATATTCCCTAAATTTGTTAATAGGGCATCAGTTTTTCTAAATTGACGTTCACTGTTAGTTAGTAAAGCGTTTAGATTATTTGTTTCTGAAGCTTGTATTTTTGCATTAGATGCAGCCTGTTCAGGTAGAACGTCTACTATCTTTTCTGGTTCAAACTTATCAGAAGCTACTTCGTATCTTGGTATAATTGCCATTACCATAAACCTCCTGTATTAGCAAAACTCAATTGAGGTTGAACATCTGCACCACCCGGTACATGCCTACCCGGTACATGACCCGGTGGAGTTCTACTTCCACTTCCAAATGAACCTGCTGGTGGTTTGGTAGGTACTGGATTACCCCAAGTTCCAGCTCCAAAAGTCCCATCTCTTCCTGTTCCTTTATTCATAGGTACTTTGTTGTTATTACCCCATCCCGGGTTGTCAGGGCTATAAGCATCTATTCCGGCTTTAGCTCCGCCTAATATCGCAGCTAACATTGCGTTCTGCATAACTGGTCTTGGTGGTGCTACGTCTGGTACTGGTTGAATTGCAACATTACCGAATGACTCATTTAAGAAACCTTTTAATTGTCTTCTTATAGAATCATTAGTTTCTTTAGCTTCGTCTTGAGCCATTGTTAACCCTCTAGTTCTCATAGCTTGAGTCATACCAAAAGCACCTTTATTCATTGCTAGTCCTCTTCCTATACCTTTACCTCTAATACCTCGGGCAGCAGCAGATACTTGGATATCCCCTTCGTCCCCTATCATCTTCAACCAGTCATTTTGGTTCTCCAAGATGGCTAAAGATTGTGCATTATTTAAAGATATTTGAGTTCTTGTATATGCTCTCTGTGCAGCAACATTAGCAAGATCTACTTGTTGAGCATGTTGTACTAACTTTGTTTGGTATAAGGATCTGTCTCCTAGCCATTTCCTTTCTCTTACTTTTAATTGGTATTGATAGTCTCTACTTGCTTTTTTATTAGCGGCTTGCGCCTGCATACCGGACTGCATTGCTCCGATTGCGGCTGACGCTGCTACGACTGGATCGCACACGGCAAAATTCTATAAAGGATAAATTGTTAGGTCCATGTATAAGTCTTCTCAAAAACTTGAACCCTAAGAATCGGAGTAACTTCAAATGAGCTTTGTTGCGTTCATCAACAATGTTCCATAGCAACTCTTCTTCTCTACTTTCTATAAATCGTCTCGCTTCTCTAGCGAACGTAATTGGATAATCATGGATGGCGGGTGTGCATAACATCCATATTTGTCCGTTTTCATGTACTCCAGCAAGACCTGCTAATCGACCATCAGGTACTGTGAAATATACGGACTCATCTATAAAAGAACATAAAGGGATGTGTACCACAGGATCATGTCCATGACCCTCTTTTACTTCTCTATAGTCATCTGGGCGTAAGTTAGAGGCTACTTCTTTAGCAGCCTCCAACGTAATTGGATGGATAAATTTAGACACGAGCGTAATTATTATTTGTATAAACCCCTTCCCATGTCATGTTATGTAGTGTTGCAGGGGCTGGATGTGTAGATTTAACTGTTAAAGTAACATTCTTATTACGGTCATATACAGGAACTGTCCTCACTATATTGTCATCAAATATTCCAGAAGTATTAGCTGAATAGTTATCGGCTGGAGTAACTTCAAATAACTCTGTATAGTCTCCTTTACCTACTCGGTTAAGGGTTGACTCATATACTCCAACGGGTCCGAAACCTAACTTAACTCTATGGATAATAGTGTGTGATCTGATATCAGAACTCCATGATTCACCACTTTGTTTTCTGTAGTAAATAGTTGGTAGTTCTACTTGCATAGTAAACAAGTAACCAATTAAAAATGTTTCACTAGACCAATCACCATCAAGTTCTAAGTTACTTCCATTGATTGTTATTAAGCCATATCTACCTAAGTTATTACCGCTATCTACATCGTAGGCTGCTAATTGATTAGTACTCTCTAAACCAGTTGGCTTAGCCTTTGTAGATTTGTTAGTAGTAGGATTATAAGACCAACCAGTCGTAGACATTAAATGATCTAAATGTACTCTATTAGTTGAATCAACAGTCAGAGTATTAGAATCCATCTTTAATGCATACTTTAATAGCTGATCTTTATTGTTATTCCTAACCACTACATATAGCGCATCGTCCTGAACACAGTGATATTGAATATCCCCTGTGACAGTCCACTTAAACCATGAAGCTAGTTTCCTATTGTTGATCTGATCAAAGTATCTATAGCCATATAAAGTAGTACTACCTTCTTCACTAAAGAAGATAACTGAGTTCTCTCTTGAATTAGAAATAAGTCTTAGATCTTTATTAAACAATCGTGAAACTACCGCGCTTTGTTCTATTACTTGTGGCTCACCCTCTCGGAGTATGTTAGCCATTTCAAAGAACCGTGAGTATTTTCCAGCATTGTCTAGGAATCCAACTGTAGTACCGAGAGAAATAGGATTAGTAGTAAAGTTAAAATTATAGTTAGCTAAATTATTTATCTTTGCTGTTTGGATGCTGAATACATCACTATCGGTAGTCAACATAAACTGTTGATTTTTTGTAAATAATACGAGTCCAGTATTAACCTGTATCGCATCGTATAAAATAGCTGGGTATTCAGAACTAGCTGATATATCGACAGGATCACTAGCTACAAATGTAATTGCTGAATTAGCAAAGAAATTAAAAAACTTTCCGGGTCTAGATAAGATGATATTCTCATCAGATAGTAGTGCTAATCTGTTTCTAAAGAAGACCATCTTAGTTATTGGATGACCAATAAATGATGGCTCACCGTTTGTTACATCATCACCTACTAAAGCGTCATCCCATTGAGGGTGATAATGGGTATTACCTGAAATCGTATAAGAAGCACCATCTAATTCGGCTAACCTAAAATTACCATCAGCCGTTCTAATTAAAGTAACTGGCATCTTTGATCTTTTAAGTCTTATCGTCCTACCCGGCTTGGCACATTCTTCCCATACACCTTCACCATCTTTATCGTTATTACCATAGAATTTAACGTAGTGGTTATCTTCGTCGGCTGCACTATTAATTACCTCTACTACCATGCCATGTTTACATTGAGAAGGTAAGTCTCCAATGTCATTACATTTACCAGCCACTACGTTTAATAATTCTCCTACAGGAGTTGATCCATTAAATACGGATGATCGTTTTATATGTAACCCTGTACCGATCTGTGTAATAGTAAAACCATTTCCTGTATTAGCTGTGGCACTACCAGTTATACCTTCTCTTATATCTCCAAGAATACTTTCAGCCGTTATGGTTGTCTCTGTATCAAAAGGAGTTGGTTGTGGTCTAACTAGAGCTAGGTTTGCTTGAACAAGTGATGTACTGGTTGCTTCTATTATAACCTTGTATTCAGCATCCTTAAGCCAAACATAAAAGTAGTCACCCTCTTCCCAACCTTCTCCACCATGCAGGAGATCGTGTGTTGTTGAATATCGTGCTTGGTATGTAGTCGTTGCGCTACTACCACTACCCTCTGTATAAGGTACTGACTGACCAGTAGTCGCTATACGGAAGTAAAGGTTTTTTCTACCAGTTTTAGCACCACTACCTTGAGCATCATTTAATACGGTGACACTATATGAATAATTTACGTTTGTATTAGTACTGTTTGATTTAACACCACCAACGGCTCTATCATCCGTAAGAGATGTACCACTACCTACAGAAAAAATACGAGTACCGACATTAGGTGCAAATGCATCTCGACCATCTCCAGCATCCACATCACATCTTTTAGAACCACCTGCACGGCTAGTATGATCCAGCATAAAACCATTGGCATCACAATAGTTATTACTCGATAAGTTCATCTCAACACGAATACGTGTAGCTGTAGTAACTGTAGAAAGGTGAGAAGCCTGACTCCCATCTTGATCAAAAAGATTTAAGGCATACTGTTTTGCATAAGATATACTTTTTAATTCAAGAAAAATTTCTTTCCCAAAATCTCCAAGTGGTTCAGTTATTGAATCCATCTCAGTGTTGATGGATCTATTTGTTAAGTAGGTAAAGTCGTTAAGGGTAAGTGTTTGAATGTCGTCATCATTTGTATGAGTTAGATATGTGTTATTTCCTATTCCATTAACTACATTCTTTTCATCACCTGTTAAACAATCCCACATTCGGACTGTTCCGTCTCTATGTACCTGTCCTATGTATTGTTCGTTCTCATCTCTGTAGTAGTGAAACCACTTACCATTAGAAGAAGAAAGTTTATTTCTTGTAGAACCATCTGAATTTGTTCCATCACTCAAAGATCCCACAAACTTTCCAGCAGGTCTCTTTAGTAATCCTTGGGTAACGTCAGGATAGGCGTTAACCATATCCTTGACCTGTCCCGGGATCTTATATTCATCAGGTTGTTGTGAAATACCTTGAGTTAAATTAGGAATAGTTTGTGTGATATTTGCCATTAGCGTGCTAGTGCTTTGTAAGGTTGATAGGATCTATATGAACTTTCATGCGGCCAACCAAGGAATGTATGATCACCCATCTCGCAGTCATATTCAGTTGCGTTAGCTCTTGTCTTCTCTTGATTTAAAATTAATAATTTAACTAACTCTGCATTGGATACCAATTGAGTAGCAGCTCTAACAGCAGCACTTGCAATTATGTATCGTTGAATAACTGGAGGTACATCAACAAAATTATAAAGTCTGGTTATATCAAAATAAAAATCTTTTGTGAATACATCTGTATGTAGAACATTGTCATAGATCTTTCCATCTCGTACAACAACATCTCTATTCCGGTCTACTTGACCTTCATGGATATCCATCCTCAGATAGTCGGTTGGAACTAAGAACTGACCATTGATATCACGTTCTACTTTTACATGATCTTCTTTATTAAAATGCCATCCCTCATTCTGGACATCCTTATTAGACTCCATAAGGAGGTTATGTATTAAAGCAACTTCTGGGTTTCCTAAATTTAGATCCCCACTTGCGAGTGCTGTTATTGGCGATTGACCTATGCTACTCAATATTGAGTTAACGGCGGATAGTTCTGTATCGCTTGCTTGTATTGAAGTAGTCATAAAAAAAGGGGAGCCGAAGCCCCCCGATAAAACTGTATAAATTAAGTAGTTGCAGTGTTTGCAGGATACTGATCACCAAACTTAGCTGGAGCAGTAGCACCTGTATATAGCTCAACTGCGGCTGCTGGGTTTAGGAAGTCAGCTCCCATTGCCAACCTACCTAGAATGACATCCCCTTGGTAGACCACTGATATGTCTCCGGAAGTAACTTGGACTTGAGGACCAATAGCTTCTACAACACCTGCGGCTTCCTTTTGGAAGATAAGACCACATGACTTAGCGAAGTCAGTAGCGTTACCGTAGTTGTTGTTTAAACCTGTTACTGAAGCTCTACCATCTCCGATAGCATCTCCAACGAAGGAGCCTAAGTTAGATGGTGAAGTCTCACCTGTTGTTCCGCCATAAGCAACACCGTGCTTAGCTTGGAACGGAATGTTCATTGACTTGTAGACTTTGATGCCTGCAATCTCAACGACGCCTTTACCGGACTGCAATGCAGCTCCTTGAACGTCTCTGTTGATTAGACCATTGTCGCCTGTTTGCTGGATTAGAGCATAGTACTGACGTGGGTTTAATACTGCACAACGACCCTGAGAGGAAACTCCCTTTTCGTCGAGTGCTGCTGCGGCATCAAAAAATGCGTTCACCAAAGCTGTTGCACTGTAAGCATCAGAATCGTTTGTAGTTGTACCTACACGAATCTGAGTACCACCGGGTTCAATAAAGCTTGACTTAGTGATAGGTGAAGCAAGTCTTGCACCTTTTGTGATCGCTCTGAAAATTAAGCGGTCATATTTTTGGGCTAAAGCGTAGCCGATCTTCTTAGAGATCTCTCCTCTCAACTCGAAGTGCGCCAATGTTTCATCTAATTCATATACGAAAGCACTGGATATGAGGAGGTCGTCGCAGGTTATAGTTTTTTCTGCAACTGGAGGTGCGCCGTCGCTATTACCTAGTATTGAATTGCCCGGTGTATGGAACTCAGCAGTTGTTCTACCTGTGTAGATAAACTGTAAAGATTTTCCATTCTTGAGTGTTCTCTTCATTACCATGTCACGAGCTATTGACTCATGCTGGAATCCTTTGAACAGCTCACCACTGAACAATTTAAGGTAAAGGGCTCTGGCGTCACCTGTAGAATTTGACTGACCCGGGCGTGTAAGCGAGGTAGTCAAATCAGATGACTGATGTGCCATTTTCTGATTACTTTAAAATGTAAGGGGTATGTATTTACCTATGCGCGCAAATTAAAATTGATATATTTGTGGTCTATCCCACCGTCTAGACGGCTAATCGGTATCCCCTCGGGGGCGAAAAGCCAAAAGAAAGAGAGGTCCGACTCTGAGGTGCCTCTCTTCCAGAGACTTATTCAGTCTCTTTTTTTTTAGTTGTTTTCTTTTCAACTGTGATTGGAGTTTGCTTTCTACCTGTAGTAGTTTGCTTCCAACCTCTAACGTTTTCTGACATTACTTTTCTCCAGTTAATGCTTCTTCTAAAGATTGATACTCTTCTTCCTTTTCCTCATGCTCCTCTGGCTTGTTGTGATGTGCATCAAGAGAGAAGCTGGTTATGGAAGCGCGCATCTTAGATGATTGATGTGCCATTAGAATGAATACTTAGCTCCTAGCTTTGTGCCGTATGTGTTATCAGCGTCTTCCACTTGTGAGAAAGATACTTCACCATAGAGACCAAGTTTATCTGTAGCAGAGACAGAACCACCAAGCTTGCCAGAGAAGTTAGACTCAGCATCAACGCCATCAGCAGCATTAATTGTCTTACCACCTTGTACGTAGTAAGCAAGATCGCCGATAGAATTTTCATAACCTATATGTAGGTCAGTGGCTCTTGATGTGTAGTCTGAACCAGTGTAATTAGCATTGGTTTCTACATTCACATATGGTCCTGCGAATGCTGGTACTGCAAAGGTGGATGCTACTAGAGCAAGTGCAATAGATTTCATTAAATTAAATAGTTTTAGATTTGGTGTAAGAAACGCCGCGATACTTGTAAGTGACTTTGATTGTCATAGGATTAAGCTCCAAGTACCTAAGCCCCGTTCCATGCTTAGGTCGTCATGCGTCCAATGAAGGATGAACGGACGTGGAGTTAAGCCTTAATCTTTCCGTATATCTGTGCAGCGTTGAGTAAGACTTTGACTTTGGTTTTACCGCCAACCTTTGAGGCAGCATTAACCCTTCTATCAAACTTAGAATAATCAGGCATTATTTAGTTGTCGTAAATTTACTGTTATGCGACTGGTGTTATTTCTTTAGCCGCTAGGTCGAGTGGAAAATTATGTGCGTTTCTTTCGTGCATTACTTCCATGCCTAAGTCGGCACGATTGAGAACATCAGCCCAAGTGGGGACTGTTCTTCCACTGGCATCGACGACTGACTGGTTAAAGTTAAAGCCGTTGAGATTAAAAGCCATAGTGGAGATTCCCATAGAGGTAAGCCAAATGCAAACGACGGGGAAAGTAGCAAGGAAAAAATGTAGACTCCGGCTATTATTAAAAGAGGCATACTGAAAGATAAGTCTCCCAAAGTACCCATGAGCCGCAACAATGTTATACGTCTCTTCCTCTTGACCGAACTTGTATCCATAGTTCTGAGAAATTAAGCCAGTTGTTTCCTTAATAAGTGAGGAAGTAACAAGACTTCCGTGCATTGCAGCGAAAAGAGCACCGCCGAATACCCCAGCAACACCGAGCATGTGGAAAGGATGCATGAGGATATTATGTTCGGCTTGGAATACGAACATGAAATTGAAAGTACCGCTAATACCAAGAGGCATTCCATCACTGAAGCTCCC
>VTLG01013633.1_pt1 | contig 12820 bp, 5 predicted proteins | sample 4694571 | NCBI WGS metagenome assembly VTLG01 (sample SAMN12604809, study PRJNA352737) | marine metagenome | biome: ENVO:00000447; feature: ENVO:00000209|ENVO:00000569|ENVO:01000036; material: ENVO:00002151; isolation source: viral sequences binned using virsorter ... | reverse complement strand
TCAGCTTTCCAAGGACTCCTTTTTTTTCTGGCGGTTTTTCTTCCATTTATCAACTTTTTTCTGTAAGAATTTTTGGATTTGTTTCTTTAATTTGTCAAATAAAGGAGTAGCTAAGGTGGTAGTGGCTACAGCTGCAACAGCTGCATAGGTAGCAGTAGCTACAACTTCTGCACTAGGTAAGGGTAGATCAATTTTCACAACTGGTACACGAAGTGTAGGTTGTTCCATCGTTGTTGTCTCTTCTTCTTCTTCTGCTGGTGCTTCTTCTAATTCAACTCCAGCTGGTGCTTCCAAATTACCAGGAGGGATGACAATCGGTGGAAAGACTGGCATCTCTGCTGTTGGTTGCTTTAGAGGGATGCTAGGCATGTCTAAAGCTTTTGGAAGATTACCTCGACCTAAGTTGATGGATGGTATTTCCATTTAGGCGTGTGCGTAGTAGATATATTCTGCATTGTTTGCGTTATACGGAGATCCTGCCGACCATAATTTAAAGCCATTAGTACTTTGTGTTGCTGTAGTACTTGATCCAGTATATTTACCATCAATTGTATTAATCTCTAAAAAATTTGCTGCTCCTGATGTTGGGAAACCATTTGTAGTGTCAAAAACTCTCCAATCAGCAGAACCGTCAGCTCTTTTTATAATAAGGAGTCTTGGAGTAAAACCAACATTTATTTCATGAGATCCATCAGTTGAATCATCTCCTGTATAGCTACCAACCTTGCTGATGCCGTCAACGCTGGCGAAGAGCATGGCTATGTAGTCCCATTTAGTACCATCAGAATCTTGACCATTCACTTCACCATCTTCACCTACTGTGAAATGGGTTGATGTAGGTGCAGTGTTATTAAATCTAGTAACAGTAGCTGTAGCCTCCCCATTATTGCTATTTAGTTGTAAATACTTTTGTTCAGGGTTAGTTCCTCCATTTAAGCCTTTATGGTAAACAACCCAATCATAGCCAACACTACGTGATTTAATCCACATCATTTCTGGGGTTTTAGAGAGGTTATGCGGTATTTCTCTACCTCGAACACCATTCGATAAATAGGTCACCACATCCATCCCTTTGTGGCGTTTCCACATCCATGATTGATAAGTTGAAGGATAACTTACAGACCAACCTGCGTTACTATCAAAATTATAATTACTAGTATCCTGTAATGCTTCATCATTTTTATTAGCATAGAGATACCAGTGTTGCATTAATCTTGCAACTGCATCCCAAGACCCATTATCACCAGTTAATTTAGATAAAGCAAAGTCAACAGGGAAAGTACTATCAAAAGCAGGAATAGTTGAACTACTATTACCCGTATCCATAGCGAATACATCTGTACCAAGTTCGGGAGGCTTGCCAACGTATCCATCTGGACGGCGGATTGCCGTGTATATATAAGTACCACCGTTACCGTTTACTTCACCACTGCTTTTAGTAATTTTAAAACCTGTAGGTGTTAATTCAAAATAATCATTTGATGTATATTCTGAATTATTTAGGTTAGCATATAATCTTGCGTCATTCCCTCCTGTTACAATTCCTCTCATTGAGTCATATATAGGCCACTTGTCTGCACTATCTGTACGTTTTACCATGAGCCACTGAGGCTCCCAACCTAAATTAATCACTGGACCAGTATCCGATCCATTTCCCATATAACTACCGCACTTGATTACGTTTTGATCTTCATTCTCTCCAAAGACAAAACCATTAGTATCGTCAAATGGCGAATCACTACTTGCTGTTACCGTTCCACCGCTAGAAATTGTTGAAGGTGTAACAGTACTTCCAGTAACAGAACTGTTATTACAACATAAAAGTTTAGTGTTAGTTATGTTTGTTAATGGCTCGTAAGTTGGCCTAAATGTTGATGTATAAACTGCTGTTCCTTTGACTATTCGAAGATTAGATATTTTCCCACTAAAAGGATTATCATCGCTTGGTTTTTGTCCTATAACTGCAGGAGCATTACCATAATTAGTACTATCAGAAAATGAACCATTAGATACTCCATTTACATATAGTGATGTAGTTCCACTATTTCTAACCACTGCGAAGTGATTCCAGGTATCTCTAGGAATTGGATCTGTACTTGCAAGCACAAAAGATCCATTTAACATAAATTTAAAATCCTTAGAAGGATTCCTAATAAGAAGCACTACTCTATTTGTAGTTCCAAAATCATTTCCATCATCTCTCATATCAAGTATATGAGGATAATTACTACCACCTGTTTCCCATTTAAGCCAAAACTCTATGGTAAAATCACCTGTACCAAAAGCAAAATCTGAAGTACTTGCAATACTGAGTTCATCTCCAGGAGAACCACCAAAATCAACAGACCTTGCAGTAGCGGCTGTGGACTCACCTCCTGCGAATAGGTAGCAGACATAGGAATTTCCATCACCATTAACAGCAGAACTAGACCCTAAACTTAATGTTGTAGTAGTAGGCGGAGAATTATATGTAAATTCACCATTTACATCTTTGTCATCAGTCGTATTAAGGTACATATGGTATTTGTAGTCATCGCCAGTACCACCGAGCATTCTGCTATGACCAACAATCCAACTACCAGTACCATCGGTTCTCTTCACCATCCACATTCCAGGGATACAGCCCAATGAATGAGAAATACTTCTACCATCTACGCCATTTCCTGTGTAGGTAACAACATCAAAGAACCCAGGTGCCTTGCGGAATGACCATGAGGCGTAGTTATTACCATCTATATTGACACTTGTTGTTTTATTAATGGTATAACCATTGGAATTAACTGAGCTATAAAAAGTATCTGTTTCTTCTGCACTAGTACTATTACTTTTTAATCTTTTATTTAACCCTCTTACCGTATCAAATTGATAATGAGAACCTGTGTTACCTCTTTCTTTACCCCATATCAAACCACCATGAGTGGCAAGATCAATTCCATTTATAATCTGATGGCTCGTAGTACCGTCTCCTTCATAAACATACGTGCTAAAAATATTGTCAACGTAGGTCTTCGTAGGAATTACACCTGCACCAAGCAACATTTGTTGTATAGACATATTATGTCAACCCCGCACCTGAGATGTAAGCAGTACTAGCATTATAAAAAATAAGAGTAGCCATTCCTCTTGCAGCGAGAGTTCTATTACCAGTAGCTGCATCAGCAGTGTTATATATAACTACTCCTGATCCCTGTGTGATTGTTTGATCTCCACTACCGTTATTTATAAATGTAACTGCTTGACCAGCACTAAAAATATTATTATTTACCGTCCATCCTCCTGTTGTATTTGTTACACATTTACCAGCATCACCAGCAACAAGAGTGTATCCTGAACTGTTTATATTAAGAGGTATAGTCCTTAGTTCGCCTTTGTTGTCTGATACCGTTCCAGTTACCGTAACGCCAGCGGCTGTAGTTTCAAATTTTTTTGAAGCTGTTCCAGCACCATGCCAAAGTTCTACTGCCCCGTCCCTTTTTGCATAAATACTGTCTTCACCTCCATTTGCTTGAAATCTTATATCTCCTACTCCGTTTTGAATATATAGATCAACGCTGTTATGGAAAAGAGTAGTTTGACCAAAATGAGCTTTGGCTTCGTTTGCAAATTTTAGAGAATTTTCTGAACGATCAAAAGTTATATCTTTACCTGCTGTTTCTCCATCAAATACAACATCGCCTGTAAAGGTGGTTCCAGTTGTGTCTGCTTTTCCAGAAACATCAACACTAGCCCATGTTAGACCACCTGTATCACCTGATTGTTTCTGTAGGAACTGTCCATTAGTTCCAGTGTTACTTACCTGTAGCCTTGCTTCATCAATTGCTTCATCAGCAATCTTGGCTTGGCTGGCAGCATCATCTTTGACGCCGCCTGTACTTATTTTTGTTAATGCCATTTGTTATTAATTTTTAAATATTTAATAGATTGTATTTCCATTTAAGAAATGGCACAACCTTCTAATAAGAACCATCCACGAGTGAAAGCATTGCTTCCGCTACTAAGTAGAAACCTTAGTCCAGTAGTAGCAGTATTGTCATTAAAACCGCCACCAACCTTTATCGCTTTATGTTCTTGAACACTACCATTAGCAGTACTACCTCCATTGTCATTGTTAGTAAAACCGTCGTATCTATAAAATGTGCTTGTATCAGTAGCATAAGGTTCGGAAAAATTAATAGTTCCTAGCCAACGTTTACTTAGGTTTCCTAGCCATAAACCTGCCATACTATTATTGGTTGCATATGAACCCTCTTGACCATAATTCACTCTATAGGTTGAAGTTTGCCAAGCACCATTACTATATTGTTGCAGATATAAAACATCCTCAATATCCCCAGAACCTCTAACATCAAACGTAAGTCTATATAATTGGTAACTCGATGTTAGATGTGTTGTTGTTATATTAGCTGTATTACCTGAACTAACAGTACCACTTGTTAATTTTTCCCAAGCACCACCACCAGCATCTGCCCATTGAGGAGCAGAACTAGCACCTTGAGATGTAAGGACTTGTCCAGATGTACCGTAGTTAGCTCCAGCAATTCCTAATTGACCTGAAGAACCTACCATCATCCGAGATGTACCACCAGTACAAATATGTATATCTTTAGACTGAGGTGTTGTTAAACCAAATGCTCCAGTAGGGACACCATGCTCTGTTGAACCACTAAAGTTTGAAAGTAATTGTATATTTGCAGTACCAAAAGCATTTACTTCAACCCTCCCTTTACCAGTATTATCTTCATGGTCTACTCTTAGATTAGAGTCAGTATGATCACTGTCTCCTACAATTACTCCAGTTGAATTTGTAGATAATTGCTTATTGTTATCGTAATAGAGGTCTACTGAGCCATTTGGATTAAATACTGCTGCTGTTTCAGAACTATTGACAATAACATCTAATCTAGTACCAACATTTCTGAGGATGTTATTTGTACCATCGTGATAAATTTGAAGATCAGAACCAGCACCAACCGTAAATGAATTGTTATCAGCAGCTAGATTTACATTTCCAGTTACCGTAACGCCTGTGCTCGTTGTCTCAAACTTCTTACTGTTATCGTAATAGAGTTCTACGGCTCCGTCACCAACAGCTTTGAAATATAACTCTGAATTATCTGCTTTTCTAAATCTAATATCATCACTTTCTATAAAGAAAGCACCGCTACCAGAATTATTTATATACGAAGAACCCCAACTACCATGATGATAAATCTCTAAATCATTCCCCGTTCCAAACCGTATCTTCTCATCGTCTGCAAGGTCGATCGGCTTTGCTAATTTAGAGCTAGCTATATTTGCACTACTCGATATGTCTCCATTAACAATACTACCATCAACTATCTTAGCGGAAGTAACTGTATTATCACTAGGAGTACCAATACTTACTGACGATCCTTGGGTGACGATAAAGTAATCAGCACCAGAAGCAGGGGCGGCAGAAAAAATGATATCATTGCCATTGATTGCAAATCCCTCAGAGGGTTGTGATGTTCCAGCATTAGGCTTTTGAATGACTCCATTGACACTAACTATTAACTGTTGAGCCATGGTAGGAGGATTACTTAACGTAAACCTATATGCACTACCATTAAATGTTGCACTACCACCACCAGTATTACTTGAACTAGAAAGAGTATTAATATAAAAGTTACCAACAGAAGCAACGTCATCCCACGCTGAACCGTTGTACACCTTCATCTTGTTAGCGGCTGTATCAAAGTAAAGATCACCTTCATCGTTGTTAGATCCAGGTGCAGAACTAGCTATTCGGTATCTTGCATTAAAGTCGTTGATGTCATCGCTTAACTGTTTAACATCTGTTTCAGCAGCCAAAATCTTGTGATAGCTATATGTATTACTTGTCGATGTAGCTGTAACCATTAAGCCGACACCTGCGGCTAATGTTTCTCCGTTTAGTGAACTAGGAAATCCATTAATAGTAACTGTAGCTGGTGTTCCATCAGTTGTACGTCCAGTTGTAGAAACACCTGAACCATTAACTACAACTCCAGCAGCATTATTAATACTGACAACAACACCATTGGCTGGCATATTTGCTGTAGTTGGAAAGCTAACCTCATCAGCAATAGTTACGAAACCACCAATAGCTGTTTGAGAACTAGCAACGTGAGCAGCAATAACTTTTGAAGAAGGTATCTCTGTATCGCTAGTTGTATCTAAGGTACCACTAGATGTTTTGAAGGACTTACCAGAGACAATGTTTAAGTCATTGGTTGATCCTGTGTAACCATCTAGCTTATTTAGTTCTGAGGTATTAGAAGTAACACCATCAAGAGTGTTTAATTCTACAGGTGTAGCTGTTAAACCATCTGTCTTGTTTAGTTCAGCAGTAGTAGCTGTAACTCCATCAAGTATGTTTAGTTCTGCTGTAGACGCTGTTAATCCATCAACTTTATTTAATTCAGTTGTTGAAGCTGTAACACCATCCAGTTTATTTAACTCAGCTGCTGTAGCAGTAACACCATCTAAGATGTTCAACTCATCCTTAGTAGCTGTGACTCCATCTAATATATTGATTTCATCTTTAGTAGCTGTTACTCCATCAAGTATATTTAACTCATCTTTAGTTACGGTTGCACCATCAAGTATTTGAACTTCAGCTTGAGTTAGATCAGCTAAAGCTGAAGCTGTGTCAGTACTCATTGTGGCGAGTTCTGTTAGTTCAGCATCCTTTGGTTGGAATCTAGCGTCGGCTTCTGTTTCAGTAAAGTATCTAGTATCTAAATCAATTGATCCAGTTGCTGTTACGTGACCCCTACCATTAATAGTTAAATCTTGAATAACAGTTCCGTTAGAATTATCTACGGAAGATGCTCCAGTAACACTATGGTTAATAGTTACTTGACCACTTGTTTGAGTCTTAGTTAAATCTGTACCAGCTAGTACATCACCTTCTATAGCTGTATCTATCTTAGCAGCTATACGGTTCTCAATAGCTTTAGTAGTAGCTACCTTAGTATCATCACTTGTGTGCCAAGTTTCACTACTATTAATTGTTTCGTCACCATCTTGCCATGCAGATGCTGCATCACGTTTAGCTTCTTGTGTAACGTATAAGTTTTGTAAGAAGTTATCGTTTAAGTCTTCTGACTTGATTGCAGAACCTGCATAGAAGGTGGCAGATAAATTTTCTGTTGCTGTATCACGATAGATCCTGATAGCGGCATTATTGGCAGGTGCAGTATTAAATTGTATTTCTGTAGCAGTGGGTGAACCAGCTGTAAAGTTGGTGACTACAGTACCATCGACACTGACTTTAATATCGGTGGTCTTTAGATATGGAAATGTAAATGCGTAATTGGTTTTAGAACCATTACCTGTATGTAAATTTTCAGTTACTGCCATTGTATGTTTGTGTTAATTTTGAACGCCGTGCTTTAAGAATTGCCTTTTTTCATAATTTGTTCTAGATTGTGCTGCAGCTTCATGAATCTTATTTTTACTCATTAATTGCTTAGTCTTCTCAGATCCAAGACCTAAGATATCTAGATGTTTATATTTAGGATCTTCAGCTATCTTTCTTTCAGCTTTTTCTTTAGCATCATTTACTAAATTCTTAAGCTTTTTATAGATAGATAATTGATTTCTAAAGCGACCCACTTCTTCTTCAGATTTACCTGAATTAATATATTGCCTTAAATCGTTTAAATCACTATTATATACATCATTGTTTGACCACTTTTTAATTGTCTTCCAAAGTTGCTGTTCACCCATATAACGTCCAATAAGTTCACGTTCTTGTGGGCTGTATTTTTCACCCAACGAACTTGTTCTTATCTCCGCTAAATCATTGAATCCACTATTAAGTAACCATAATCTCCAATCCTCATTACCACCATGTACCTTAACTGGATTGACAGCATTAAGTATTCTAAGAATAGGGTTATCTATTTCATCAATTTCTTCACCAGTCCAATGGTCAATCTTGGAATAACTCATGTCTTTAAAAACGGTATTATTCCTGACATATCCCCAGAAATCATTATAGATTTCCTTTTGTGAATTAGTAATAGCCTTAGCTATAACACCATGAGCACCTGATTGGAATGAAGCTGCTCTGATATTCTGTGCAAAGTAGCGTTTAAGTGCTCCTTCATCACCATTCTTAGCAGCAAGTATTGGTTCAATACCTGCAAGAGGACTTTGATTTATATAGGTAGAGGTTATTGTCCACATAGCTTTATCAATAAAGCTTTGAGTCATGTTAGCACCAAGAGCTGTTTGGTAATAAGACATATCACCCATCAAGTTAAAGAATTGTTCAACAATGGGAACTCCTTTATAGCTAACCCATACGTTTCCTACTTTAATGGTGTTAGGTTTCCATCCTCTCTTCTTAAGCTTAATTAATTCATTATGATCTGCAGGTCCATTACCTCTAATGTTACCTCCCATTGCATACATCCAAGCGAAGGCTGTAGTACCAGCTCCCATCATTAGACGACCTTCATATTCATCTCTTAAGTTCTTATAGATAGCCATAGCATTAGGGGTTTCATCCCAGTTCTTAATGCCATGATGTTTCATAACCTCTTTGATCTTGTTAATATCATTACCAGCCATCAATAGATCTCCATACTTACCAACTCCAGGTATTGCTGAGATTGGTGTATAAGACAATGCCAGTTTGATCTGGTTCATGCTTGTTCGTGGGAACATCATGACAGTCTTTAAAGGAGGTATTTTGTTTAATGCTGGGTTAATGAACTTACTCATACCATCATCAAGGTTTAAAGCAATCTCACCTGATGCTGTTTTTGCAGCACCTTCAGTTAGAATACCTTGCTTATCAAACATCTTGCTATAGTTGAGATCTTCAGCTTCTTTTAGTTTAGTAGCAAAGAATTCTGGATCTGCTTGCTTGCTATATCTACTAAATACTTCATCATATGCAGCTAATCTAGATTGGAAAGTAGCCATAAAGGTATCAGTATAAGCATCAACACCTGACATACCTGTAATACCAGTTCTAAACCAAGGCTGACGAGCTATCTTCCGTTGGAACTTAGCCCATCCATACATGAAATTCTTATAGTAGTTACCTTCTTCATACCAGCTATCATGAACATCATCTAGTATTTCCCAGGTGTTACTGTCTTGCATTACAAAGTCTTTACGAGCTGCCTTCATCATGAAGTCAGGATCTTGATGGACTTTTTTCATACGAGTAACAGCATGTTCTAAGGCTCTACTACCTGTTTCAAACATGCTTCCATACATATAGAAGACACGCTCTAATGGTTCAATATCTTTTGTTAGAACTGATCTAAGTGTTGCACGACTTAATGCTGATATAGGTTTACCAACCAACATTACACCATTACCTACAGCTGCTCTTCCTGCTGATAGACCTGATAACACATTGTTATAGGTAACAGCCCAAGCACCTTTAGCAAAGGCATTCATCTGCCATCCACTAATACCTAGTTGTTTAGCTTCTTTACTATAAAGAAGACCAAGAGGGTTTAGGTGATACTTAGTAAATTTGTTTAACTTATCAAGAGTATCTATTTTACCATCAGTTGCATCGTAAGCCTTCATTAAGGTACGTTTTAACTTTGGATTCTTTTGAGCTGCTACTTCTAGTTGTTGAGTAAAAGCGTGCCAATTATCAGTTATTTCTTTTGACTTAGATCCAAATTCCTCAAGAGTTAGCTGTGCTACCTTGGCTGGCTCTTCTGAATTCCATAGTTCTTTTAACCATCTAAGGTTATTTTTCTTTTCATTTTGCTGCCAACCAGCAACATACTTAGCAATACCGTATTCATGTTCCAGTACTCCCATCTTATCTACAATATTCTTGAAGACTTGATCGTCATCTAAGAGATTACCAAATTGAGCAGGTGCTCCAGCTTTCGCTGATATCTCAGCACCAAGAGTATGCATAACTCTAGCTGATGACTCTGTTACTTCTCTACCTATATAGAGATTCATCAAGTCATTCAGTGCTGTAACGGCTGCTCTTGCAGCTCCAGCATCATCTAGATAAGTACCTTTCTTTTGGTGAACTTTACCAAACTCATCTATTAAGTTCTTACTATCACGATACTTTGATTGAGTAAGTAGTTCTCTTAGCTCATCACCTGTACCAGCCTTCATGATCTTGTTATAGATCTCATAGACTCTATGACTTATCTGACCACTATCTGTTCTAAATAAACCTTGTACAGCTTCATAAGCATCAGATTCTCTAACCTTATTAGCTATTGCAGCTACAACATGACGTGACTTACCTAACTTCATGGCTTCTTCCATGGCAGGGGTGTACGGTCTAGTTGGAACTCCAAGATTATCTATAGCACCAGCTAGTTGTGAATCTACATCTACTGCATTTAAGACTGAAAAACCTGGAGGTGTGTTAGATATTCCAGCTAGATTCCTTTCATCAGCTAGTTTCTGAGCAATATCAGGATCAAATTGCTGAATCATTGGATCTTTAGCTATCTTCTTAAGTGCTCTTTGATCTCTATAGAGTTGCCTTTCTTTTTGCCTAGTCTTTAACCATGACTCAGCAGGATTTTTTGTTGCTTCTGATGAGCCTGTTTTAGTAGCTTGATCAAGTAGTTGAGCTTTCTTTACCTCAAGTGCTTTTACTTGTTCTGGTTTCAAACCTCCACTGTTGATTGCAGTATCTAAATCTACAATTGCATTTCTAGTATCTTTTTCTAGACTTTCAATTACTTCTTTAGCTTTCCAAGCTTTTGATTTTCTTGACTTAGGAAGTATCTTACTTAATATTGGTTTACCAGCATTAATTCCATAACCAACTAAATCACCAAATCCCTGTAGTAGTCCTTCATCTAAACCAGCTAATAATCTATTAACGTATGGGTGTGTAGCGTCAGCATCAGCTAAATCAGAAATTGTTGGAAACCATCCTTGTGGACCAAACATCCAAGGCATAGCTTTAGATAATCTTGCAAAGTTATCAGGGTGTGTAATAAGCCTATTAGTAGGATCTTCACCATAATCACTTACAGCTCCTATAGCTCCATTGATAAGCATCTGACCGCCTACCCATTGAGCTGCACCATTAATACCAGTTAAATTTCTAGCAGCATGGTATTTAGCATACGCACCACCTGAAACAATACTAGGTACAATTACACTAGCAGCTGATCTAAAGTTCTTTGCACCTTCATTTTTAAATCCCGTGACTTGATCCCAAGTGTCGTCTATGCCGCCTAAACCTGGTACTGCACCTATTACATCAAATGGTACGTCTAACGCGCCCCACATGGACATATAAGCCCATTTGGCAGGGTTCATATCTAACTCCATCTCATGATGGAAGTCATTAATGTTATCACCCCATTTATCAACGTCTTTTTCAAACTGAGTTCTTGAGTCAGGGTCAGTGATAGTTTTAAACTTATTTAAAGTCTTATCTATATCTTTGACGGTTTCACTAGGTTCGTAGTCATCAGGGGTTTCAGTTTCAACAGGAGTGCCTTCTTCTTTGGCAAGTCCCATTTCTTTTTTCTTCAACTCTTCTAAGAGTTGTCGTTTTTGTTCCTCGTCGTTTTCAATCATAGTTCATCCCTAATGTTAAATTTGTACCAACCTTCACCAGGCCAATATTTAAGACCATGATCATCAGCTTTCTTTTTTAAATATTCGTTAGTCTTACCAAATGCCCAACAAAATTTACTATCAGTACCCCAAGAGATTTCATCTTTATTCATAGCTCCCTTAGAATAAGCAATCATGTCATTAAGTTCATTCCATAATCCAGGGTTAAATTGAAAGCCAGGAAGATCAGGTTCAAGTAAAATGTTAGGGTCTGGTTCTACTGAAGTTATTTTTTCAGCAACAGCTGTAGACATAAACTGAGGTTCTCTAATTGATTCTGGTCTATATGAAAGTGTAAGTTGTTTCCTAGCAGTACTTAAAGTTTGTATGTTTTGAATGACATGTTTACCTAATGGATCATTTGTATCTTTAAACCAAGTTTTAGTAAAGTCTTCAATATCAAGATCACGCTTCTCTAGTAAACCTTCACTCTCAGCTACCTTTACTTGAGCTTTAAATAAGTCTTGTACATTACCAAATAGTTTTGGATCTAAGCCTGAGATATCTCCTAAAAGTGGTGGGTATTCATAAGAATCACCTTTTTCTATTGCATCAGCTATCTCTTCTAACTGTTCTGGTTTGATAAAAAGCTTGGTATTTATTAGGTCTGGATCATCATCTAACTGATCTATGACATTAATACGTTCTGATCTATTTAATGTGGTGAAATCATTTTTTGATTTCTTAGCATGTTTTGCAGAACGTGGTGAAAACCCATCAAAGAATGAACCAGCATCTTCAGAACCATCATCTCCATATCCAATGACTTTAAAATCACCTTCACCATCTTTGATTTGTGTTATTATCTTATCATAAGCTGCTTGGAAATCTCCAGTTTTTACAAGTTCTTCTCTAAATAAAGATTCTGCACCGTATAAAGCTGCTTCATAACTTTCATCTAAACCTTTATCTAAATCACTACCGACTAAAGCATTCCTTAATTCTTTCTTAAATCCAGGTAAAACTCTTTTATCTATATCAGCAGTTTCAAATAATTTCTCACGTCTGGCAATCTCAGCTACCATCTCAGGAGTTTTAAATTTAGCAGGAACATTAGGATCTTCTAAGTCTGCAGTCGTTAGACGGTAATCATCATACAAGTCATTATAATATCTTGTATAGAAATCCCCATCACCTCGCTTTTGTACACTTTGATCTCCGTAATGACCATATCTCTCTTGAATATCAGAGGGGCTATGACCATCAGCTATAAGTTTATCAGTAACTT
>VTLG01010097.1_pt1 | contig 12820 bp, 15 predicted proteins | sample 4694571 | NCBI WGS metagenome assembly VTLG01 (sample SAMN12604809, study PRJNA352737) | marine metagenome | biome: ENVO:00000447; feature: ENVO:00000209|ENVO:00000569|ENVO:01000036; material: ENVO:00002151; isolation source: viral sequences binned using virsorter ... | reverse complement strand
AAGCAGCATCTGGATTCTTGTCAGTTGGTTTTACAACTGGAGCACCCATATCAACTGCGTCATTTTTAAGGTGAGTAGTTTCAGCTGGAGCTGCGTCTTTAGCCGCAACATTAACTTCGTCCAACTTTTCTACCTCTTTTTTAGTTTCTGACATTCGGTCTCTCCTTGATTATTAAAAAATTTAAATTTAAATTTTAGTTATTATTATTTATAATATTTACCTTCTTAATCTCCACGCAAGTCTATTAAGTTGCGTAGGTTATTTAAGTTTAGATAAAAAGTCGTTAAAAATAGACGCTTTTGCTTCTGCCAATTCGGCACGTCTAGTCTTCTCTATTTCTTCTTTGTACTTCTCAACTTCCATACTTTTTAGTACTCCGTTGTCCCATACCCACTCTTTACCTTCCATAATACCTTCTACGAAAGCGTCTGGAGCAGATGGATCTGCAACTATATCAGCAGCAGTAGCAAGATAGAAATCTTTACCGACAGTACTGCCTTGTATTGATCCCATACCTCTTGATGATACACCTAATTGAGCACCTTCGTCAATTAAATTTTTGACGATTTTACCGTAAGGAGTATCCATAATTTTCGCCTCACCTATGAAGTTTTTACCTTCTGGTTTTAGACTAGTAATCATGTGTGAAACTCTTTCTAGGTTAACTGTTGGTCCGTCTGGATGTCCTAGTTCACCAAAAGCACGTTTCTTGTTTATAAATTGTTCGTTATATCTCTTAACTTCTTTTGCAAGAGTAGCAACAGGATAAACACGACCATTACGGTTTTTGATATCTGCCTGCATAAAAACACCTTTTATCTTATAGTCTTTTTTACCATTTGCGTTTTGTTCAGTTAAGACTTCAATATTTTCAATTGTTTCTGTTATTAGTTTCATTTATCTCTCCACCTTCTCTTTGTTGTAAACTTTATCTACAATTCCTTTTTTAACTTCTTCTTGTTTAATTTTATACTTTTCAGCAAACGCCATTTTAAATTTATCTGCTAGTTCGCCTTTGCCTTTAGTGCCAACAATTCTTTCCAATATCGCTCTTGCGTTATCTTTAGCCATATTATCTTACTTCAATTATAATAGTATAGTTATCACCTGCAACAAATCCTTTTGTTGAAATTAATATATCACCTGCAGGACTTGTGTTTGCAGTTAATGTAGCGTTATTAGGAATACTATTACCTGAAGTATAGTAATCGTGATAACCTCTACCAGAGAAGAATCCTATTGTTGCATTAGCAGCACTTGTTCCGCTACCTGCCCACAATAACTCTACTCCAGACTTACCATTAGTGGTATTAATTGACCACCAAATTTTTGCAATTGATCTGTTAGCGTCTTCAGTCATAAAAGTCAAATCACTAGCATCCATTTTTTTTACCAGTGTTTCACCTGATCCATCACACATATTAGTAAACTTCATCACGGTCTTTGTACCAGCTGCGTCTACTATCGTTTGACTTGTTACCACATCTGCCATTAGTTATTTCTCCTAAATTCTGTCACTAACAAATAACTCTTAACATTTGAGTCAGTTGTTAATAATATTTTTTTATCGTTACCAAATTTTAACTGATTAGGTCTTAATCCGTATTTTCCTTTATCAGTTAAAGTCAAATTATTACTTTCACTAGAGGCACTTATTGTTAGTTTACCTGTGCCTTCTATTTGATAGTAACACTCTATTAAACTTACTAATGATTCATTTGTACCATTTGTAAGTTCTTCAGCGTCAACCATCACTTGATCGGTTTCACTTCCAACACCTTTTGATCGAACAATGTACTTGGAAGTGGTATTCACAACCGTTGTATTCGCAATCGTCATAAGAATTACGCCGTAAATGCTATGTCTTTTCTTAATTCGATAATAACAAATCCAGAAGTACCAAGAGCGGTTAACTCTAAATCTCCTGAAGTTGCTGTAGTGTTCGTTGCGTTATTCGTAATTCTACCAGCAGTACCATCATAGTGTCCTGTACCAGAAAGTTGAATTGCGATAGTATCCGATGAAGCACCTTTAAATTGTATCTGTACATGACCTGTATTGTCATCAGCAGTACCTTGAACTAAACTCCACCAAATTCTAGTGATATCTAATTTAGCACCGTTAGCGTGTCCTGCCAAACCACTTGCGTCAAGTATGTTTGAATTAGCAGTAGTGTTATCGTCCATGTTTACTAAAATAGTAACCTTACCACCAGCAGTACCTTCACCTGTTGCGATAGCTGTATCTCTTAATGTTCTTGTTGCAATTGCCATTTTTTATTTCCTTTAACTTAATATTTCATTGTCAACATAGTCTTCTATTCTTGACACTTTAACTTTATATTTTTTTGCTACTTGTTTGATAATACCATCAACTTTACTTATGATCTCACCTTTGGTATTATCTAACAAAGTAAATACATCTTTGACCGCCTGTTTTTCTGCAGGAGATAATTTCTTAAACTCCGCAGTTTCTTTAGGACTGTCTTCCTTTAACTCTACTAGAGTTTTTTTAAACTTCTGGAACGACAGCTGGCTCATCAACTTCTCCACCTTGATCTATTTCTACTGGCTCTTGTTCAGTTGCAACAGGTTCAGCAGGTTCTTGACCTGGCGTAACCACACCACTAGCATTATCTAATCCAGCAGCGTCTTTTATTGCTTCTTGATCTTGAGCACTATTTAACCAGTCAGTAGCAACTGATTGTCTTTTATCATCAAGTGCCTGTCCAATTTTGTCAGACAAAGCATTCTTAAATGCGTCTTGTGCTTTAACATTGTCACCACTTGCAAGTGAATTGACCATGTCTTTTACATTATCATTTGGCATAATTATTCATCTCCTATATTTATATCAGTATTATCATCTCCATTTGCCATATCTCTTCCTTCAGGAGAGGCGATAATACCTTTTTTAATTTCATCAGCAATCTGATTATCAATTTCAATTATATCTTCGTCACTTTGTCTTAATACTTTTTTTCTTATGAAGTCAACTGAATAGTATTTTCCTACATATTGACTGACTTCTTGAGCAAGACTTAATCTTTCTCTCATTATTTCTGCTTCTTTTAACTCAGCAAAATATCCATCTTTTAGATAATCATACTGAATATGACTGTTGATTTTTTGCCAATCTTCAATAGTTATGACACCTTTTAAAACTAATTGTGTTTTAAGTATATCACCAAAGACTTGCGTAAATCTTTTTCTTAATCTTTGAATAAATTTAGTAAACTTTAATTCATCCCTAGTTATTTCAGCAGCCTTACCAAGATTGAAACCTGCTTCAGATTCCATTCTTGAAATCGGTACGTTCAATGCCTTATATAATTTCTTTTGAAAATACTGAACATCTGTAATCTCACCTAGATTTTGTCCACCAGGTAATGTAGATACTTCAGTTCCTTTTGCACCTTCTCTACGAGGTAACCAAAAGTCTTCAAGCATTGACATATGTTTTCTGTCATCTCTAATCTCACCAGTTGAAGCGTCATAAACAAGTTTGTTTCTGTATCTTGCCATCACATCACGAAGATATGATTCCGCTTTTATCTTTGGTAAGTTTCCTACATCAACATAGAATACTCGTCTTTCTGGTGCTCTTACTATTCTGTAAATAACAACAGCGTCTTCAATCATTCTTAACTGATTAGTAGGTTTAATTGCTTTATGCAAGTGACCCATAACCATGTTTCTAGTTTGATCTACAACACCAGAAGTGACATAAGTAATTGAATCAGAAGCAATCTTTATACCAGCATTTGAGTTTGCTGAAGACATTCCTTTTTCATTATATACAAACCATTCGGCAGTTTGTTCTATAACTTCAATTCCTTTGCCTTTATTATCTCTCTTTTTTGTGATCTCACGAACCTTTTTAATTTTTCTAGGATCGATAAATCTAACTTCGCTAATTCCTTTTCTAGGACTTTGAGGATCAATTACTTTGTGAAAATAAATTCTTCCATCAATGTACCATCTTTTAAAGATGTCAAATCCTTTTTCTTCGAAGTTTAATAGTCGTAAGACCTCGTCAAATTCTATTCTAATTTTTTCTTTAATTTTGTCTGAAATAGCAAGTTTGTCTAACGATAAAGAAACAGCTTGATCTCTTTCGTTAGATACGATAACCTCATTGATTATATCTTCTATCGCTGTATCACATTCTGGATGTTGTGCGATCTCACGATATCTTTTAATTAAATCAAAGTCGTTCTTGGCAGTAACCTCCATATCCAAGTACTGACCAAAGTAACCGCCAGCAGATATGGTTGTTGTGCCGTCATCTGGAGAAGGTATAGTAAAAGCCTGTTTTGCTTTTGCTGGCTTCTCCAGATCATTATCTTTTCTTGTTATTTCGAACCCAAGTAGTTTTACCATATTATAATTTTCCTTTTCGATTTAACTTATTAAGTATATTATGTAGTCGTATCTGTTTCAAAGTACTGGTATGCAAATGTAACATCAAAAGTTTCGATTGCGTCATTTGTACCGTAAGATAGTGGAATGTTTGCCAAGTTAGTAGGATACAATCCTCTATAAGTGTATGACTTTAGAGTCGATCCGTTTCTATCTAATTGGTCAACAAAACCATCAACTTGATAATCAGCAGGATTTGCGATACCTTCGTTGTCAGTCATGTTGTTTATACCATTCATCCATCTTTCAAATGCTCTGTACAATTTAAAGTCAGTATCATTTAATACTGTAATTGTCCAGTTTTCGAAAGTTCTATCTCCAGCGATGTTAAGTATTCTTCCTCTAAATGGAACAGGAACATTACCTACCGTTTGTCCAGGTAAGCCAGTTGCAGTACATAAAAAAGCAAGATCAGATGTTTCACCACCTACAGCAGCGTAACCAGGAAAAGGTAAAGTTACCTTAAACTGATTGGCACGTGCTCCACCACCTCTTAAACGAGATTTGAATTCATTAATATTTGGCATTTTTTATCTCCTCCCTATTAAGATCCTGCTACTTCAGAAAAGGCAACGCCTGATCTTGTAGCAATAAAGTTAAGTTGGATGAAATTAATAGAACGATTAGGTTTAATAAAGATATCTGCTCTAAATTCGTTTCTATCGATAACATCTCCAGTATTATTTGTATCGTCACAAACTACTGAAAAGTCTGTAAGTCCTCTACGACCTTGTACATCTCTTAAAAAAGGTTCTACTAGATTTCTAAATTGTGCTCTAGTGAATTCATCATTGAATTCAAATAGTTGAAATTTAGCAGCAGTAGAAATCGCTTTTTCTAATACGATAAACAATCTTCTAACATTTATTCTGTCAAAAGCACTAGGTTTAACTTGTGCAGTTTTATCGCCAAACAATACAGTACCTTGTCCAGGAAATGAAGCAACAGGATTTACTCTTGCTTTGTATAGTTCATCTCTTTGAGTTTGGTTAGGATTGTATGCTAATTTAACTGAACCTCTAATTTGACCTCTATTGAATCCGCCTGGTGAAAACCATGCGTCTGCAATACTGTCAGTTCTAGCACAAGCGCCAGCAATATCTCCGTTCAATGGAACGAATCTATAAACATCATTATATCTATCGTACATATATTTGTAACCACTATCAATTACAGCATAACTTGTTGATGGTAAACCATCAGCAAATCCTACTACATTTTGAGTTTGTGTAATTGCATTAGCAACATCAACCACATCTGCTCTTGCAGGTGATATGAAAGCAACACAATCTTTTCTGTCTGTTGCGACATCCATAACAGCAGTTGCTTTTGTGTCTCCAGTTGCGTCAGCACTTGTTTGAGAAGGGCCACACATTAATAAACTTAAATCAACATTTTCAGTATCATTAAATTTTTCGTATGCAGTAGCAAACTCAGCATTAGTAATTGTGTAATCGTCTGTACCACTTGCTAATGAGTATGTTTTAACAACAAATGCATCCCCAGCAGCGTTATCAAAAGTTGTACCTGTTTTAGTAGAACCACCGTTTGCAAGTGTAGTTTCGTGATCCATAACATACACATATTTTGATTGACTGTATATTACATCAGCATAGTAGTTTGAATTACCAGTAGATGTTTTGGCGTCAACTGCCTGTGAAACACCAGCAAAAGTTTCTAGTATTGTTCCAGCAGTTCCTGAGATTCCACCGTCTTCATCTATTACTGCAATATGCATTTCGTCATTTGATCCGCCAGCATTAGATACATCATCTGAAGTTGTTGGAGGATTATCAAAGTTGAAATAATATTCCCAATGTCTTAAAAGTTTAGCATTGTCAGCAACAGCGTGTCTTAATCCGCCTGTTTCTGTTTTACCAGTTGCAGGGTTAAATCTTGCGATTGTTAGTACATGAGTTGAGATTCCTGTTACTTTGTAAAAGAATCCAGAAGGTGCACCGTCAGTTGAAGGCACATTACTTGTGTCTCCAAATTCTAATATGTCACCAACTTGCATTAAACTACCATCATCAACAGTAATTGTTGTATCTCCGATAGCAGCAGCGTTGTCATTTACTAAAGTTCCACTTTGAGAGTGAGGTCCAAAAGCAGTAGAGTTAGCACAAACAGAAACTTTTAAATTGTTTCCTAATGTACCTGGTTCTCTAGCGGCATAAGCACCAACATTTCCAGCAAAACTAGCAGAATGACCGTAATTATTTAAATAGTCAGTTGTATTTTTTATTAAGATAGCAGTTCCAGACGCCACAGCATTTACCATGCCTGTAATTGGTCTTACTACCTTCAGATTGTTTCCGTAACCTAAAAAGTTTGCTGCCGTAAACCATTGTTCAAAATTAGAAGCATTTGGTTTTCCAAATGTGTCAACTAATTCTTGTTCAGATGAGATTGTAGTAATTTCATCAACTGGTCCTTTTTCAGCACAAATAGCGATACCTCCAGAAGTAGTAGATACTGCTGGTATGATATTCGTTAGGTCCTTTTCAGTCACATTAACACCTGGTGATACTTGAAAAGCCATGTTTAGTTCTCCTTAATTTAATATATTAAATTTATTAGTTATAACCCTTTTGTAGATATTTATTCATTTCCACATCTCTACTATTCACCCTTACGATAAGTCACAGGATGCCATAATTCTCCTGCGTCATCATAAAACGAGTTATTTAAACCCTCTGGATCGTCTAATCCGTTGTCTATGAACCCAAAAGGCGCCATATCTGCCTCAATTGCGTTTTGTTGTTCAGTAAACATTTGTCCTCGTACATCAACATTAGTCAATTCTTTAAAATATCTTTGATTTGCCATCCATGAAAAGACAACTAAACACATTACTAAATCGTCATGAGCGCCTTGTTCTGCCTCAAAAGACTTTCCACGAGCAATAAAAGTTGATAGTTCAGATATAATATCGAAGTCTTGAATAATTAACTTATCACCTTCTATCAGACTTTTCAGATTTGAAGTTCCGATTTTTTTAGTACCTTTCGTCATTCTTAATCCTAGTTGATTACCTCTTCCACTAAAGCCGCCACCTAATACTTGACCTGCTCTACCTCGTTGTGTAACCATCATCATGTTATCATATTCTAATTCAAATTGCATTGCGTCTGCTACTTGTTGTCCTAGATCGTTTATCTCTATTAAACAATATGCTTTGTTATAATAGTCACCTACTTTCTTTAACATATTAGGAAACACAATAGGTTTGATGTCGCTGTTTCTATATTTTGCAACTATCTTATAAGGTGCCTTTGTTCCGTCAACTACTATAAAAGCAGAATAATCGTTATTAACTCCTCTTGCAACATCAACAGTCATAACATAAGTGTGACCTTTTTTAGGCATTTCATATATGTCTAATCCACCAGGACTTTTTTGTGGGTCTACAACTGCCATAGTTTTAAGTTTAGTTGCATTAATAAGTGTATCAATACTTCCTAAAAACTCACACTCAAACTCGGTTTGAAACTGTGACTCACTTGTGTTCTTAATAGTTTGTTCTTTCCATTTTTCATCACGACCTGGTACTTCTGACCAGTGTACTTCTATAGGATGAAAAGTATTTTTCTTATTAACAGCATCCATCCACATCTTATAAAACATATTCATTCCGTGAGGTGTAGATACTATCATCACCTTTGATGATTGTCCAGATGAGATTGTAGGATATACTGAACTAAAAAATTCTTCGGCAATATTGTTTGGTACATAGGCGAACTCGTCTAGGAAAATAATGTTAAAGGTACTTCCCCGAACAGCACTAGAAGATGTACTCGCCGCTACGATTCTACTTCCGTTTTCTAATTCTAGGGAACCTTTGTTCCAATTAAGAACGCCTTGTTGCATCCATTTCGGCAAGTGCTCGTAAGCCAATTGCAATCGCCCTAATAAATCCCTTGCCGTAGAAGATTTGTTGGCTAGTATTGCAACATTCACATTATCGTTAAATAAAACATAATGTAAGAGGTAGGATATAATGATAGTTGACTTTCCACTTTGTCTAGGCAATTTGCAAATTGTAAACCTATTGTCGTGAAAAGTATCTACCATCTTCCGCTGAAAGTCATACATTTGAAAAGGTATAAGACCTTTATCAATTGTGACAATCTTTAAGTAATTTTCTATAAAGTATCTAGGATTATCAAGACACTTCATCACCTCATCTACTTGTTTAGGTGTAAATCGTGATTTTGTGTGTGCTTTCTTTAGATTAGGATTTCCTAAATACTGATCTAATTTTGTCATTATTTTTTATCTTTATTTTTCTTTATCATCTTTTGTAGTTCGGTTGTTGATCCTACAAATAAAGCATTAGTGACATTTTTTGGTCCTAATTCTTTTACATCTTTAATCTTTTTAAGTTTATCTTGTAAGTCTAATAAGTTTTGTGCTATTTCGCTTTGTGTTTTAATTAATTGTCCTGCAACTTCGTATGCTCTAGGATGTTCTCCTTCTTTTGCAAGATTTAAAATACCATCTATTGCAGTATTACCTTTCTCTAACATTTTGTAGAGTTCGTTTCTACCAGTATCAAAGTCTGTATCAACTTCAGCATTTTCTGGTGCAACTGGTTTAGGTGGTTCGTTTGCTATCTCTAAAGGATTCTTTTCTTCCTTTACTTGTTTTTCTAATACTTCATCAGCGATGTTTAGTACTTCATTTAGTTTATCATCAATATTACTCATTTTAAAACCTTATGTTATGTATCGTTGCCAGTTTCCTCATCATAGTTTTTACCATCATTAAAAAATTCTAATGTGGTTGTGTATGTGTAAGTGTCATCTTTATCAGCACTTGTTGGATTAGGTGTAACCGTAACCCTTTGTACCCTAGATGGATTTTGATCCGATGTGTTTGTGTACATATCAGCTTCTGCATTTCTAATTATAGCACTTGAAGTTATTGGACCATACAAATATATTTTTGCTGTAAATTTTAGTGTGTATATAATTCGTCTTCTATCTGTCAATGCACCTGTATAACTATCTTCGTAATCAACACTTTCTAATATAAAAGGAATATCTCTTTTTGTATCCATATAACTTCTATCCATAATCATAGTTACCGTATAGTCAGGTTGAAAGTATGGAAGTATTTGTTCTACAATTTGAAGACCGTCATCTGAATTAGCAACAAAAACATTTAAGTCAAAACTTACATCATAAGGCACAGGCATATATTGTGTGTTTAAAGTTTTTTCGTCACCACTTGTATTTTTAGCAACACTTATTCTTTGATTTTTATTTAACTTACGACTAGGATCATAAGCATAACCAGTGACATCAAAGGACATACGAGGTAGAGTAATCGCCACTTTTGAATCGTCTCCAGTTAAATCTGCTTGTTGATCTAACCTTGCTATAAATTTTTCTTTTGGTGCATATGAAAGAGGCACTCTAATTACTTGTAAAGGATTCCCGCTAGAATCTGTACGCCTAATATTAATATTATTAAATATTGTACCAAATGCAATTACAGCATTTCTTATCTGTTTATGGTAAAAGTGTTGTCCAAACATTAATAATCATCAACCTCTCCGAAAGGATTTCTTTCGCTAAAATCTAATATATCATCAGCAGTAGATGATGTTGTTGTTCCTGCTTTGTCTTCAAATGCTTTACCATCATCAACAGGTTGTTGAGTTTTCATTGTAAAGCTTTCATTAACAAGATAATTAATATCACCTATATCACTTTCAAGCACAATAGAACCAGAAGCAGATGTGCCTGATTCTAAAGTAAACTGGAAGTTCATTGTATCTGTTGATAAAGAATCTTCAACAGAATCAATAGCAGCGATACCTGTATCAACTCTTTCAGAACCGTATTCCCATTTAGTACAAGATAATTTGTAAACAGGTAAAGCACTTTGTTGATAAAATGGTTGTTCGTGTTCAACAAATTGTATCTCAAAAAATGCTTTTGTTGTAGGGAAATAAACTATGTCACCTTCTTGTGGTCTTTCAGCAACTAGATCACTATTGTTAGATATTAATGTTTCCCATCTCAATTTTGAAACAGTAAACTTAATATCATCTCTTAATTCTAAACCAAACTTTTTAATTATCTCTTGTTCACCCATGTATCCATCAGTATTATCAACATACATTTCTATGATGTATGAGTCATCAAAAGATGAAGCAGGGTCTTCACCGAAGATAGTATCTTTATTTGCTATCTTTCTCGGTAGGTAATAAACATCTTGGCCATATATCTTCAGTTGTTCTATAATTAAGTCTTCGTATAATCTTTGCTCTGAAGTTGTGCCAGTGCTGAAATAAACATTAGTTGGCATTTAGTTTTTATCCTTGTTGCATATGTGCAGGCTCTTCATAATTTAATCTTATTTCTTCTTCAAGTTTTTGTTGCTCTGCGATTGCCGTAGAAAATAGTTCAGGTCCATTAAGTGTTACTCCACCTAACATTGCTGTACCATTAAATTTCGACAGGTTTTGTCCCCATTGTCTTTTGATTAGTGCTGTTGTATATCTTTTTAAATAGATATCATCATACATATCTGTATTATCATCTGGATTTAATTTACGATAAACTTCCATAATTAAGTATTCACCTGCTTTTATATCTGTTCCCCAATCCATATCTATGAATAGTTTATTAGACAGATGATTAAATCTCATTGGTTTTTCACCAACTAATATATGATCTAAAAAATCTAAATGACGCATTGTCATTTCATAGTGTACAATACTTGTAGATGAAAAATCATATAGATCATTTAATCTTAATTGATATCTAACATCAAACATATTTAAGTTTGCTCTGTCAGATAAAGGAAATACGTTGACAACAGAAAGCACGGATGCAGGAACTACTAAAAAGTTTGCTGATTGTTTCCATGCTGTTGTTACACTATCTTGTGTAATTGATTCAGATGAATCAGTTGTCATTCTAGTAATGTCTGCTTCTGTTACTAGATATTTTAAATACATTCTTTCAACACCATCTGTATGATATTGACAAAAATATTGTACTGCTTCATCTATTCTATCATCTACTTGGTCGTCATCAACATTTATATCGATAACAGGTTTACCCAATGCTCTTAAGCAGTATTCTTTTAATGTTGCTTTTGTACTTGGTACGGCCATAATTTTTCCTTATAATACTATTTAGTTATCCTAATGCGACTGCTTGTGCAATTGCAAATGCCTTCGTTGCTTTTAAGTCTAAAGCAGTTTGTATATTTCCTGTCACACCATCTACATAATTTAATTCAGTAGGTGTTGCTGTAATAGCAGTTGAACTTTCTGCTGCCAAAACAGGTATAGTTCCTGAAACATTTGGCAATTTAATTGTTCTATCAGCAGTAGGATCAATTGTTGTTAATGTTGTTTCGTGTGCGTCATCTGAAGCACCTTCAAACACAAACGCATTTTGTATATTAACTGTTGTAGAATCCACAGTAGTAGTTGTTCCTTGTACTGTTAAATCCCCAGCGATAGTTACATTTCTAAATCCAGTAATATCTTTATTAGAATCAACAACCACTGCCTTACTAGCGGAAACTGTACCTGCAGTTACGCCAGTTAATTCTGTAGCACTAGCATCCGCACCGATAAATTTTTTATCAGAAGAACTATACTTTAAAAACTTACCATCTACAACAGCAGTGCTTTTTTGAACATCATCTAAATTTTCTAAACGAACTTCACCACCACCGCCAAGAGTAGATAATTGAATAGAAGTTATATTTTTAAAACTTAAAAACTCTTTTGTTAATTTTTCTAATGAGTCAATTGATTTTAAAGACCTCATCTTGTCTTTATCTAACTCATTATTAATTTTCATTTCTGAAATATGAGAAAGTACTTTATCAACTATTTCAGGATCTGGTTTTACCTCTTTAGCAGAAGCACTCATTAAACCTTGAAGTGCTAAAGAACCTGCTTGTCCATATTTTTCTTCAACTAATTTCTGTGCCTCTAAAGTCTTAGCGTCAATCTCAACTTTTGGTTTTTCTAAACCAGAGTCAATTAATAATTTTTGTTTTCTTTCTTCTTCTAATCTTATTTGTTTTTCTTTTTCTTGTTCAATCTTTTCTTCTATAATTTTCTTTTCAAATAATTCTGATAATACTTTTAATCTTGCTTCTGCTCTTTCTTTTTTCTCCTCTTCTGATAATTCATTAAACGAAGATTCAGAAATTGCTTCAGTATTTTCTACTTCTATTTGTTTTTCTGTTTTAGGTTTACTAATTAAACCACCAAACATTTCTTCTAACGCCTTTATTTTAGCGTCTTCTTCTTTTATCTTTTTATTTAAATCTTCTTTTTCAAACTCTACATTGTTAAGAAAAGTTTTCAATCCTTTTTCAAGGTGCCATTCTGTTAATTGTTTTTCAGGATCAATAGATA